>Ga0194127_10005954_pt1 | contig 14079 bp, 8 predicted proteins | sample TA2KigC100mmetaG_FD_148624 | JGI IMG/M metagenome (GOLD analysis project Ga0194127, IMG submission 148624) | Freshwater microbial communities from Lake Tanganyika, Tanzania - TA2015036 Kigoma Deep Cast 100m | ecosystem: Environmental > Aquatic > Freshwater > Lake | place: Tanzania: Lake...
GCCATTGAGCAGCGCACAAGCCGAGGCGGAAGAAAAAGTACCGTCGGCACGCTTACCGAAATTCATCACTTCCTGCGCTTATTGTTTGTGAAGGCGGGCACGCAGCACTGCCCAGACTGCGACACCGCCATTCGGCCCCAGAGCGTAGAATCAATTCTGTCGACCCTGATGTCACGCCATCGCGGCCAGCGCGTTGGGCTGATGGCCCCGCTAGTGATAAATCGCAAGGGAATCTATCAAGATCTTGCTAAGTGGGCCGCCTCCAAGGGCCACCAACATCTGCGCGTTGACGGTGAGTTTGTCAGCACCCAGCCCTTCCCAAAGCTGGACCGGTTTAAGGAACACACAATTGAGCTGCCAATTGGCGACACACAGGTGCAGCCCGCCAACGAAGCTGCACTGAAGTCACTACTCGAAGCAACCTTAAATTACGGCCAGGGCGTGGTCCATGTAATGGCGCCCCTGGATCAGCCCACCTCCGAGATTACCGTGCTCTCCACGCGCCGGGCCTGTCCATCCTGCGGGAGAGGCTTTTCAGAGCTCGACCCAAGACTTTTTTCCTATAACTCTAAGCACGGCTGGTGCGAAGACTGCTTTGGCACTGGACTTCAATTGGCTGAGTTCGACAGCGAGCAGACCGGCGAAGAAGAGGTCTGGCAAGGAGATGCGGAAGGCGCAGATGACATGGCCTGCCCACGCTGTAGTGGCGCCCGGTTAAATTCGACGGCGCTCGCCGTCCGTATTGCCAAGCAAAGCATTGCGGCGATCTCTGCTCAGCCGATTAGCGAACTGCCAAAATGGCTTCGCAATCTTGATGATCACCTGGGGGCGAGAGAGTATGCAATTGCCAAAGACTTGATCTCTGAGATTGAGTCACGGCTGGCTTTTCTAACTGAAGTCGGCCTTGGCTATCTTGCACTTGATCGGGCCGCCCCAACACTGTCTGGCGGTGAGGCCCAACGCATCCGGCTTGCTGCCCAACTCGGCTCCAATCTACAGGGTGTCTGCTATATCCTGGATGAGCCCACCATCGGCCTGCATCCGCGAGATAACCGGGCACTGCTGCGGCTACTGACGCAGCTAAAAGAAAAGGGCAACACGCTGGTTGTGGTCGAGCATGACGAAGACACCATTCGGCTTGCTGATCATGTGATTGATATTGGTCCTGGCGCAGGCGCCCGCGGCGGGGCACTCATTGCCCAAGGAAAACAAACCGATCTGGAGCGATCATCAGAATCCATTACTGGCCGCTACCTTCGCGAGCCGCTGACCCATCCCGCAAGCCCTTTGCGAGCAAAAAGCAAAGCGTTTATATCGGTGCGCAAAGCGCGGCTTCACAATCTGCAGTCGGTCAATGCCGAAATCCCGCTGCAGCGGCTCACCGTCGTCACGGGTGTCTCGGGCTCAGGAAAATCAAGTCTGGCCAGAGATGTATTGCTGGCTAATCTCAGCGCAGCCTGCCGGGCCGAACGCGTAAGGGGATCAAAGTCTGGCAATAAGAAAGGTGATGTGCAATGGCGGGGCTGTGATTTCATCTCAGGCTGGGAATCAATTGACCGGGTATTGGAAGTCGATCAGACGCCAATCGGCAAGACCCCCCGATCCACACCGGCAACTTACATCGGCTTTTGGGACACCATTCGTAAGCTGCTTACCGAAAGTGAAGAGGCCCGCATGCGCGGATGGAAGGCCAATCGCTTTTCATTTAACACCGGAGATGGCCGCTGCAGCCTCTGTGAGGGCCAGGGCTGGCAGAAAGTGGAAATGAATTTTCTGCCCGATGTCCGCGTGCTCTGCGACAGCTGCGGCGGAACCCGCTTTAATATCGAGACCCGTTCGGTCTTATGGCGCGGCGCCAATGTGGCAGAACTTTTGGCGATGAATGTCGATGCCGCAGTGAGTTTTTTTGAAAACCACCCCCTCGTGCAGCGGCCGTTAAAGCTTTTGCAAGATGTGGGCCTGGGCTATCTCACACTTGGTCAGCCGAGCCCTACGCTTTCGGGGGGCGAGGCGCAGCGGATCAAACTCGTCACCGAATTGGTGAAAGCCTCTGCCAACACGGGCAAGACCTCAAGCCACACGCTCTATGTGCTGGATGAGCCGACCGTGGGCCTGCATATGGCCGATATTGAAAAATTGATTCATGTGCTCCACCGGCTGGTCGATGCCGGCAACACGGTAGTGGTGATCGAGCACCAACTCGACATCTGGGCGCAGGCCGACTGGATCCTTGACCTGGGGCCCGAGGGCGGAGCGGGTGGCGGCAAGGTTATCGGCCAGGGCGCGCCCGCGCAGATCGCAAAACTCAAAACCCATACCGGCCGGGCATTGGCCGGGTTTCTGAAACAGCGGTCACGGCCTGCCGATTCCCATTCGGAAATCAATACGGCTTTGGCGGAATCCAAGGCCGATTTAGCAGCAGGCCGCTTTGTGAAAGAGACCGTGGATCAACACATAAAACGCTTAAAGAGGTCTAAATAAAAGGTTTTGTCAGCCTCAAACCGCCTGCTTGGCCAGATCCGCTGCAGTTGTAAAGGCATCTGCAAAAAACTCCTCCTCTGGCAGTCTGCACTCGCGGACAAAATCCTTTTGCGCCGACTGCACCACAATCGGCGCTCCGCATGCATAGACCTGATGGCCCGAGAGGTCGGGATAGTCCTCCATCACCGCCCGATGCACAAAGCCGGTACGGCCCAACCACTGATCTTCCGGAAGTGCATCACTCACGACCGGGATATATCGAAAATCCGGCAGGCTTTTCACCCACTGCTCTGCGAGATCGGACTGATATAAATCATGGGGGCGGCGGCCGCCCCAATACAGCACCATGGGCCGTCGAATATTCTTCATGGCCATGTATTCCACCACCGCCTTAATCGGCGCAAAGCCGGTGCCGCTCGCAAGAAAAATAATTGGCTTGGCGCTGTCCTCGCGCAGAAAGAAGGTGCCTTGTGGGCCCTCGAATCGCAGAATGTCTTTCTCTTTCACCGCATTTGCCGATGGCGTACCCGGCCCGAAGAGGGCGTCGGTGAATGCGCCACCCGGTGTGTGCCGAATATGAAGCTCAATGATGTTGTCCTGATGGGGAGCGCTTGCCATCGAATAGCTGCGCCGCTTGCCATCTTTTAAAAGAATGTCGATGTACTGGCCGGCAAGGTAATCAAACTTCTCAGTCGCCGGCAGCTGAAGCTTCACCACCGCCACATCCTGGGCTACGCGGGCAATGCTCTGCACACGGCAGGGCATTTTGCGCACCGGGATCATGCCCTCGGCCGCAACGATTCTTGCTTTTACGGTGACGTCGGACAATGCCGTGGCACAGCACAGCAGCACCCCGCCCTGCGCGCGCTCTGTTTCCGAGAGCGCTTTTTTCTGATGGTCACCGTAATCAACACTGCCCTCCATGAGCTGGGCCTTACAGGACCCGCAGGCGCCGTCCTTACAGCCATAGGGCACCACGATGCCTGCGCGCAGCGCAGCCTGCAGAATCGGTTCGCCCTCATCGACAGAAAACTTTCGGCCCGAGGGCAGCAATGAACACTGGTGACTCAAAATAAAACGCCTCCGTGAAAAACCCTAACGATACTGCACCCAATATAGAAAGAAGCCCGCAAGGCCTAAGGCCATGAGGCTTGGAAATAACGCCATGAGTGGCGCCGGCCACGTGGTTAAGACCCCGAGATGAGAAAAGAGGCTATTCAGTAGGTGAAAGGCCACGCCAATCAGAATCCCTGCAAAGACCCGCGTGCCCACTGCGCCCGATCGGGCCTGCAAAAACGCGGCGGGTAAGGCCAACAGCATCATGACCCAGATGACCCAGGGATAAACCAGCCGCTTCCAAAACGCAATCTCATAGCGCTCTGACTGCTGCTTATTTTGTTTCAGGTACTGGATATAGCGATACAACTCAAGCGATGACATACGGTCTGGGTTGGTGACTAAAGCACCCAGCATCTCAATGGATAAGGAAGAATTCATCACCAGCTGATCCCGCTCGCGCTGGGCAACACTGCCATCTTTGGAAAACTTCACAACCCGCACACCCCGCAGATCCCAGTCAAAGCCCTTACTGGATTCGCCCAGATAACGGCCACTCTTGGCTTCAATCATCATCGCCAGGCGCTGCTGGCTGTCGAATTCATAAATCGTTACCCGCTCAAGGCCCTGCTCCTGAGTCAGCCGAGCTGCGTTTACAAAACGAAATGTCCGGCTCTCCGGCGGCCCGGCCTGCACCGAATCGCGCAGCCACAGGCCTGAGCGCATCTGGCCAAGGCCGGTGCCTGCATCACGAATCCCACCCCGAAAATTCTCTACCGACGGCGCCACCAATTCCGAAAATACTGCGGTCAATAAAATCATCGGAAATCCAATATACAAAATGGATTTGATCGTCACACTCGGTAGCAGGCCCGAGACCCGAAAGACCGTAAATTCGGAATGGGCCGCGCTCTGCGATAACGCCCAGAGTGTTCCAATCAATGCCGCAATCGGTGCAAGCTCGACCACACGGCTTGGCAAACCCAGCACCACATACAGCAGCGCATGCTCAAATCGATAGCCTGCGATACCGACCTCATTGACTTCGGCCAAGAGATCAAAAAATAAAAACATCGACAAAAATCCTGCCAGCACAAAGGCTGTGGCCTGCACGATGCTGTTGCCGATATAACGACGGAAAATGAATTCGCTCATCGCATCCGCCACCACATCATGGCGGCCGCAATCGCCAGCAGCACGGTCGGCAGCGGCCACCAGGCCATCTCAAGGCTAAAGCGGCCCTGTGTCACGGTGGCGGTAAGGGCGCTGAAAAGATTGCTGGCAATCAAATAAATTAGAAGTGCCAACAAAAGATTCACCGCGCGGCCCGATCGCGCTTGGGTCACGGCAAGGGGAATGGCCAGAATGCCCAGGCCAAGCGTTAAAAGCGGCAGGCCCACGCGAAGTGCAAGCTCGCCTTGGGCGACAGGCTCTGTGCGCTCAAAAAGCGCCATGGTGGGTGTGGAGCGAATCGTCTCTTCTGATTTCACGCCCCGCGCGGAATGGTCGATCCGAAACCGATAGACCTCAAAGCCGGTGGTCTGGGTCTCCCAGTAGCCGGGCATCAGATCAGTCCGATAGCCCCGCTCCAACACGATCCACTGCTGGCCCTCCAGGTCTTTTTCAAATTTTCCAGTCGATGACACCAAAACCGACTGCCGGCCATTGGCATCAATTGAGCGAATAAACACCGAACCCGTGCGGCCACCATCGTCATCGGGATTTTCAAGGAAAAAAACCCGCTGGCCCGAATACGACTCCCGAAATTGTCCGGGGCTTACCCGCTGGGCATCGCTGCGGTTTTGGATCTCATCTTCAAATGCCGCAATCTGCTGCTTTGACCAGGGCGCCACTACGGTCGAAATCATGGCCACAAGCAGAATCATCGGCCACATGAATTTCCAGACCGGCTTAAGAAAATCCACCAGGCTTTTGCCGGAGGAGAGCCAGATGACCATCTCTGAGTCCCGCCACCAGCGCGACAGCACCATAAAGACCGAGATATAAACGGTCAGCATGAGCACCGTGCTCATCAGGTTTAGGGTATTAAAAACAATCAGCGGCACGACCAGCTCGCCATCGACCCGGCCCGAGGCCGCCCGGCCGAGTGCCCGAATCAAAATCATGGTGACCAGTGTGGTCAACAACACCGCCAAAACCCCGCCAGAGGTCGTTCTGAGCTCTCTAAGCAGGGATTTTTGAAAGAGCATTTTCTTTATAATTCAGGGTTTTACTGGACTTGGGCATTTTGTCATGACTACAGCCGCCGCCCCTAAAGACATCAAAGAAGCCAAAGACCCCGGCGAGACCCGGGAGGTCGCCCAATTCATCGCCAGCAATAAGCCGGTGGATCGGGCCACTGCCGACTGCGTCTGGGTCGGCGTGTTCGCGACCAGCACGGGAGCAGTGGAGCTCTCCAATGCCGCCAAGGTGCTGGACAAGGTCAGCAATGGCGCAGTGGCCCGGGCCATCAAGGCTGGCGATATCGATGGCAAGGTGGGCAATAACCTGCTGCTGCGTGATCTGACCGGCATGCCCTCGCCCCGAGGGCTGCTGGTGGGCCTTGGCAAGCGCGAGGACCTCAACGAAAAAATCTTCGGCGACGCCCTGCGGGCCGCCGTGAAATCTGTCAGTGGCTCAAAGGGCATTAAGCGCATCGCCTCCTTTCTCACCGATGTGCCCGTCAAGGCAAAGTCCGGTGAGCGATCAGGTGCCTGGCGGGTCACCACTCATGTCACCACAGTACGCGAGTGCGGTTATCGCTTTGAGCGCTTCAAAACCAAGAAAGACGACAGCACTGCCGAGGGCTCCGCAAAAGCCAAATCTGCAAAGCCCACTGCCGAAGGCATCAGCCATGTGGAGATGCTGCTGCCCGGGGATATGCGCCCGACCGAGGCGCCCAAAGTCATTGAAGATGCCCAGGCCTTGGCCAACGGGCTTCAGCTCACCAAAGACCTCGCCAATCTTCCCCCGAATATCTGCACGCCCACGTTTTTAGCCAATCAGGCCCGCACGCTGGCGCGTGAATTCAGGCTAAAAATCGAAATCCTGGATCGGGCGGCGATGGAAAAACTCGGCATGGGTGCCTTGCTTGCGGTTGCCCAGGGGTCGGCCCAGCCACCGCAATTCATCGTGCTTCAGCATCACGGCGCCACCACCAAGGATGCCCCCCATGTGCTGGTCGGCAAAGGCATCACCTTTGACACCGGCGGTATCTCGCTAAAGCCTGCGGCGGATATGGATGAAATGAAGTACGACATGTCCGGTGCCGCGACCGTGCTCGGTGTCATGCGCGCAGTGGCCGAGATGGGCCTAAAGCGCAATGTCATTGGCGTGATCCCCACCTGTGAAAACATGCCAAGCGGCACAGCGACGCGTCCGGGTGACATCGTGACCTCGATGTCGGGCCAGACCGTCGAGATTCTGAACACCGATGCCGAGGGCCGTCTGATTCTGTGCGATGCGCTGACTTATGTCGAAAAATTCAAACCCGCCTCGGTGGTGGATATCGCGACCCTGACGGGCGCCTGCGTGATTGCACTCGGCGCAGTCAACACAGGGCTCTTTACTGCCGATGATTCGCTTGCGGCCGCGCTCATGAAGGCCGGCCAGGATGCCCAAGATCCCGCCTGGCGCATGCCGCTGCAAGAGGAGTATCAAGAGTTGTTGAAATCACCCTTTGCCGATATGGCCAATGTGGGTGGCAGGGCTGCCGGAAGCGTCACCGCGGCCTGCTTTTTGTGGCGCTTTACCAAGTCCTATCGCTGGGCACACCTGGATATCGCCGGCACCGCCTGGAGATCCGGTGCTGCCAAAGGCGCCACAGGCCGGCCCGTCTCTCTGCTGGTGGAATATCTGAAGAACGGCCTGGAGTAAGGCGCAATGCAGCCGGGCCATGACTTCGATTGATTTTCACTTCAATACACCGAATCGCCTTGAATACGCCTGCCGGCTCACGCGAAAAATTCTGAACGCCGGCCAGGCGAAGGTCGAATCACCTCTGGTGGTCTTTTGCAGCGAACGCTCCCGGCTTGACCACTTTGATGATCTGCTATGGAGTCTGTGGCCAGAAGAGTTTATTCCGCATGCCCATGTCGCTTTGCCTGAGGCCCAAGACTCTCCCATCCTGCTGACCGACGAAGACATCAAGCTGGATGCTCACGGCCTGCTGCTGAATCTCGACGATGCGCCGCCGCCTTTTTTTGCGCGATACACCCGGCTATTTGAAATCGTCTCCACCGAGGAGACCGACCGGACCAGGGCCCGCGAGCGCTTTGCTTTTTATCGCGACCGTGGCTATGCCATCAATAACCATGACCTTGCCAAAAAATCATCATGACTGAGCTGGCCAAATCGTTTGAACCTGCAGAAATTGAAAAGCGCTGGGGCCCAGAGTGGGAATCCCGTGGGCTTTATCGGGCAGGCAATGAGGCTCAGCGTGCAGCCTTCTCGATCCAACTGCCCCCGCCCAATGTTACGGGCACCCTGCATATGGGACATGCCTTTAACCAGACGCTGATGGACACGCTCACCCGATGGCATCGGATGAAGGGGGACAACACGCTCTGGCTTCCCGGCACGGATCACGCCGGCATCGCCACCCAAATCGTGGTGGAGCGCCAGCTTGATGCCAAGGGCGTCTCGCGCCATGACCTAGGCCGCGAAGATTTCATTAAGAAAGTCTGGGAATGGAAGGAGCACTCGGGCTCGACCATCACTGGCCAGATGCGCAGGCTGGCTGCAAGCTGTGACTGGGATCTTGAGTACTTCACTATGAATGCCCAGTGCTCTGATGTCGTCAAAGAGGTCTTTGTGACACTTTTCGAGCAGGGCCTGATCTATCGGGGCAAGCGGCTGGTCAACTGGGACCCCAAGCTGCTGACTGCAGTCTCTGATCTAGAGGTGGTCAGCGAAGAGGAAGATGGATTTCTATGGTCGATTCACTATCCACTTTCCGATGGCAGTCAGGGCTTAGTTGTTGCTACGACGCGGCCTGAGACGATGCTGGGTGATGTTGCCGTTGCGGTCAATCCCGAAGATGAGCGCTATCGTCATCTGATTGGAAAAACACTGAAGCTGCCCTTGGTCGGCAGATCGCTGCCGATCATTGCCGATGACTATGTTGACCCAGCCTTTGGCACAGGCTGCGTAAAGATCACGCCAGCCCATGATTTCAATGACTATGCCTTGGGCGAGCGGCATGGCCTAGAAAAAATCAGCATCATGACCCTGGATGCCCGCATCAACGAGCATGCGCCCGCCGCCTATCAGGGCCTAGACCGCTTTGAAGCCCGCAAAAAGATTCTCCTTGACCTTGAATCACAGGGCCTGTTGGTGGAAACCAAAAAACACAAACTGATGGTGCCGCGTGGTGACCGCACCAACGCCATCATTGAACCCATGCTCACCGACCAGTGGTTTGTCGCAATGAGCAAACCCGCGCCCGAAGGCACCCTCACGCCCGGCAAGAGCATCGCCCAGCGGGCCCTTGAGGTAGTGGATTCAGGGGAAGTGAAGTTTGTTCCTGAGAACTGGACCTCCACCTATCGGCATTGGCTGGACAACATTCAAGACTGGTGTATTTCGCGGCAGCTCTGGTGGGGCCATCAGATTCCCGCCTGGTATAAGGCCGATGGCCAAGGCCAACCCATTCACGATGGCACCGTCTTTGTTGCCCGCAGCGATGCGGAGGCCCAAGAGAAGGCCCGGGCCGCAGGCTGGAGTGGCAGCCTAGTGCGTGATGCAGATGTCTTGGATACCTGGTTCTCATCTGCACTCGTGCCGTTTTCTACCCTGGCCGAGCCCGATCAGGTCTGGGATCAGGCAAACCATACGCCGAGGATTCGAAAAGGACTTGAGCAGTTTTTACCTTCAAGCGTTTTGGTCACCGGCTTTGACATCATTTTTTTCTGGGTCGCTCGCATGGTGATGATGACCTGCCATTTCACCGGCAAGGCGCCCTTTCACCATGTCTATGTCCATGCCCTGGTGCGTGATGCCGAGGGCCAGAAGATGAGTAAATCCAAGGGCAACACCCTGGATCCGATTGATCTAATTGACGGCATTGATTTAGATGCGCTGATCGCAAAACGCACCAGTGGGCTGATGAACCCCAAGCAGGCCGCCCAGATTGAGAAAAAAACCCGTGCCGAGTACCCAAAGGGCATTGCCGCTTTTGGCACCGATGCCCTGCGCTTTACTTTTGCAAGCCTGGCAACCCCAGGCCGAAACATCAATTTCGATTTGAATCGCTGCGAGGGCTATCGCAACTTCTGCAATAAGCTCTGGAATGCCACCCGCTTTGTGCTGATGAATTGCGAAGGCCAAGACAACGGCTTAGATGTCTGCGCAGGCGATTGCGGGCCTGAGGGCCTGCTGAACTTCACCTTTGTAGACCGCTGGATTGTGTCGCAGCTGCAGAGAACCGAGGCTGCCGTGGAGCAGCATTTAAGCGACTACCGATTTGATCTGGCGGCCCGCGAGCTCTATGAGTTTGTATGGAATGAGTTTTGTGATTGGTACTTAGAACTCGCCAAGGTGCAGATGGCAGTCGGTAAGCCCAATGCCCAGAAAGCGGCCCGGCGCACACTGCTGCGCACACTGGAGGCGACCCTGCGGCTTGCCCACCCCATCATTCCGTTTATCACCGAAGAGCTCTGGCAGACCGTTGCGAAGACTGCAAAGCGTTCAGCAAAGCTCGAGGCAGGCGAGGCCGACTCAATTGTTACAGCAGCGTATCCCAAGGCCGAGATGGGCAAGATCGATGGCCTGGCCGATGCCCGTGTCGCCCAACTCAAAGAAATGGTGGGCGCGATCCGGGCACTGCGGGCCGAGATGGGACTATCGCCAGCAGACAAGGTGCCACTTCGCATTAGCCTGGAGAATCTGCAGGCCATGAACCCACAGACCAAGCTTGATCTGCGCATTGATGGCCTAGAGCGCCAGCAGATTGCAGCAAGCTTGAAGGCCTTGGCCAGACTCAGTGAAGTCAGTTTTGAAAAATCACTCGGTGAAGAGGCCAAGCGCTCACCAGTACAGATAGTGGGCGACTTAAAACTCATGCTGGTGGTCACCGTTGACGTCGAGGCCGAGCGTGCACGGCTCTCCAAAGAGGTTGCGCGATTGGAAGCCGAGATCACCAAGGCAAATGGCAAGCTCTCCAACGAGAGTTTTGTCGCCCGGGCGCCGGCGGCTGTAGTTGAGCAGGAGAAAGCACGGCTTACAGAGTTCGAGACGGCGCTCTCTCGAATTCAACTTCAACTCAAAAATTTATAAACCCGAGGCTAAGCCCCGAGCGATCAATCCCCGAGTCGCACAAAAGAAAAAGGCGCCAATTTCTTGGCGCCCAAACGATCGTCACTCCCTCAAATGACGATCCCTCCTCCTCACGGCGAGAAGTCTAACCCTTTCGGCGGATCAAAAAACGAAATTCCCCTTCGGACTCAGTGCTTTCCATAAGCTGATGGCCCGTGTGTCGGCAAAAATATTCGAAATCCCGCACTGCACCAGGATCTGTTGCCAGGATCTTTAATAACGACCCGCCAGTCATTTCGTTTAAGGCCTTCTTCGCTTTCAGAATCGGCATCGGGCAATTCAGGCCCCGCGTATCGAGCACGCGATCCGCATTCGGTTCAGTCGAAGTGTTCATGCTGCCCATCTTTCACTCTTAAAGCTTGGACTTCACAAACGCCATTACGCTCTCGAGCGCCTTGGGAAGGCCGGAAGGATCAGTTCCGCCGGCCTGTGCCATATCGGGCCTGCCGCCGCCTTTACCACCTACTTGCACTGCAACATGATTCACGAGCTCACCCGCTTTGACCTTTGCCGTCAGATCGGCGGTCACGCCCGCAATCAGGGTGACCTTGCCAGAATCCACACTCGCCAAAACGATCGCCGCAGATTTGAGCGTGTTTTTCAGCTGATCCATCGTGCCACGCAAAGACGCGACATCCGCCCCATCCATTGCAACGGCTAAGACCTTGGCGCCATTGATGTCTTGGGCCTGTGATGCCAGATCACTGCCTGCAGAGGAGGCAAGCTTGGACTTCAGCCTTCCGATCTCTTTTTCCATCGCTTTCACGTTGTCCATGATCTGGGCAAGCCGCGCCGGCAGTTCATGGACCGAGGCCTTCACCACTGCAGCGGCCTGAGTCATTTTTGATTCCAGCGACTGCAGAAGTGCCAACGCATTTTCACCGGTGACGGCCTCAATTCTGCGAATGCCGGCGGCCACACCCGATTCGGAGACTACTTTGAATAAGCCGATATCGCCCGTGCGGCTGACATGGGTTCCGCCACAGAGCTCGCACGATGAACCAATATCCAGTACCCGGACCTGATCGCCGTATTTCTCGCCAAATAAGGCCATCGCGCCGTGGGCAATCGCATCATCAAAGGCCATCACCTGGGCCTTGGTGGCCTGATTGGCAAGAATCTCGGCATTCACAATCTCTTCAATCCGGCGAATCTCATCATCGGTCACTGGCTGATTGTGTGAAAAATCAAATCGTGTCTTCTCCGAATCCACCAAGGATCCCTTCTGCTGCACATGGGCGCCCAACACTTCTCGCAGGGCCTTATGCAACAGATGGGTCGCGGAATGGTTGCGCACGGTGTGGGCCCGACGCTCCATATCCACTTCGGCATGAAGCTGATCACCCACCCGGACCTCACCGGTGAGCACCACTCCGTGATGGCCAAAGACATCGGCAGAGATCTTCTGCGTATCTTCGACGGAGAAGGCCATATTTTCTCCGCGTAGGCCGCCGGCATCACCGACCTGGCCGCCGGACTCGGCATAAAAAGGCGTGATGTCCAACACCACTACCGCCTGATCACCCGAGGCCACTGATTTCACGCTCACGCCATCTCGATAAAGCGCCGTCACTTTCGCGGCATGGGTCAGCTGCTCATAGCCGACAAATTTTGTCGTAACGCCCGAGTACTCCAGTACCTCCGCTGCCCTGAATTTACCGGCTGCTCGGGCCTGCTCGCGCTGCCGGGCCATGGCCGCATCGAATCCGGGCTCGTCGACCTCGACCCCACGCTCGCGGCAGACATCTGCAGTCAGATCCAAGGGAAAACCAAAGGTGTCGTACAGCGTAAATGCAGTCTGTCCATCAAGCCGCCCGCCCTTGCCTAAGTCTTGCAACGCGGCATTCAGAATGCCCATGCCTTTTTCGAGCGTCTCGCCAAAGCGCTCTTCTTCTTGCTTTAGGGTCGCCGCGACTCGGTCTGCTGATTTTCTCAGCTCCGGATAGGCGGTACCCATCTCTTTGACGAGATCCTCCACCAGCTTGTAAAAAAACGGCTGCGACTGGCCCAGCTTATGGCCATGGCGCAAGGCCCGGCGCACAATCCGCCGCAGCACATAGCCACGGCCTTCATTGCCCGGGATCACGCCATCCACGATCAAAAAGCTGCAGGCCCGAATATGGTCTGAAATCACGCGCAGCGATGGGTTATCGAGCTGTTTGCAGCCCGTCTCACGGGCAGTGGCGCGAATCAGATTCTGAAAAAGATCGATCTCATAGTTGCTGTGGACATGCTGGAGCACCGCGGCGATGCGCTCCAATCCCATGCCGGTATCCACACAGGGCTTGGGCAGCGGCGTCATCTTGCCGGACTCATCACGCTCAAACTGCATGAACACCAGATTCCAGATCTCGATGTAGCGATCCCCATCCGCATCTGGACTTCCCGGCGGTCCGCCCCAGACATCGGGCCCATGGTCATAAAAGATTTCGCTACAGGGGCCGCAGGGGCCGGTATCGGCCATCTGCCAGAAGTTATCGCTGGCATAGCGGGCGCCCTTGTTATCGCCAATTCGCACAATCCGCTCTTTGGGAACCTTGATCTCGTTGGCCCAAAGATCGAAAGCCTCGTCGTCCTCCTGATAGACCGTGATCCAGAGCCGTTCGGCAGGAAGCTGATAGACCTGGGTCAGCAATTCCCAGGCGAAATGAATGGCATCGCGTTTGAAGTAGTCGCCAAACGAGAAGTTGCCCAGCATCTCGAAAAACGTGTGGTGGCGGGCCGTGTAGCCCACGTTTTCCAGGTCATTGTGCTTGCCGCCCGCCCGAACGCTGCGCTGGGATGAGGTGGCACGCTTATACGGCCGCTGCTCTCGGCCGAGAAACACGTCTTTGAACTGGACCATGCCGCTATTCGTAAAAAGCAGCGTCGGATCATTGGCCGGCACAAGCGGACTCGAGGCCACAATCGTGTGGCCCTTGGATTCAAAAAACCGCAGGAACTTCTCTCGAATTTCTGACGCGTTCATGGCTCGGACAACACTTAAATGGAGAGGAAGGGCCGCCGCAATTGCGGCCCGCATCTTGGGCTTGGCCCAACCCCGTAGTTTAGACCGACTGCCTGCCCCCGCCCCGCCCAGAGCCAGGCCCGAAGGGCCTGCTGGGCCCAAGGTTTACCCGGGCTGGTCGACTGTGAAAGAATCCCCCTTGGTCAGGAGGAGAAATGAAAATCCACAACCGTCGCGACTTTAATGCCGGCCTGATGTTTTTGCTCATCGGCCTGGGATTC
>Ga0194127_10005960_pt1 | contig 14072 bp, 12 predicted proteins | sample TA2KigC100mmetaG_FD_148624 | JGI IMG/M metagenome (GOLD analysis project Ga0194127, IMG submission 148624) | Freshwater microbial communities from Lake Tanganyika, Tanzania - TA2015036 Kigoma Deep Cast 100m | ecosystem: Environmental > Aquatic > Freshwater > Lake | place: Tanzania: Lake...
CCCCCCCGGCCTCACGCCGGACCCGTTTCCGCAGCCAGCACGCCGCGCACATAGCGCGCGCGGGCCAAGTTGGCCTCGACCTCCGTCAGGGGCCGTCCCTCCACCAGCGACAGGTGCGCCTGCTGGCTGAACACGACCAGCTTGTTCAGCGTGTAGACGCTCAGGCCGCTAATGAGGGCCATGCCGACGGCCAGCCGAACGCCGCTGAGGAGGTTTAGTGCCTCGTCGGCGCCCAGGCTCCGGGCGTATCGCAGCGTGCCGTACGCCCGCCACAGCTTGTCCTCGACAATATAACCGGCATCCCGGCGCAGGACACGCCGCGCCTCGGTCTCCCGAGAGATCACGTGGGCCACCACGCGCGCCAGGTGATCACAGAGCTCATCCTCGCCCCGCCCGAGCGTCGTCTGGTTGGAGACCTGGAAGAAGTTCCCCATGACGTCGCTCCCTTCGCCATACAGCCCGCGATAGGTCAAGCCCATCTGCTGCAATCCGGCCAGCACTTTCCCGATCTCCTGCGTGAGCACGAGCCCCGGCAGGTGGACCAACACCGAGGCGCGCAGCCCTGTTCCCACGTTCGTGGGGCACGAGGTCAGGAACCCGAACTCGCGATGGAAGGCCAGGGGGAGCAGGTCGCCGAGTTCGCGCGCCAGGCGCGCCGCGCGCTCCCACGCGCCGCCGATGTCGAAGCCGGAGCGGAAGACCTGCAGGCGCAGGTGATCCTCTTCGTTCACCATGAGCGCGGCCTCGTCGCCCACGAGGACCGCCGCGCCCACTCGCGCCGCCGGCGCCTCGAGTTCGGCCAGCTCGCGGCTGACCAGATGGCGCTCGTGCAGCAGACGGCGCTCGGCCGCCGTCATCGCATCCACGCGCAGCAGCATCGCCGCCCGCAGCAGTGCCGTCTGCGCGGCGGCTTCACGCACCTGCTCCAGCACCTGCAGTCGGTCCGCCTCCGCGGCCCGCGGGCTGAAGGGGAGCCCCGCGATGTTCCGCGCCAGCCGCACGCGCGACGACAGCACGATGTCGGCGTGCGGACCGGCCGCCGTGATCCACGGCATGCCGCCGTCCGGAAGCAGCGACAGGTCGAGCGTCATTCGAGCGCCCGGATCTGGTCCCGCAACTGCGCGGCGGCCTCGAACTCCTCTGCGGCCACGGCCTGCTGCAATCGCGCCCGGAGCGTCTCCATTTCCGGCCGATGACCGCCCGTCGCCGTGGGCGGCTCGTAGCTCGACCCGCGATGACTCGCCGCGCCGTGCACCCGGCGCAGCAGCTCGCGCAGCGCTCCTTCGAAGGCCGTGTAGCACTGCGCGCACCCCAGCCGGCCCGATGCCCGAAAGTCACGCAGCGTGGTCTGGCAGTACGCGCACCGCGTCTGATCGCCCAGCGCCGGCGCCGACTGCTGCTGCACGGCATGCAGGAAGTCTCCCAGCGGGTGCTTTGGCATCGCGACCGTCGTCTCGATCCCCTTCGCCGCCGCGCACTTCTCACACAGATGCAGCTGCGTCACCTCGGCGTTCACGATCTGCGTGAGGTGCACCACGGCGTCGCGCTCGCGGCACTGGTCGCAGAGCATCAGACCAGCCCCTCGCCGTGCGTGGCGTGCAGGCGGCCGTCCTCGAGCAGCAGGATGCGTTGCGCCCGCGCGGCGAGCGAACGGTTGTGCGTGACCACCACCAGCCCCACGCCCATCTCAGCCGCCAGCGCCGCAAACAGCACGTGCAGCGCCTCGGCGTTCTGATGATCCAAGTTGCCCGACGGCTCGTCGGCGAGGATCAGCGGCGGTGCCGCGGCCAGCGCGCGCGCCACCGCCGTTCGCTGCTGCTCTCCACCCGACAGCTCGCCCGGCCGGTGCGACATTCGTGCCTCAAGCCCCACGCGAACCAGCAGTTCCCGTGCCCGTTCCCGTGCGCGGGGCTTCGCCACTCCACCGAGGCGAAGTGGCATCATCACGTTCTCAAGCGCGCTGAACTCCTTGAGCAGGTGATGGAACTGGAAGACAAACCCAACCGATCGGTTGCGCAGCGCGGCCAACTCCGCATCGGCCACCGATCCCACCGAGGTGCCGGCCAGCACCACTTCGCCGCTCGTAGGCCGCTCCAGCGCGCCGAGAACCTGTAGCAGTGTGCTCTTCCCGGCGCCGCTCGCGCCGACCACGGCCACCATCTCGCCGCGCGCGACGGTCAAGTCCACGCCGTCGAGCACGACGATCTGCCCGCCGTCGCCGCCGGTGAAGACCTTGCGCACCCCGCTGGCCATGAGAATCGCGCTCATTCGTCGCGGATGGCCTCGATCGGGAAGAGGCGCGACGCCTGCCGCGCCGGATACAACGTCGCGAGCGCCGCCACCGCGAACCCCAGCAGCGCCATCAGCGCCGTGTCGCCCAACTCAAGCCGCACGGGCAAGTGGTCGATGAAGTACACCGTCGGGTCAAGGGTGATCAGCCGGTATCGGTCGACCAGCAGTCCCAGCGCGCCGCCGAGCACCGTCCCCGCCAGCGTCCCCGCGCAGCCGATCACCGTCCCTTGGATCAGGAAGATGCGCCGGATCGACGCCTCGGTCGCTCCCATCGCCTTCAAGATCCCGATCTCACGCGTCTTGTCGCGCACCACCATCGTGAGCGTGCTCACGATGTTGAAGGCCGCGACAATGATGATCAGGAGGAGAATGACGCCCATCCCGAGCTTCTCGAGTTTCAGCGCCTTGAACAGCGAGCTGTTCTGCTCCTGCCAGTCCACCGTGTGGTACGGGAAGCCGAGGGCGATCATCGTCCGCTCCGCGACGGCCGGCGCCGACCAGCGATCGGTGGTGGCCACCTCAAGGCCGGTGACCGCGCTGTCGAGCCCGGCGAACTCCTGCGCCGCGGCGAGATCCACGAAGACGTAGGCGTTGTCGTACTCGAACATCCCCGTTTCGAAGACGCCCGTCACTTCAAACTCCGCGATGCGCGGAATCAGCTGTCCGAGCACGGCGTCCGGCTTCAGCCCGGCCGCGGACACCATCGTCAGGCGGGCGCCGGGCGATCCCGGATACGCCGACAACCGCTCCGCGAGCAGCTTGCCCACCACCGCGCCGCGGCGCTTGCCGTCGGCCGTGCGAAAGGTGAAGTCCCCCAAGGTCGCTTTGTGCCGAATCGTCGTGACTTCGCGCCCCGCCGCGCCCGCCGGCACGATCCCCTGCACCGACACCCCCTCGGTGTAGTCGTGCCCCGTGTTGGCCAGCGCCTGCGTCAGCACGAACGGCGCGACGGCCACCACGCCGTCCACCTTCGTCACGCGCGACTGCACGGCGCGCCAGTCGGTGATCTTCAGGTCGTCGCCGTAGGCGAGCACCCGGAAGTCCGGGCTCCCAACAAGGATCTTCTCGCGCAGGTCTGTCTGCAGACCGTTCATCACGCCGATGATGAGGATGAGCGCGCCCACCCCCACGACGATGCCGCCGATCGCGATCAGCGAGATGAACGAAAGCCACCGCGTCCGGCCGCGCGAGCGGAGGTATCGCCAGGCGATCTCCAGTTCCAGTCGGTTCATCAGCCTCTCAGCAGACCGTGGCCGCCATGCTCCCCCTTCCCCCTGCACCCCACCCTGCTCCCTACCCCCTGCACCTCGCCCTGCTCCCTTCCCCTGCACCTCGCCCTGCTCCCTTGCCCTGCACCTCGCCCTATTCCGGCCTCATCGTCGGGAACAGAATCACGTCGCGAATATGCCCCGTCCCCGTGAGGTACATGAACAACCGGTCCATGCCCACGCCCACGCCGCCCATCGGCGGCATCCCATACTCCATCGCGCGCAGGTAGTCCTCGTCCACGCCGGTCGCCTCCTCGTCGCCCGCGGCCTTTAGGCGCGCCTGCGCCTCAAAGCGCTGCCGCTGGTCGATGGGGTCGTTCAGCTCGGAGAACGCGTTGGCCAACTCCTTCCCCTTCGCGAACAGCTCGAACCGCTCCGTGAGCGCCGGGTTTCCGCGCTTGGGCTTGGCCAGCGGCGAGAGCTCCTTGGGATAGTCCACCACGAAGGTCGGCCGATCGATCCGGCTCTCCACGTGGTGCTGGAACAGCTCGTCCATCAGCTTCGGCCGTGACAGCGTCGCGACGCCGTGCACGCCGGCATGCTCCGCCGCCTTCCGCAGCTCGGCATCGCCCAGCTGCGTGACATCCGGTACGTGCAGCGCCTGCGAGAGGGCCGGCAGCCACTCGACGCGCGGGAACGGCCCCTGCAGCACCGCCGGGTCGAACGCCGGCGCGTCCGTCGCCAGCCCCGCCGCGGTCAGCGCGTCGCGCACCGCCGTCGCCGCGGCGATCAGCAACGCCTCGACCCGGTCCATCATCACGGTGTAGTCGGCGTACGCCTCGTAGAACTCAAGCATCGTGAACTCCGGATTGTGCGTCCGGTCGATGCCCTCGTTGCGGAAGTCGTGCCCGATCTCATACACCCGGTCAAAGCCGCCCACGACGAGGCGCTTGAGATAGAGCTCGTCGGCGATGCGCAGGTACAACGGCATGTCCAGCGCGTTGTGGTACGTGACGAACGGCTTCGCTGCCGCGCCGCCGTAGAGCGGCTGAAGCACCGGCGTCTCGACCTCGAGGTAGTCGAGCCCGTCGAGGAAGGCGCGGACCGCGCCCGTCATCCGCGAACGCGCGACGAAGAGCGCGCGCACCTCGGGATGCACGGCAAGGTCAGCGTAGCGCTGGCGCGACCGCTGCTCGCCATCGGCGAACGCGGAGTGGCGCACCACCTTGCCCTCCACCACCTCTTCCTTGCCGAACGGGAGCGGCCGCAGCGACTTCGCGAGCAGCTCGAGCCGCTCGACGCGCACGGTCACCTCGCCCGTCCGGGTGCGGAAGAGCGGCCCGTGGACGCCAATGACGTCGCCAAGGTCGAGCAGTTCGCAGACGGCGTAGGCGGCCTCGCCCACCACATCCTTCTTGAAGTACAGCTGCACCCGCCCCGAGGGATCCCCGAGGTGGGCAAAAGTCGTCTTGCCGTGCGCGCGCAGGGCCACGACCCGCCCGGCGAGGCGCACGTCCGGCCCCTCCTCAGCGTCACCGAGCAGCGCGGCGCACTGCGCGGCGACGTGTTCGCGCGCGAATCCGTACGCGAAGGGCGCCACGCCCAGCGCCTCGAGCGCGGCGAGCTTGTCGCGACGCGCCTGGAGCACGTAGTTCAGTTCATCGCTCATCGGGCCGCCGCGGCGTTCCCCGCCATCTTGAGGAACGCCTCGATGAAGGGATCAATCGCGCCATCCATGATCTTCTGGACGTCGGGGATCTTCAGTTCGGTGCGGTGATCGTTGACCATCGTGTACGGCTGGAAGACGTAGCTGCGGATCTGGCTGCCAAACGTGACGTCCTGCTTGTTCGCATCCAGCTTGGCCTTGACGGCCGCCTGCTTGTCGAGCTCCAGTTGGTACAGCTTGTTCTTCAGCTGCTTCATCGCCTGAGTCCGGTTCTTCCCCTGGCTCCGTTCCTGCTGGCAGGCCACGATGATCCCCGTCGGAATGTGCGTCAGCCGCACGGCGGAACTCGTCTTGTTCACATGCTGGCCGCCGGCGCCGCTCGCCCGATAGACATCCATCTTGATGTCCTCTTCGCGGATCTCGATGTTGATCTCGGTGTCCACCACCGGATACACGAAGATCGACGCAAAGCTCGTGTGCCGCCGCGCCTGCGAGTCAAAGGGCGAGATGCGCACCAGCCGGTGCACGCCAGCCTCGGGGCGCAGAAACCCGTAGGCGTACATCCCCTTGATCTCCAGCACCGCGCCCTTGATGCCCGCCTCTTCGCCCTCGCTCAGGTCGATGATCTCGACGCTGTAGCCGCGCCGTTCCGCCCAGCGCGTGTACATGCGCATCAGCATCTCGGCCCAGTCCTGCGCCTCGGTTCCGCCGGCGCCGGCGCTGATCTCGACCTGCGCGTCCCGGAAGTCGTCGCGCCCCTGCAGCAGCGATCGCAGCTTGAACGCCTCCGCTTCCTCGGCGATCGCAACGGTCTCGCGCTCCACCTCCGCGATCATCTCCGCGTCCGGCTCCAGCGCGAGCATCTCGTCCAGCTCCAGCGCCGACTGCACGCGCCCCCAGAGCTTGTCGAACGGGTCCACCCACCCCTTGAGCAGCTTCATCTCCTGCACCGACCCCTGGGCGCGTTCAGCGTTGTCCCAGAAGCCGGCGGCCGTCATCTCGGCTTCGAGCGCCGCCAATCGGGCGCGCTTGCCCTCGATGTCAAAGGAACCTCCGCAGCTCGGTGAGGCGTTCCTCATCCTGCCGCAGGGACCGGGTGCGATCGGTTTCAGCCATATGGGGGAAACCTAAGAGAGACGGCAGAGAAACAACAGACAAACAACAGAGAAACAACAGAGAAACAACAGAGCAGGTGGCCGCCGCCGTCGGCCGCAACGAAAGAGCGGGGAGACTCGGCGCAGCCCCCGCCCTCGTCCCCCCGCCCTCGCTGTTGTTTCTCTGTTGTTTCTCTGTTGTTTCTCTGCTCTAGAAGATCTTCTTACCCCCAGCAAGCACGTCGTTCAGCGCTTCCAGGAAGTGCGTCGTGCCCTCGGCGAACTCCTTGCCGATCTGGTCGCAGTACTCCTCGTAGCTCTTCTTGATCTCCTCGCGAAAGAGCTCCTTCAGCGTCCCCTTCTTCAGCCCTTCCTCGCGCTTCTGCGGCAGGTAGGCCACCATGTCCGACACCAGGGCGCGGGCCAGCCGCTTTGCCTTCTGGTTCGGGTCGTTGTTGAGGAACGGGTTGATGACGCGACGCTGACCCGTGGGGGTGCCGGCCGCGGCGGGCGTCGGCGCCGAGGGGCGCGGTACGGCCGGCAGCGGCTGCGTCCGTGCGGGATCGTCCATCGGCGGCGCGGCCGGCGCCACCGGCCTCGGCGGCGCGGCCGGCGGCGGTGTCATCGGGGGCATCATCCGCGGCTGGGTGACTCGCGGCGTCGGCGGAGCCGCGGGCGGCGCCGCAGCCGGCGGTGGCATCATCGGCGCTGGCGGCATCGGCGGCCGCGCCACGGACGGCGTCGCGGGTGCCATCGGGGCCGGAGCTCCGGGACGACCCAAGGGTGCTGGCGCGCTCAGGGGCGGCGTCGCCATCGTCGGCCTGAGGCCGGGCGCGCCCACGGGCGGCGCGGCCGACGCCGCAGGCATCGCAGGCATCGCAGGCATCGCAGGCATCGCAGGCATCGCAGGCATCGCAGGCATCGCAGGCATCGCAGGCATCGCGGGCATCGCAGGCGGCGCGAGCGGCGCTGCGGGTGCGGCCGGCGTCGGCGTCACGGCCCGCGGCGGTGTGAAGGGACCAGGGGGGCTCCCGGCCGCACCGGCGGAGGCGTCGCGCCTGCCGGCATCGGCGGCGGCAACGGCGGCATGGTCGGGCGCGGAACCGCGGTGACCGCCGGTGGGGTCGGCGCGCGAAACGCGGGCGCAGGTGGGGCCCCGCCGCCGCTCGACGCCTCAAGCGGCGGTGACGGTACGGCGTCCATCGGCCGCACCGGCGTGGGCGTCATCGCCTCCCGCGGAGCGGCCACCGCAGGCGCCGCGATGCTGATCACGCCGCCGCAGACCGAACAGCGAGCGCGCACGCCCACCGTCGGCACCTTCGACGGGTCAACGCGGAAGACTGACCGGCATTCAGGACATGATACGTTCACTGCTCCTCCACCTCGATGGCCGCCTCGGGCGAGGACGCCCGCGGCGCTCCCTCATCGTTCGCGAGGTCGCCGCGCCGATCGATCGTAAACACGGAGCCCGGCAGGCTCTTCGCATAGCTCTTCATTTCCGTCGCCAGCTCGCTCACCTGCGACGGATGGGTGAACCGGCGCCGTTCATTCGACACGACGCCAATCGAGACCGTCATCAACGGCACCTTGTGCAGCTGCCCGCGCCGGTCCTTCCCAAAATAGTACCCCGCGCGCCGATCCTGCTCCGAATACTGATACGGCACAATGGCGTCGAAGACCGACACAATCTCGCTGCACACCTCCTGAACCGCGCCCAGAGGGATGACGAACAGGAAGTCGTCGCCTCCGATGTGTCCCACGAAGCCGCGCTCCGCCACGACGCCCTTGATGACGTCGTGCAGAATTTTCGAAAGGATGCGAATCACCCGGTCGCCGTCGTAATAGCTGTACCGGTCGTTGTACTCCTTGAAGTGATCGAGGTCCGCGTAGCAGGCCGCAAACAGCTCGTCCCCCTCGAGCCGCCGTGCGATTTCCGTCTCGATCTCGATGCCGCCCGGGAGCCGCGTCGAGGGATGCACGTACGTGTCGCGATCCGATCGCCGCAGCAGCGCCTCGGCGCGCAGTGAAACTTCGGCCACGTCGGTCCCGTCGCGGATCACCTCGTCCGCGTGCACGTCAAACGCAGCGGCAAACGCCGTCGAGTCGTTCCGCACGAGCACGAGTGCCGGCACGATGCCCGTGAAAGAATCCGCCTTGAGACGCTGGCACCCCTTCAGTCCCGCGACGGGGTGCGTGCGCGCGTCAATGATTGCTAGCCGAGGCCGAGAGCGCAGCGTCGCCGCCATCAAATCGTCCGCCGTCGCGACCTTCGCCGTCGGCAGGCGATGCCGCTCCAGCCATGCCCGAATCGAATCGGGCAGGGCCTGGCCGTCTGGCGCGAAGACGATGGCAGTCATGGGACTCACGCGAACCGCTCAACTCCTCTCGGGAATTCGTAAACGTACGCGCTGGTCACGAGGGTGTCAAACACAAGCCAAGCATCAACTTGCGCTCTTCAATCGGCCGTAGCGCAGTCGCCACAGGCTCACTGGAAGGGGAGCGTACCGACGAGCGCCACGCCGCGGCCAGGTCTCCCCTCAATCCCCTCGACGCGCAGCGTCGCGAATGCGTCCACCCCCGACAGGAGATGATTCGCGAGCACGATGCCCATCGCCGCCCGCGCCTCGCGAAACGCGGTGTTGCTCCGTCGAATCGTGCGGACGTAGATGTCCTGCTCCAACTGCGCGGCACGCCACGACCAACGGTACTCCGGCCGAACGGCGCGATCGAGGTAGAAGTTGATCGCCCGACGATACTCCGGCGTGGAGATCGAGGGCGGAAGGTCCGGATCCGTCCAGTATGTCCGACGCGCCAGCAGCCACATCGCGCCGTTGAATGTCTCCGGATTGAGATCCGGGTCCACCTCGCCGCCGGGCAGGCGATCGAAGACGCCGCTCTCGATGTACTTCTCCATCGACTCGTAATACGCCCACGTCCCCACCGGGAAGGTGGGACCGTACAGCGAACGCGCTACGTCGCGCGCGAGCACTCGATACCGGTTCCGCTGGCGACGCCACTCCGTGCGCTGGTTCGCGACCTCCAGCACGGCCCACGCCTCCAGCGCCAGGTAGGCCACGAAACGATCCTGCCGCAGGAGCGCCTGCCCGGCGCCCGGGAGAATCAACGACGCCACCGGCGCCCATCGGCGCCGCTCAGACTCGGCCACGGGGGCCGCGACATTGATGGCGGGCTCCCCCACTCGAGCCACGCCCGCCGTCACGTCCGCCACGCGTTGCCCCTCGACGGGCAGCGCGACGGCAAGCGCCAGCGAGCCAGCCCAGACGCGGGCCCGGATTCGCACGCGAGCGGCTACCACGTGAAGCGCAGTGAGAGAAAGGTCGGAGGCTGGCCGGCATCCGAGGAGAAACCGCCAAAGACCCGCGCGAAATCAATGCGCAGCGCGCCACGCACGAACCCCAAGCCGATCGCCGGCCCCGACGCGTCCCCGGTTCCCGACGCATACCCCGCGCGCAGGAAGACCTGCCGCTGCAGTTCAAGCTCTCCTCCGAGCCGGACCGCTGGATCGTCGAGCGACGTGCGATTCACCACCTCCGCCGTCCACCGGAGTTCCGCCCCCGGCAACCCCGCCGCCACGCGCGGAACGCGGCCGCCCACGCCAACAAGCAGGCGTGTTGGGAGCGGATCCGACTGCGCCTCGTCGTTGACCTGCAGCTTCAAACCCGCCTGCCGAACGCCCACGCCGATCACCAGGCTATCGGCGCGCCTCGACTGATGCTGCAGGCCCGCGTCGAAGCCGTTGGTCGACGCATTGAACGTGCTGATCGTCCCGCACGGCCCCGTGCAGTCGAGCCGTGATTGCACCAGCTTGTAGGTCACGCCGGCGCGAAGCGAACGGCCTAGCGTCGCCGCGTAGGTGGCCGCGACGACCACGCTCCTGGGAAGCAGCTGCCCCACGGTTCCCACCTGATCGGTGAACTCCTGCGCGCCGTAGTCGTGCAACTGGGCGCCAAAGGCCAGCACCCCGGCCTGCCCTGCCGGGTACACGAGTCCGATCACGGACCCGTTGGCGACCACCGTGCGGGAGTAATGCAGCGCCGCCTCACGCTTCGTCGCGCGCGCGATGCCCGCCGGGTTGCCCCAGAGCGACTCCGTCCCCGCTTCCGACGCCACCGTCGCCTGCCCCATGCCAACCGTGCGCGCCCCTACCGGAACGAGCAGGAACAGCGCTCCCTCGGTCGAGAGACCACCCTGCGCGCCGAGCGGCCAGGCGCTGGCCGCCATCGCCAGACCCACGACCGCCGCCGCGTTACGCAGCGCGCCGGCGCTAGAGCGGCAGCGCCTCATCGACGAGCATCACGGGAATGTCGTCGCGCACCGGATAGCGCAGATGGCACGCCGGACAGTCAAGCGCCGACTCCGCCTCGCGATGCGTCAGCGCCCCCTTGCACTTCGGGCAGACCAGAATGGCCAGCAGTTGCGGGGAGATCGTCATTTCTTCTCGTTCGGGGGAAGCGGATAGCCGAGCCGCGCGAGCGCGGCCGGGTTGCGCCGCCAGTTGGGAAGCACCTTCACCCACAGATCCAGATAGACCGCGCCCCCGACCAGCGCCTCGATGCGACGGCGCGCCGCCTGGCCGATCGCCTTGATGCGCCGGCCGCCACCGCCGATCAGGATGCGCTTCTGGCTCTCGCGCTCCACGTGGAGCACCGCTCGAATGTACACCGGAGCGCTGCTCTCCCGAAACTCCTCCACCTCGCACGCCAACGCGTGCGGCACCTCTTCGTCCAGCTGCTCCAGCGCCGCTTCGCGAACGGCCTCCCGCGCGAAGAACCGCAGGTGCTGCGTCGAGAGATCGTCCTCGGGGTAGAGGAACGGGCTCTCCGGCAGGCGGGCGCTGATGGCGGCGAGCAGGGCCGGCATCCCCTCCCCCGTGCGCGCCGACAGCATGACGGCCTCCGGATGTGCCGACGCCAGCGCCGCCCGCCCCGCGTCGTCGAGCAGGTCGCTCTTGTTGAGGACCAGCAGCACCGGCGCGCGCGGCGGCGCCGCGAGCCCGGCCACGTCGGCGAGCGCCGCCGGCGCGTCGCGCGAGGCGTCCACTACGTGCACGATGACGTCCGCCTCCCGCAGGGCGGCGTGCGCCGCCCCAAGCATCGCCTGGTGCAGGTGGTGCCGCGGCTCCAGCAGGCCCGGCGTGTCGAGGATCACCATCTGCACTCCATCCTCGGTGCGCAGCCCCACGATGCGGTCGCGGGTCGATTGGGGCTTCGGACTCGTGATCGCGAGATGCTGTCCCACCAGCCGGTTGAGCAGGGTGCTCTTCCCCGCGTTCGGCTTCCCCGCGACGGTCACGATGCCGGCTTTGCTCATCCAGAATAGACGACTAGGGGGAGTGCGTCGGCACGTGAGGGTGCCCCGAAGCACCGGGCGGGCGGCGTGACGTCCTCGTCACACCGCCCGCCACAGGTCAACCGATCCCACTATCCCTTCTTGCCGTCCTTGCCGTCCTTGCCGCCCTTGTCGTCCTTGCCGTCCTTGTCGTCCTTGTCGTCCTTGTCGTCCTTGCCGCCGCCTTGGTCGTGCGGAACGACCACCGTACAGCTTGTCAACGCGGAGTTACCAGCCACGTCGAAGCCCCGATACGACAGCGTGTACACGCGGTCATTCCGGTTGCCCGACCGCTCGGCGCGCAACTGGCCGAAGACGTCGGCGGTGTTGAGCGTCCATCCGGCGATGTCGCCCGAGGTATTGCCATGCCCACGTTCGTTGTCCGGCTCGTTGCTTGTCACCGAGACGAGCGTGAACCCACCGGCGCCCGAGCCGGCGTCAGAGACCGTCACGCGCACGTTGATGTCGTGCATCTTGTGGTTCGGCGGCCAGAGCACCTTCGGATCCGCCACGCAAGAAGCCGTGGGCGGCGTGGTGTCCGTCTGCTTGCTGAACTGCGCCCCGACGGTCAACGCGGCTGACATCGTCACCGTGCAGGCCCCCGTGCCGCTGCAGGCACCGGTCCAGCCGGAGAAGAACGACCCGGCGGCGGCCGTCGGCGTCAGCGTCACGGTCGACCCCATGGGGAACGACGCCGTGCACGCCGCGCCGCAGCTAATGCCCGCCGGCGACGACGTGACCGTCCCCGTTCCCGTCCCCGTGCGTGTGACCGTGAGCGACAGGAGCTTCTTGTCGAAGCGCGCCCCCACCGTCAACGCGCCGTTCACGGTGACCGTGCAGGTCAGCCCCGAACACCCAGGCACGGTCCAGCCGACGAAGTTCGACGTCGGGTCCGCCGTGGCGGTGAACGTCACCGACGTCCCCGGCGCAAACGACACGCAGTTCGTCCCACACGCTGTGCCGGCGGGGGCGCTGGTGATCACGCCGCCTCCGGTCCCCGTCGCCGCCAGCGTCACGGGCCACGCGACGCGCACGAAGCTGGCGGTCACGCTGCGCGAGGGCTGCAGCATCCGAACGACGCATGCGCCGGTCCCCGTGCAGCTGCCCCCCCACCCGCTGAAGGCGAAGAACTGATCCGCGGTGGCCGTCAGCACCACCTGGCTCCCCGTGGGGAAGAGCGCCTGGCATGACGCCCCGCAGTTAATGCCCGCCGGCGACGAGGTCACGCGGCCGCCTGCGGCCGGGATGGCCACGGTCAGCGGCGTCGGCGGGGGCGGCGGAGCCTGCGCCGCAATCCACCCGGCGCCAGCGTTGTACTCCAGCAACGGCGTACCACCGTCGCAGCAATCCTCGAAGCCAACGACGGTCACCACGCGGGTTCCGGCGGCAAGCGTGACGGTCGCGTTGAGGAAGGCCCCGCCCGCTGAACCGTTCCAGTTGGCGGCGATCTCCGTGCCGTCAAGCAGCATCGCCCCGCCACGCGACATGTCCCCGCTGAACCGGAACTGTACGACCGACTCGCCGGAAACCTGCATTGTGGTCACGTAGCGCGACCCGAGCTGGCCGCCGGCTCCGACCGTCGGCGGCGCGAACAGCGCGCCGTTGCGTACGAAGGTCGTGACCGGAACGGGCTCGTTGGTGTAGCCCGCGACCGTCGTGGGCAGCGTGTTGAAGTAGGCGTTCGCCGCGGGACCGTTGAGGGTGAAGCTGCCGCCGTTCCAGAACCGCGTCTCGATGCTCATCGCCTGCACCGTCGGCAGCGCGACAAAGGTCGCGCCGACATTGCGCGCGCCATACATGGACACGGTGCACGGCCCCGTCCCCGAGCATCTTCCGGTCCAGCCGGCGAAGGTCGACCCCGCGCTCGCCGTCGGGGTGAGCGTTACGGTGCTGCCCAGCGCGAACGACGCCGAGCACGTCGCGGTGGTGCAGTTGATGCCCGCCGGATTCGAGACGACCCGCCCCGCCCCCGAACCGGTGCGCGAAATGGCGAGCGTCTGCGCCGGCTGCGACGAAGACACGATCGGCTGAAACCCCGACCCAACGTCGATCCGGCCAGCGTTGCCGGCGTCATCGCCGTCCTCGAAGCCGATGACCTCGAGCGTATGCGCGCCGGGCGAGAGGTTCAGCGTCGCGACGAAAACCCCCGGACCAGGCGCCCACTTGGGCAGGCACGGAGGCGCCGTGTACGTCGTGCAACCAACGTACGAGTTCGTGTCCACCTGGAAGGAGCCCTTCCACCACGGATTGTTCCAGTCCTCAGCCACGGGAGCGCCATCGAGGAACATCGCGCCGCCCCGGAAGTCCACGCCAAACTCCACCGCGACCACGCTGGGCGTGGTGGCGTTCAGTGTGACGGCGTAGCGCGTGGCCACGTTGCTCATCGCGCCGCCGGGGTTCCGGATCCCGAACCAGGATGTGTCCGCCCACAGCAGGTCTACGTAGATGTCCTGGATGCGGGGG
>Ga0194127_10005964_pt1 | contig 14063 bp, 7 predicted proteins | sample TA2KigC100mmetaG_FD_148624 | JGI IMG/M metagenome (GOLD analysis project Ga0194127, IMG submission 148624) | Freshwater microbial communities from Lake Tanganyika, Tanzania - TA2015036 Kigoma Deep Cast 100m | ecosystem: Environmental > Aquatic > Freshwater > Lake | place: Tanzania: Lake...
GAGCACTACGCGCGCATCGTCACCGAGAAGGCGACCCTGCGCCGCATGATCGAGATCAGCGGCGAGATCGTCGAGAGCTGCTTCGAGGCGCGCGACGAGGCGATGGACATCCTCGACCGCGCCGAGTCCTCGATCCTCGCCGTCAGCCAGGGCCGCCTGCGCCAGGGCTTCCTGCCCATCAACGAGATCCTGAAGGCCACCTTCCAGAATATCCAGCGCGTCTACGACAGCAAGACGCACATCACGGGCGTCGCCACCGGCTACGATCGGCTGGACCTGCTCACGGGCGGCCTCCAGCCGTCGGACCTGATCATCGTCGCCGGCCGGCCGAGCATGGGCAAGACGAGCTTCGTGCTCAACGTCGCCCAGCACGCGGCGATCGAGGAGAAGAAGAGCATTGCCGTCTTCTCGCTCGAGATGAGCAAGGAGCAGCTCGTGCAGCGCCTGCTCACCGCCGAGGCGCGCATCGACGCCCACAAGCTGCGCACCGGCAACCTCAAGGACGCCGACTGGCCGCTGCTCACCCAGGCCGCCGGACAGCTCGCCGAGGCGCCGATCTACATCGACGACACGCCGGCGATCAGCGTGCTCGAGATGCGCGCCAAGGCACGCCGCCTGCAAGCGCAGAAGGGCCTGGACCTGATCATCATCGACTACCTTCAGCTCTGCCGGGCGATCAGCCGCGCCGACAACCGCCAGCAGGAGATCAGCGAGATCAGCCGCGGCATGAAGGCCCTGGCCAAGGAGCTGAGCGTGCCGGTCGTCGCGCTCAGCCAGCTCAGCCGCGCGCTCGAGAGCCGTACGGACAAGCGCCCGCTGCTGTCGGACCTCCGCGAATGCGTGACGGGCGACACCTTGGTCTGTCTCGCCGATGGCCGTCGGCTGCCGATCCGCGAGCTCGTCGGGCAGACGCCGGAAGTGCTGGCCACCGATGGCAACGGCAAGGTGATCTCGGCGGAGAGCGATCTCGTCTGGAGCACAGGCATCCGGCCGGTCTTTCGCATCCGCCTCGCTTCCGGCCGGCAGCTGCGCGCGACGGCCGAGCATCGCGTGCTAACCGGGCAGGGTTGGCGACGAGTCGAGGCAATCGCTGTCGACGATCGCCTGGCGATCGCCCGGCACTTGCCCGAGCCTCGCTTCGCGGAACGCTGGCCGGAGCGGCGCGTTGCTCTGCTCGGCCAGCTAATCGGCGATGGCAGCTACCTGAGTGGTCAACCGATGCGCTACACGACGGCCGCGGAGGAGAATTCGCGGCTCGTCGCCGAAGCGGCCAGCGCCGAGTTCGGTGCGCAGGTCAAGCGATTCGCTGGCCGCGGGCGCTGGCATCAGCTCCTCATCAGCGGGAATGGCAATCGCTGGCACCCTTGCGGCGTGAACCGCTGGCTGCGCGAGCTCGGGATCTTCGGCCAGCGCTCCCACGAAAAGCGTGTGCCAACGGCGGCCTTCCGCCTGTGCGACGAGCAAGTTGCGCTGCTGCTCAGGCATCTCTGGGCGACTGACGGTACGATCGCGGTGCGCAGGCCGGGCGCGCGCGGCAGCCATGCGGTGAGCTTCAGCACCTGCAGTCCGGGATTGGCCGCAGATGTCGCAGCGCTGCTGTTGCGGCTTGGCATCGTCGCCCGCACCCAGGTCGTCAGCGGGGCTGCTGGACGCCCCGTCCACATGGTGGCGGTGCGTGGGGGAGGAGCGCAGCAGCGCTTCCTCGACAGCGTGGGCGCCTTTGGTCCGCGGGTCGCTCCGGCTGCTGCCCTGCGGCAGGCGATTGCGGATCGCCGGCCGAATCCCAATGTCGACACCCTGCCCTCCACTGTGTTCGCGGAAGTGAAGGCGCTCATGGCGGCCGCGGGGATCTCGCAGCGACGCATGGCGGCCATGCGTGGCACCGCCTACGGCGGCGCTGCTCACTTCAAGTTCGCCCCTTCGCGCGCGACGGTCGCCGACTACGCTGAGCACCTTGACAGCGACAGCTTGAGGCGCCAGGCAGCGAGCGACCTCTTCTGGGACCGCATCGTCGCCATCGAACCGGACGGCGAGGAGGAGGTCTTCGACCTCACCGTGCCGGGACCGGCGAACTGGCTCGCCGACGGCATCGTCAGTCACAACTCCGGCGCGCTCGAGCAGGACGCGGACGTCGTGATGTTCATCTACCGGCCTGAGGTCTACGACAAGGACGACGAAGAGCTCGAAGGCCAGGCCGAGCTGATCATCGGCAAGCAGCGCAACGGGCCGATCGGCACCGTGCCGCTCTTCTTCGTCAAGGAGTACACGCGCTTCGAGAACCCGGCCCGCGGGGACGACTACTATGCCTGAGCTGGAGGCGGGCGCGCCGGCCGTGACCGACGCCCTCAACGCGGTGCTCCTGCAGCGCATCGAGGTGGCGCCGGGCCTGCTGATCATGCGCGTGGCGCCCGAGGGCTGGGAACTGCCCGCCTTCAGGCCCGGGCAGTTCGCCGTGCTCGGACTGCCGGGCCGCGCGCCGCGCTACCGACTGGCCGATCCCGAGGACGAGCCCGCGCCTCCGGACAAGCTCATCCGCCGCGCCTACTCGGTGGCCTCCTCGTCACTGGATCGGCAGTACCTCGAGGTCTACGTGATCCTCGTCCGCTCGGGGGCGCTGACGCCGCGTCTTTTCGCGCTCGCGCCGGGCGACCGCCTCTTTCTCGGCAGGAAGATCACGGGGCTCTTCACGCTGGACAGCGTGCCCAAGTCGGCGCATCTCGCGCTTGTTGCCACGGGCACCGGCCTCGCGCCCTACATGAGCATGCTGCGCAGCGAGCTGCTCTGCGACGCCGCGCGCAAGGTGGCCGTGCTGCTCGGCGCACGGCACTCCTGGGACCTCGGCTACCGCGGCGAGTTGATCACAATGACGCGCCTGTGCCCGAGCTTCAGCTACCTGCCGATCATCAGCCGTCCGGATGACGAGCCCATCCCCTGGTCGGGGCCAACCGGCCACGTGCAGGACCTCTGGCGCGGCGGTGCCCTCGCGGCCGCCTGGGGCTTGGCGCCGAGCCCAGCGACGACGCACGTGCTCCTCTGCGGCAGCCCGGCGATGATCGAGGGCATGGTCGCCCTGCTCGAGGCCGAGGGCTACAGCGAGCACACGAAGAAGGAACCCGGGCAGATCCACGCGGAGCGCTACTGGTAGCATGCAATTCGAAGTTCGCCGCCTGGACGCCGCCGCCCGCGAGGACTTCTTCCGCCTTCACTCGGCGGCCAACGAGCACGACTGGTGCTTCTGCGTGGCCTGGTGGGTGGAGAGCTTTGCGGGTTGGGGCGAGCGCCGCGCGGATCAGAACCGCGCCCTGCGCGAGGCGCTCTTCGCCCGCGGCGAGAGCGACGGTTACTTGCTCTACGCCGCCGGCGAGCCCGTCGCCTGGTGCCAGTGCGCGCCGCGCGATCGCCTCGCGCACCTCGCCGGGCGCTACACGGAAGATCCCAACCCCGGCGCCTTCGCGCTGGGTTGCTTCTTCACGGCGCCGGCTTGGCGGGAGAAGGGCTGCGCGCGCGCCCTGCTCAGCGCCGTGATCGCCGACCTGCGCAGCCGCGGCGTGAAGCGGCTCGAGGCCTTTCCGCGCGGCGCCGGCCGCCTGCCCGACGGAGAGGTCTGGACGGGCCCCGCCGGCCTCTACGCCGAGTTCGGCTTCCAGGCCGAAGCGGTGTTCGGCAGCGTCACGCGCTACGCCCTGGCGCTGGCCTAGCGCTCCCGGCGCACCGGCACACCGAAGGCATACCGCGGTCAGGCCGGCTCGGCTATACTCGGGACACTCCGGCAAAGGGGTCTGCCATGCGCTGTGCGCTCTGCCTCGCCCTTCTCGTCGCGGCTGCCCGCGCGGCAGCGCCCGCCACCGCGGCGAACCTGCACCCCGTCCTCGCCGAGCGCCTCGCGCTCGCTCCCGCCGACAGCCTGTTCAGCGTGATCGCCCTGCTCGAGGAGCAGGCGCCGGTCGCCGCGCTGAGCCGCGAGCTGGCCGCCGGCGGTGCCGATCGCGCCGCGCAGCACCGCGCGGTGATCGAGAGCCTGCGGGAGACCGCTGCGCGCACTCAGGCCCCGCTGCTCGCCTGGCTGGCGACCGAGCGGGCGGCTGGTCGCATCGCCGGCTACACGCCGCACTGGATCGCGAACCTGGTGGTGGTGGCCGCCCCGCCGGCCGGCATCGCTGCCCTGGCCGCGCGGGGCGAAGTGTCCTTCGTCGAATCCAACTTCCGCGCCGAGCCTCAGGAGCGGAACGCGCCGGCCGCGGCGCCCCTGCCCAGCATCGGCGTGACGACGGGCATCCGCGCGATCGGCGCCGATCGCGTCTGGCGCGAACTCGGCATCACCGGCGAGGGCGCGCTCGTAGCGGTGCTCGACACTGGTGCCGACGCCCTGCATCCCGCGCTTGCGGCGCGCTGGCGCGGCCTCTTCGCGCCGGCCAGCGAGTGCTGGCTCGACCTGCTCGGCGTCTCGCCCGTGCTGCCCGTGGACCCGATGAATCACGGCACGCACGTGCTGGGCACGATCGCCGGCTGCGCGCCCGGCGACAGCATCGGCGTCGCGCCGGAGGCGCTCTGGATCGCGACCAACGCCATCGGTCAGGGCGTGGGCAGCGCCTTCGACAACGACGTCATCGCCGCCTTCGCCTGGCTCGCCGATCCCGACGGCGATCCCGACACCCTGGACGACGTGCCCGACCTCGTGATGAGCGCCTGGGGGGTGAACGAGGTCCTCGGCTACGCCGATTGCGACAGCCGCTGGTGGACGGTGATCGACCACTGCGAAGCCGCGGGCGTCGTCTGCCTCTTTGCGGCGGGCGGCGACGGCCCCGCCCCTGGCAGCATTCGCTCGCCGGCCGATCGCGCGAGCACGGCGCTGAGCAGCTTCGCCATCGGCGCCGTCGACGCCAGCGACCCCGCCGACTGGCCCTATCCGCTGACCAGTTTCTCGAGCCGCGGTCCCTCGGGCTGTGCGGCGCCGCCGGAGCTCCGGATCAAACCCGAGCTGGTGGCGCCCGGCGTCGGAGTGATCTCCTCGATAGCGGGCGGTGGCTACGCGGTCTGGAGCGGCACGGCCGCGGCCGGCGCGCACGCGGCGGGCGTGGTCGCCCTCATGCGCAGCGCGAATCCGGAGCTCGGCGTGGAGGCGATCAAGCAGATCCTGCTCGCGACCGCGCGCGACGAGGGCCCAGCGGGAGACGACAACGGCTACGGTCGAGGTTGCGTCGATGCCTTCGCCGCCGTTCAGCAAGCGCTTGCGGGCGGACCGACAGCGGCGCCGGTGGATCCGGCGGCACCGGGCCTCCTCGCTGTCCGGCCCAATCCCTTCCGCCCGCGAGGCGGCGAGCTCGCGCTGAGCTTCGCGCTGGGAGCGCCGGCCTGGGTCGAACTGGGCGTCTTTGACGTCGCGGGTCGCCGCGTGCGGCGGCTCGCGGCCGGCGAGCTGCCCGCCGGCGAGCACACGGCGCGCTGGGATGGCCGCGATGAGCGCGGCCGGCCGGCCGCCGCCGGCGTCTATCTCTGTCGCCTGCATGCCGGCGCGGCCAGCCGCGCGCTGCGCATCGTGCTGCTTCGCTGAGTCCTTACATGATCAGAACCAGCTTGCGCGTCTCCGTGAAAGTCTCCGCCTGCAGGCGCGCGAAGTAGACGCCCGCCGGCAGCGCCTCGGCCTGCCAGACGATGGCCCGTGAACCCGCGGCTTGTGGCTCGTCCGCGAGCAGCGCGACGCGCCGTCCGCTGGCGTCGAAGACCTCCAGGCGCACGTGGCTGGCCCGGGGCAGGTCGTAGCTCAGGGTCGTCGTCGGGTTGAAGGGGTTGGGGAAGGCCTCGCCGAAGGCGTAGCGCGTCGGCAGGGCCGGCGTATCGTCGACCGGCGAGTTCACCCAGTAGATCAGGGCGTTGTGTGCCGCGTTCGTCCAGGGGCTGTAGGTGACGAAGCCGAGGGCGGCATCGTCCGGGTCGTGCCGGATCTTGCCCTCGATGGCCGCCTCGCTGGTCGTTCCCCAGTAGACGTAGCGCGCCTGGATGTTCGCGCTGCCGTTGCGCAGGTCGCGCTCAGGATTCGCGCCACCGTTGCTGTGGACGTCGGTCCATTCGGTGAGGCCGCTGCCGAAGACCGGCTGGCAGACCCCGTTCAAGTAGATGCCGTACTGCAAGTTGTCCGTGACACTGCAGCGCGTGAACTGCGGACTCGCGTTGGTTGCGTAGACGCCGTAGTTGTTGAGGCGCAGCGTGCAGCTCTCGCAGGGTGCCGTTGATGTTCAGGTAGGCCCCATTGTCGAAGCGCAGTTCGCAGCCGGCCTGAATCGTCAGCGTGGCTACGGCACTCACCTCGCAGCTGCCGACGACGATGTGCGGGCTGCCGGCCAGGGTCCAGGTCGTGTTCGTCGAGATCGTCTCATTGGTGTGGATGGTGTCCGCGCGCAGGGCCGGCGCGAAGGCGACCAGAGCCGCCAGCACGCAAATTCCATTTTTCAGTAGCGCAATCAGACGCGACATGAGGATCTCCTCGTGCAGTGGTAGTTTGGCTGTCGGCTGGGATGGCTGCCTGCAGCTCACTGAGAGCCTATCACGGCGCAGCATTCCTGACCAGAGAGCGCCACGCCCGAAGCGCAGCCTGCACCCAATTCTTGCTGCAAGTAGGGATCCTTGCTGCAATCCCGCTTCAAGACAATCGGATCCGCCTCGCCGCGAGGCGCAGCAGCGCCTGCCGCCCGGCCGGATGCTGGGACACGCGCTGGCGCCAAGCGCTGGCGCCAAGCGCTGGCGCCAAGAATGACCGGGCGACGCCATTGCTGGCTGCGCCCAGGCGATCGCGCGGGCAGCCGAGAGGCTCCCGAAACATCTCGCTGACGCTGGGAATCCGCCTGTGGTACAATGACTTCGCCACGCCTTGAACTCAGCGACCCCGGCCACCCGCCAGCTCGCTGCCCAACCGCCATCGAACCGGCGCCCGGCGCCGGCGCACACGCAGATGCGAGGATCTCGGAGGAGGAAGCTCATGCATCTCGTCAAAGCCTTTGCCTTGACGGCCCTGCTGCTCCTGCCCGCCCTGGCTTCCGCGGGGGAAATCCACCCCGCCCTAGCCACGCGGATGGACGCGGCCCCCGCCGATGAGGCAATCAAGGTCATCGTCACCATGACCGAGCAGGCGCCTCTCGCCACGCTCAACCAGCAGCTCAAAGTCGAGCGCGCCAGCCTAGACCGGCGGCACCGGGAGGTCGTCCTCGCGCTGCAGGACGTCGCTCGCTCCCAGACCTCCCTGCGCGCCTGGCTGGACAGCCAGCTCGCGACCGGCGCCGTGCTGGGCTACACGCCCTACTGGATCGCCAACCTGATCGTCGTCTCCGCGACGCCGGGGGCCATCGCGGCCATCGCCGCGCGCCCTGACGTCGCCTTCATCGAGCTGGACTTCGAGCCCGAGCTGATCTCGCCGATCATGACCCCCGGCCTCGACAGCGAGACCAGCGAGCGGGGCACGCGCGGCATCGGCGTGCCTCCTGGCGTGCGGGCGCTCAGAGCCCCGCAGGTCTGGTACGAGCTGGGCATCACGGGCGCCGGGCGCATCGTCGCCAACCTCGACACGGGCGTTCAGGGCAGCCACCCCGCCCTCGCGGCCCGCTGGCGTGGCACCCATGCCCCGGCCAGCCACTGCTGGCTCGACGTGCTCGGCGGCGGCACCACCTTCCCCGTCGACAACTACGGCCACGGCACGCACGTGATGGGTACACAGACCGGTCTGGCACCGGATGACAGCATCGGCGTCGCCCCCGGCGCCGAGTGGATCGCCTGCAACGCCATCGACCAGGGCGTCGGCGGCGCCTTTGACAACGACGTCATCGCCGCCTTCGAGTGGTTCGCCGATCCCGATGGCAACCCGAACACCACGAACGACGTGCCGGACGTCGTGCAGAACTCCTGGGGCATCAACGAGGGCTTCGGCGGCGGCTACACCGACTGCGATACGCGCTGGTGGGCCGTGATCGACGGCTGCGAGGCCGCGGGCGTCGTCGTCACCTTCTCCGCTGGCAACGAAGGTCCCTCGAGCACCAGCCACCGCTCGCCGGCCGATCGCGCCACGACGATCTACAACTGCTTCGCCGTCGGCGCCGTCGATGCGACGAACTACAACTGGCCCTACCCGATCGCGAGCTTCTCGAGCCGTGGCCCCACGGGCTGCAACGTGGCGCCCGCGCTCAAGCTGAAGCCCGAGGTCTCCGCTCCCGGCGTGGACGTCTACTCGTCCGTGCCCGGCGGCGGCTACAGCAGCGCCTACAGCGGCACCTCGATGGCCGGTCCGCATGTGGCCGGAATCGTCGGCCTGATGCGCGAGGCCAACCCCGACCTCGACGTCGACACGATCAAGCAGATCCTGATGGACACGGCCCGCGATGAGGGCACGGCCGGCGAGGACAACACCTACGGCTGGGGCTTCGTCGACGCCTACGCCGCCGTCCTCGCCGCGATGGAGGGCTTCGGTTCGCTCGAGGGCTACGTGCGCAACGCCAGCTACGGCAACGCGCCGCTGCCCGGCGCGACGGTCGCTCTCGATGGCACGACCTTCGACTGGAACACCGACGGCACCGGCTTCTACCACGGCTCGGCCAGCGCGAACACCTACACCGCGCGCGCCAGCATGCCGGGCTTCGCCGATCAGACCGCGACCGTGACCGTCAACGACGGCGCCGTCACCGTGCAGAACTTCGCGCTCACGGACATCGCGGGGCCGAACCTCTCGAACCTGACGCCGGGTGGCAGCACGAGCAACACGGCCGGACCCTACCCGATCAGCGTGACCGCCCAGGACTTCAGCGCGGTCGCCTCGGTGACGCTCTACTACCGCGTCAACAGCGGCCCCTGGCAGACGCTGCCGATGACGGGCGGCCCGCTCGTCTACAACGCGAACATGCCTGGCTCCTTCGCCAACAGCCACCTGGACTACTACGTCCAGGCGACTGACGGCGTCGGCCACAGCAGCGTGCTGCCCGCGGGCGCGCCGCTGGCCTTCGAGACGCTGTACATCACCGAGCAGTTCTACGCCTTCGACGCCGAGGCCGGCCAGGGCGGCTGGGTCTTCGGCGCCCCGGGCGACGCCGCCACGACCGGCATCTGGGTCTGGGCGGATCCCGTCGGCACCAACTACAACGGCACGCCGATGCAGCCGGAGGACGACCACACGCCGACGCCGGGCATCTACTGCTTCGTCACCGGCAACGGCAGCGTCGGCGGCGCCGTCGGGGACGCGGACGTCGACGGCGGCTGCACCACCCTGCTCAGCCCGGTCTTCGATCTCAGCGCCGTCGATCGCGCCTTCGTGCGCTACTGGCGCTGGTACGGCGAGGGCGGCAACTCCAGCGACGACGACTTCGTCGTCCAGGTCTCGAGCAACGGCTCCACCTGGGTCGAGCTCGAGCGCGTCGTCAACATCGCCAACAGCTGGACGCTGGCGAACGAGGAGTTCACCGGCCTCGTGCCCCTGACCAGCACGGTGCGGTTCCGCTTCATCGCCTGCGACCTCAACACGCCGGGGCTGACCGAGGCGGCGATCGACGATTTCGCGATCGAGACCTACGAGGCCGACCTCACCGCGGTGCCCGGCGACGGGACGCCGCAGTGGTCGCTGTCGCTTCTGCAGAGCCAGCCCAACCCCTTCCGTCCCGGCGACGGCGCGACGACCCTGCGCTTCAGCCTGGCGGCGGCGGGCCGGGCGCGCCTGGCGGTCTACGACATCTCCGGCCGCCTGTTGCGGACGCTGGCCGACGGCGCGCTCGGCGCCGGCGAGCACGCGCTGCACTGGGACGGCAAGGACGCCCAGGGCCAGGCCGTCAGCTCGGGTGTCTACTTCTACCGGCTGGAGGCCATGGGCCAGAGCCAGAGCCGCAGCCTGGTGCTGGTCCGCTAGGACCCGCGGCCCGGCACGCGAGAGGCGCAGCACACACGCCTTCGGCAAGCGGCCGGCGGGGCAACCCGCCGGCCGCTTGTTTCTTTCCGGCTTCCGCCGGCTAGCCCGCGTCAGGATCGGACCTGTTCCCGACCGGCCGGCGCTGGCCCAATGGGCCGACGCCCACTCGCTGCGCGTAGCCTAGCGAACCATTACCAGCTTCTGCGTGGCCACGGCGCCTGCGGCCTCCAGGCGCGCGAGGTAGACCCCCGAGCTGAGACAGCGTCCGGCTGTGTCGCGGCCTGACCAGGCGACCCCGTGCATGCCCGCGCCGAAGCGGCCCTCGGCGAGGCGCGCGACGAGGCGCCCGGCGGGATCGTAGACCGCCAGGCTCACGGGTCCCGGCGACGCGAGTGCGAAGCGCAAGCTCGTCTGCGGATTGAAGGGATTGGGGAAGGCGGCGAGCGCGAGGCCCGCGGCCGGCAAGGGATCCGCGGCGAGCGGATCCGCGCAGTGCGGATAGAGCACGCGCAGGCCAGCCTCGCCGTCGGCGAGGAAGAGGTACTCACCCGCGACAGCAACTGCCGCCGCGTAGCCCGGCGTGTCGAGGCAGCCTTCCAGCCAGGGCCGCGCCGGCACGCTGATGTCGACGACCTGCACGCCGGCGTTGTCGTCGGCGACGAAGGCGTGCGTGCCGCGGACGACCACTCCCCGCGCCGCGCCCGGTGTGTTCACGCTCGCGACCACCTGCGGCCACCAGGCATCGTTGACGTCGACGACGATGAGCCCGCTCTCGAGGTCCGCGACGTAGGCGTAGTTGCCCGCGACGGCGACGTCGCTGGCGAGGCCCGGCGTGCCGACGCTGCCCATCAGCAGCGGATGCGCTGGGTCCTGTGCGTCCACGATGACGAGACCGCCGTCGCCGTCGGCGACGTAGGCGCGCGCGCCGCGCACGGCCACGCCGCGGGCCTGCCGCGGCGTGTCGGCGCCGCCGACGAGCCGCGGCTGCTGGGGATCGCGCAGGTCCGCCACCGCGAGCCCTGCGAAGTCGTCGGCGACATAGGCGTAGCCGCCTGCCAGCGCCACGTCCCAGGCATGCCCGGGCGTAGGCAGGCTTGCGAGGAGCCGAGGGTTCGCCATCTCGGCGATGTCGATCAGCTGCAGGCCGGGCAGGTAGTCGGCGATGACGGCCAGGTCGCCGGCAATCGCCACCGCAACCGCCGAGCCCGGCGTGTCGAAGGTCCCCATCAGCTGCGGCGCGAGCGGGTTTCCGATGTCGACGACCTGCAGCCCTGCCGCGCCGGCGGCGAGGCAGGTGCGCGTCCCGGCTGCGGCCACACCCGTGCAATCGCCGGGCAGGGCGAGCGCCGCCGCGCTCGGCGCGCCGGCCGGATTGGCGAGGTCGATGATCTCGAGCCCGCTCGTGCCCGCGGCGACGTAGGCGCGCTCCGGTCCCACAGCCACCGCGAAGGCGAAGCCGGCCGTCGGCAGGCTGCCGAGCAGCTCCGGCCGCTGCGGGTTGCTGATGTCCACGGTCTGCAGCCCGTAGGGCGCACTTGCGATCGCGGCCAGACGTCCTGCGATCGCGACACCGCAGGCGTAGCCCGGTAGCGGTAGGCTGCCGGTGAGCTGCGGACTCGCCGGCTCGGCGATGTCAACCACCGCGAGCGCGGTGTCGCCGCAGGCGAGATAGGCGAAGTCGTCCTGGAGGGCGATCGCGCGCGGCTGTCCGGGCAGCGGCAGCCAGGCGATCTGCTGTGGACTCGCAGGCGCGCTGAGGTCGACGACCGCGAGCCCGCCGTTCGCGATCGCGAGGTAGGCGCGGTCCGCGCGCATCGCCACCGCCGCAGCATAGCCGAGGCCGCCCAGCGTGCTCAGGTGCTGCGGCGCCGAGGGATCGGCGATGCTGGCGACCACGAGGCCGCCATAGCGATCGGCGATGCCAGCGAGCGTGTCCGCCACCGCGACGCCGATGGCCAGCTCATCCGTTTCCAGACTGCCGACGGCGTGGGGGGTGCCAGGATCGGCGAACTCGAAGATGCGCAGGCCGTGGCTGCCATCGGCGACGAAGGCGTATTCACCCGCCACCGTCACGCGGAAGGCCCAGCCCGGCGTGTTGAAGAGGCCGAGCAGGCGCGGCTGGCTCGGCGCGCTCACCTCGTAGAGGTAGACGCCCGAGCTGCCATCGGCGACCAGGGCGACCTCCCCGGCCAGGGCCACGCCCTCGGCGACGGCCGGCGTGCTCGCCGTGCCCAGCCAGCGCAGGTAGCGGCCGTAGTCGAGGCAGTCCGCGGCCCGCGCAGTGCCCGCGAGCGCGAGCAGGACGGCGGCGCTTGCCGCCGTCCACCCGCGCCGGGAGGGCCAAGGCCTCGGGATGTCGCGCATCGTTGCGGGCTCCAGGTCGCGGGCTGCGAGTCGAAAGTCGCCGCCCCGAGCGCCGGGGCGTACTCCATTCTAGCACCCCGCGCCAGCCCGGCGCCATCGAGGCCCTAGGCGCTGCCCGACTGCTGCGCGGCCTCCTGGGCCATCTCGTGGGCAAGGTCGGGACCGAGGAAGCGCTCGGCGGCGCTGTGCCCGGCGTAGATCAGCGGCGTGAGCAGCACGGCCACCGTGAACTTGTAGAGGTACTGCGTCACGGCGATGCTCAGGAACTGCTGGCCGCTCAGCTTGCCGGGCAGGTAGAAGGCGATGCCCAGGATCACGATCGTGTCGACGAGCTGCGAGAAGACGGTGGAGCCCGTCGCGCGCAGCCAGAGCCGGCCCGCGCCCGTGCGCTTGCGGAAGGCGTGGAAGATGAGCACGTCGGTGAGCTGGCTGAGCGCGAAGGCGGCGAGCGAGCCGACGATGATCCACAGCGACTGGCCGAAGACCTGCTTGAAGGCCGCGCCCGAGACGGGCGAGAAGTCCGTGGCGGGTATCGCCAGCGCCGCGAAGAGCACGAGGAAGGCGTAGGCGATCATGCCGACGCCGAGGAAGGTGAGCTGCCGCACGCCGCGCTTGCCGTAGTACTCGTTCACGAGGTCCGTGGTCAGGAAGACGATCGGCCAGGGGATGACGCCCACGGACATCAGGAAGGGGCCGATCTCGAGCAGGCCCAGCTTGACCGTGAAGTCCGGTGGGAACAGGTAGAAGAGCTTGCCCCCGATCAGCTCGCCGAGGATCGCATTGGTGAGGAAGAAGCCGCCGAGGATGAGGAAGAGCGTGTCGCGGCGGGTTCTCATGGCCATGGCGCGGCGCTCCCGGCTGGGGGGTGAGCGGCTACGCTAGGCCGCGGGGCCGGGCGCTGTCAAGGCGCGGCCCGGTCGCTACTGCCCCGGCGTGAAGACGAAGGGCGCGCGGAAGCTCACCTGCCCGGCCGGCACGGCGCCGAAGTTCCAGGCCTTCACCTGCGCGAGCACGCAGTCCAGCACGGCGGCGCTGCGCAGTCCGTCCTCGAGCACCTCGGCCGCGCTCACGCTGCCGCTCGCCTCCACGGTGATCCGCAGCACGAGCTTGCCGCCCAGGGTGGCGTCGCGCTTGAGCGCGTCGTCGTAGCAGTAGCGGATGCCCGGCGCGTAGCGCTGCAGCACGGCGAGCAGGGAGGCGTTGCTGCGGACCTCGCCGCCGCCGACGGCGGTGCCCGTGCCGCGCGGAGCCGTCGCGCCGCCGCCGGCCGCGCCACTCGCGGTTCGCGCCGCGCCGGCGCTCCACTCGCCGATGTCCACGCTGAGCCCCGCCGCGAGCAACACCCCGCCCCCGCTCGCGGGCGCTGCCGCCGCCACGCCGCTGCCTGCGTCGCCGAGGGCCTCCTGCCCGCGCCCGCGGCGCAGGCGTCCGCGCGCGGCCGCGGCCGGCGCGGCGGTGCCGGATTCAGCGGCCGGCAGGGCCGCGGTCAGCTTGTCGAGCGTGGCATCCAGCGTCCGGCTCGTCGCAGCGAGGCTCTGCGTCGCCGCCTCGGCCGCGCGGCGCCCGGCGACGCCCTGATCGGGCGCCACCCGCGGCGTCTGGGCCGCGCGCTCGCTGCGCCGCGGCGCCGGCGCCGACGCGAGGGGCGCGGGCGCGGCAGCGGGCTTCGGCGCTGCGGCCACCGGCGGCGCCGCGCTCGGCGCGGCGGGCGCGGGCAGCGCGACCGGCGCCTGCGGCGCCGGCGCCGGCGCCGGCGGCTTCTCCTCGAGGATGAGCCGCGCGAGGCGCTCGGGAATCGCCTCGAGGGTCGACGTCTCGCGTTTTT
>Ga0194127_10005968_pt1 | contig 14061 bp, 8 predicted proteins | sample TA2KigC100mmetaG_FD_148624 | JGI IMG/M metagenome (GOLD analysis project Ga0194127, IMG submission 148624) | Freshwater microbial communities from Lake Tanganyika, Tanzania - TA2015036 Kigoma Deep Cast 100m | ecosystem: Environmental > Aquatic > Freshwater > Lake | place: Tanzania: Lake...
CCCCTCGCTGGACATCCTGACGGGCCTGGCCGGCAGCGGCGTCGGTCAGTACCGCATCGCCGTGCTGGCCGAGGACTGGGAGGCGATCGGCGAGATGGGCGGCTGGGCCTCGATCACGCCCAACGCCAAGGAGACCTACGACTGGTTCGTGGGCAAGTGCCAGACCGAGAGCGGCTGGCTGCACACCTGGAAGCTGGCCGATGCGCTGAGCAACCCGGACTTCACCGGCGACACGATGAACGTCGCGCCGGGCACCTACACCGAGATCGGCGGCTACGGCGGCTACGGCGGCGGCGACAACGGCTGGTACAACCACTGGGCGGGCTTCGTGCCTGCCGCCAACGGCGGCAACGGCAGCGGCGCCTGCGCCGGTTCCGGCGGCAACTGCAAGAACTACGGCGCGCTGTGGAACGACGCCTACAACGCGCTCATGGCCGCGCCGAACAACAACGTCTCGCAGGCCGGCTGGTACGTCCTGATGACCAACCTGCACGAGACGGGCTGGCACGACTACCTGGGCGGTCCGATCAGCGGCTGGCAGCACAGGTATTCTTCGCACATCAAGAACGCGATGATCTACGCCGAAGCTTCGCGCTGGGCCGCCGGCCTCTACGCCGTGACGACGGCCGCCTACCTGACTGACATCGACAACGACGGCCACCAGGAGGCGGTCCTGCACAACGACCGCCTGTTCGCCGTTTTCGAGGGCAACGGCGGCCGGCTGGTGAACCTGTTCGTGCGGGGACCCGGCTACGACGACACGGCCATCGGCGTCGACAACGCCTTCTGGCCCGACACCGAGGGGGACTACAACGACCCGAACCACGTCGGCGCCTTCAGCGAGGTCTCGCCCGATTACCAGCACACCGGCTACGCGATGACGCCGACGGTCGGCGCCGGCACGGCGTCGTTGACGCTGACGCACGCCGAAGTGACCAAGACGCTGACGCTGACGACCGGCGAGCCCTACTGCGAGGTCACCTACAGCGTCGGCCCGGCCACGCATTGGATCAAGTCCGGCTTCTCGCCGTCGCTGGTGGACCTCATCTGGAACGCCGAGATGCAGCGCATCTGGGTCGGCGACAGTTCCTACATGGGCTTCCGCAACCCCCACACCGGCCTGGCGGCGGCCCTCGTGCTCGGCGACGGCGGGGCTCTCCACCAGGGCGAGTTCAGCGGCATGCTGATGCGCGGGGACGAGATCCGCGGCAGCGGCGTCTTCCAGTGCCTGCTCTACGCCGGGCCCACGTCGGCGCCGGGCGCCGGCGGCGAGATCGCCGAACTGCGGACGCTGGCCGACGGATTGCACGACACCATCGGGCCGGCCGCGCAGGCCGCTGCCTGGTACCCGCAGACCGACCGTCTGGTGCTGGGGTTCGACCAGCCGGCGTCGCTGGCGGCGGCCGGCGGCATCACGCTGGTCGGCGCCGGCGGCCAGGTGAACCTCGGCGCCGGCGCCGTTGTGATCGGCGGCCAGCCCTCGGTGTCCCTGACGCTGGCGGTGGACGCGGCCACGGCGGCGCTGATCGACGCGCAGGCGGCCCTCGGCGCCCTCTCGCTGCGGATGGCGACGGGGGCCGTGACCGACGCGGCGCTCAACGGCAATGCGGAGCTGGAAGCGCCCGGGTTGCCGGTGGCGATCCTCGGCACGAGCATCGTCATCGACGGCCGCGTCGAGCCCGGCGAGTGGGCGGGCGCGCAGGTCCTGGACGATCCCAACGATTCGGCCTGGACCGCCGCCAACGAGATCGACCGCCTGCTCGTCAAGTGGGACGCGGACTACCTCTACCTGGCGATCGACGGGCAGGTCAGCGGCAACAGCTGGCTGCTCTATCTGGACGTCAACCCCGGCTCGGGCCTGGGGCAGACGAACCTGACCGCGATCAACGCCTGGGAGCGCGGGGCCACCTTCACCGCGCCCGGCTTCCGGCCCGACTTCCAGTACGGCTGCTACCAGCACCAGTCGCTGTCCGACGGTGACGGCTTCTGGCAGCTGCTGTCGCCGACGACGACGCAGGACCGCGCGGGCGAGATCGTCTCGGAATTCGACTCGTTCCACAACTTCGGCGCGCTGTCGGGCAGCGAACTGGCCATCCCCTGGCACACGCTCTACGGCCTGGGGGCGGGCACCGTGCCCGCCGGCGCGCGGGTCGCGCTGGCGGCCTCGATCTGCTGGGATCCGGCGCCGGCCGGGGCGCTGGGTGGCGACTCGGCCCCGAACAACACGGCCGCCACGCTGCCCGTGGTCGATGGCGCCTGGACCGTCGTGGTCGACGCCAACGGCGACGGCCGGCCGGACGGCACCTGGGTGGCCGACGTGCCGGCGCAGGCAGGCACCGGCATCCGGCTCCTGCCCAACCGGCCGAACCCGTTCAACCCGGAGACGATCGTGCACTTCGCGATCGACGGCAGCCAGACGACGGCGGTGTCGCTGGCCGTGTACGATATCGGCGGGCGCCTGGTGCGCACGCTGGCGGACGGGAGCCTGGCACCCGGCCGGCACCAACGGCGCTGGGACGGCCGCGACGCGCACGGGCGCGCCGTGGCCGCCGGCACCTATTTCGCTCGTTTGTCCGCACGCGGGCAGGTCGTGACCCGTCCGCTCTCGCTCGTCAAGTGAAGTTAAGGAGGAGACCCATGCGTGCTCGTCACAGCCTGCCGCGCCTGCTGGCGGCGGCAATGTTGATGGTGGCCGCTGCGGCGGGATGGTCCTGGGCCACCACGCCGCAGACGATCGTCATCGACGGCGTCAACGACTTCCTGCCCGGCAACCTGGTCGACGCCGATGGCGGGGACACCCAGTTCCCGAACATCGACCTCGGCGACGCCTACGCCACCAACGACGCCGTCAGCCTGTTCCTGGGTCTGGCCCAGAACCCGGCCGGCTGGTCGGGCGTGCAGCTGGGCGTGGCCATCGACGTGAACACCGCCGCCGGCGGCGAGACCGACCCCTGGGGCCGCAAGCTCGAGTGGAGCCTGGCGCCCTTCAAGCCGGACTTCATGTTCTACGTCAACCTGCAAAACAACTGGCAGGCCGGCTACCGGTGGAACGGCTCGTCCTGGGCGGGGATCGGCTCCGCCGGGCCCGGCGCGCTGGGTTGGCACACCGCGACGGCGTTCAAGGAGTTGCCGATCCTGCTCAGCACGCTGGGCGTCACGGCCGGCGCCACCATTCGCTGGGAAACCTGGGTGACCCAGGACGGCCCCACGAAGGGCCCGCTCGACGCGATGATGAACGACGGCTCGCAGCTGTCGACCCCGGGCTTCACGCTGTGGGACACGGCGTCGCCCATCCCGATGACCGACATGTCGGTCTACGTCGTGCAGGCGGCGGCCGACCCCGATCCCCCGTACATCACGGGCGTGCAGCCGACCACCTACCCGATCGGCAACCTGCTGGACGTGTACTTCAACGAGCCGATCAAGCCGACGAGCGTGCTGGCCAACGGCAGCCAGTTCGTGTTCAACGGCGGCGTCGTGGTCACCGGCGCGGCCGTCGCCGGCAACAAGGTCAGCCTGACGCTGGCGGCTCCGATCGCGGCCTCGGCCTCGCTCTACTCGGTGACCGTGACGGGCGTGACCGACAACGCCAACAACCCGATCCCCATCGACAACGTGGCCAATCGGGCTTGCTTCGGCATCAAGGACGTCGTCTTCCGCGGCAAGTTCGGTCCGTTCCTCGACGGCCAGGGCGCTGGTCCGCACGCCTTCTCGATCGAAGGCGACCAGGCACCGCTGACCTTCGATCCGCTGTGCGACACCGGCATCATGACCGACACGGGCAGCAACGACATCTGGCAGGCGCAGGTCCGCATGCTGTACGCCGGCAACTGCGCCGCGGGCACCGGCAGCGAGGACTTCGAGTGGAAGTTCAACTACAACTGCGGCGTCTGGGAGCCGCTGGCCAACAACCGCGTGCATACCCTGGACATCGCCAATGGCGCCCAGGACGTGCTCGAGTTCTGGTGGGCGGACGAGGACCCGACGCTGTTCACGACCCGCGCCGTCGCGGTCGAGTTCCATGTCGACCTGAACCTGATCGGTTACCTGCCGACCGACGTGATCGCGATCAACGGCAACGTGCTGCCCCTGAACTTCGACGTTCCGTCGCTCAACACGCTGGTGGACGACGGCTCCGGCGTCGATATCGCGGCCGGTGACGGCATCTACGCGACGCTCATCACGTTCCCGGCCGGATCGCGCAAGCAGGTCGCCTACAAGTTCCTGCAGAACGGGGTCTACGAGTGCGCGGGCCAGGGCGACCGTTCGCTGTTCCTCAATGACGCGGTGTACGGCAACGGCAGCAACGGCGGACCTGTGCTCGAACTGCCGACGGTGAAGTTCGACTACTGCTCGACGACGTGGCGCGACGTGGCGATCGTGTTCCGGGTCGACTTCAACAACACGGCCTGGGAGCACGTGCGCCCGGGCGACGTGGTCACCGTCGCCGGCACGCCCAACTTCGACGACACCTTCAACTGGAACGTGCCGTCGCTCAACCGGCTTTGGGACAACGGCGTCGCGCCGGACGCCGTGGCCGGGGACAAGATCTACACCGGCCGCGTCGTCTTCCCGGCGGGCGGTGCCCAGAACATCGAGTACAAGTACCTGTTCAACGACGACTACGAGTGCCTCGGCGAATCGAACCGCGGGTTCTCGGTGAACCCGGATGCCTACGACGCCGGCGCCAACCCCCAGATCCTGGCCGTTGACGTGTTCCAGCGTTGCCCGACGGCGACCCCCGTGCCGCCGGCGCGCACCGGGGACCTGGCGTTGGCGCAGAACGCCCCCAACCCGTTCAATCCGAGCACCGTGATCAGCTTCACCGTCGCGCGGGAGGGCCGCGGCAGCCTGCGGGTGTACAACCTGCGCGGCGAGCTGGTGCGGACCCTGCACGAGGGCACGATCGCGGCCGGCGAGCAGTCCGCGCGCTGGGACGGACGCACCGAAGCGGGGGTGGCGGCCGGCAGCGGCGCCTACATCTACCGCCTGGAGGTGGACGGGCAGTCGCTCAGCCGGCGGATGCTGCTGCTGAAGTGATATGGAGCGGCTAATCGACTGAGAACATGGTTCTCCGAGGGCCCCGGCCGGTAACGGCCGGGGCTCTTCGTCGAGGCGCCGCCGCGGTCCGCGGTGGGCCGGCGCCGGGCAGCGGCACGACACTTGCAACACCCGGCGGTCCGCGCCGTTCGCCGCCGCGCGCCGAGGCCGCTATGACCCCGCAGGAGTGCGCTTGGACGTCCTGATGCTGGCCCCGCGCTGCCCCTGGCCCGCGTTCGACGGCGGGCGCCAGCGGACGCTGGCTCTGCTGCGCGCCCTGGCCGAGCGGCACGCGGTGACGCTCTCGACGCCCATGGACGCCGACGAACATGCGGCGGCCCGCGCCGGCCTCGCGGGCCTGGTGGCCGCCTGGCTGCCGGTCGCGCCGGGCGCGGACCGCGGGCCGGAGGCGGCTCCGGAGAGCGGCCGGATCCGGCGCCTGCTCGATCTGGGCGCCGAACTGGTTGCGCCCCGGCCGCCGCGCGCGCTCCGCTTCGCCTCGCCGTCCTGGTCCGAAGCACTCGTTGCGCACGGCTGGGAGCGGTTCGACGCCATCGTCTGCCGCTATCCCCGCCAGGCCTTCCTCGTGCCGCCACGGCTCGACGACCGCCTCGTCGTCGATGCCGACGACCTGGTGCACCGCGTCGTGTTCCAGCGGTTCCTGGCGGCGCCGCGCGAGCCCTGGACGTGGCCGCTGGTGGCCGAGGCGGCGCGCTGCCGCCTTGACGAACGACGCCGGCTGCAGCGGGCGCGCCGGGTGCTCGTCTGTTCGGAGAAGGACTGCCGGCGCGTGGGCGGCGGCCGCGTCTGTGTCGTGCGCAATGGAACGACGCCGCCCGAACGCAGCGCCCTGCGCGAGCCCGAAGCGGGCGTGATGTCGTTCGTGGGCAACTTCAACTACGCGCCCAACCGCGAAGGGCTGGCCTGGTTCTGCGAGCGCGTGCTGCCGCGCGTGCTCGAGGCCGCGCCGGGCGCCCGCCTGGACGTCGCCGGGCACGATTCGCAGGAGGCGGGGGCGCACCTCGTGGGGCGGCCGGGCCTGAACCTGCTCGGACCGGTGGACAGCCCCTGGGCTTGCTTCTCGGCCTCGCTCGTCTCGGTGGTGCCGCTCCTGCGCGGCGCCGGGACGCGGATCAAGATCCTCGACGCGCTGGCGTGCGGCAGGCCGGTGGTCTCGACGCGGGCCGGGGCGGACGGGCTGGGCGCGTTCGGCGCGGAGCACGGGCTGTACCGGGCGTCCTCGGCCGAGGCGATGGCCCGCACGGTGGCGGCGGTGCTGGCCGACCCCGCGCCCCACCTGGCGGCCGCGGCGCGCGGCGGCGAACTGGTGCGCGCCGCGTACACCTGGAACGCGACGACGGCCGGATTGGCCTCGGCGCTGGAGGAGTGGGTCGGCGGGCCTCGTCGCCGGCGCTAGTGTCGGCTATTCACGAAGGTCCGGGTCGCGCGCCCTCAGCGCTCGGCCCGGTCGAGCTCGTACTTGGCCAGGCGGTACAGCAGAACGTGCCGCGGGATGCCCAGGTACGCCGCCGTGCGGCTGCGGTTGCCGCCGCACAGGACCAGCGCCCGCCGGATGACCTCCTTCTCGAGGGCGACCAGCGACAGACCGTCCGGCGGCAGCGGTCCCAGCGGCAGGCCGTCGCGCTCGTCGTCGTCGGGCGCCGATGCCGCGGGAGCGACGCCGCCCGCGTGCGGGGCCAGCTCCCGCAGCGCCGCCAGCGTCAGCGTGTCGCCGCCGCGCATGAGCACCAGGCGCTGGTTGAGATTGCGCAGTTCGCGCACGTTGCCGCGCCACGGCAAGCGCGCCAGCGCCTCCAGCAGCTCGGGTTCCGAGGCGATTCCCGAGCCCCCGTGCAGCAACGTGAAGTGCTCCCAGAGCAGGGGGACGTCCTGCGGCCGCTCACGCAGCGGCGGCAGCACCAGCGGCACCACGTTCAGGCGATACCAGAGATCCTCGCGGAAGCGCCCGGCCGCGACCTCCTGCGCCAGATCCCGGTTCGTGGCGCAGACCAGACGGAAATCGACGGCCACCGGCGCGGGCCCGCCCACGGGGTCGACCAGCCTCGTCTCCAGCACGCGCAGCAGCTTCGGCTGCAGGGCGGGCGGCAGCTCGGAGATCTCGTCGAGCAGCAGGGTTCCGCCCTCGGCGGCGCGCAGGCGGCCCGGGCGCGCCTCCGCGGCGCCGGTGAACGCGCCCCGTGCGTGCCCGAACAGCTCGGACTCGACCAGGTCGCCGGGGATCGCGCCGCAGTTGACCGCCACGAAAGGCTGGTCCCAGCGGGCTGACAGGTCGTGCAGGGCGCGCGCCGCCAGCTCCTTGCCCGTTCCGCTCTCGCCCTGCAGCAGCACGGTCGCGTCCGAGGGCGCGGCCTGCCGCAGGTCCCGCATGAACCGCGCCATCGCGGGGGAGCGGTGCAGGATCCCGCACTCGGGCTGCCGGCGGCGCAGCAGGCGCCGCAGGGCGTCGTTGTCGCGCTCGAGGCGGCCGGCGTGCAGGGCCTGCTCCACCGAGAGCAACAGTTCGTCGCGCGCGAACGGCTTGAGCAGGTAGGTGAAGGCGCCCTGGCGCATGGCCTGCACCGCCTGCTCGACGGTGCCGTGCGCCGTGAGCATGATCACCGGCGGCGCCGGCGCCGCCTCCTCGCGCACGCGGCGCAGCACCTCCATGCCGCCGAGCCCGGGCATGCGGATGTCGCACACGACCAGGTCCGGCTCGCGCTCCAGGAGCGCCAGACCCGCTTCGCCGTCGGCCGCCGGCAGCACCTCGTGGCCGGCCTCCGTCAGCATGAAGCCGACGACCTCGCGCAGGTTGCTGTCGTCGTCGATCACGAGCACGCGCGGCATCGTCAGGCCTTTCCGTTCGCGGCGGCGCCCGCCGGCGGCAGGCGCAATTCGACGCAGCCGCCGCCGGCTGAGCGGTCCAGTTGCAGCGTGCCGCCCAGGTCCTCGATCAGGCGCAGGCTGGTGGCCAGGCCCAGCCCGGTGCCGCCCGGCGTCGTGCTGAAGAACGGCGTGCCGAAGCTGGCCGCCGCCTCGTCGCTGAAGCCGGGTCCGCTGTCCAGCACGCGGCAACGCGCCCAGTCGCCGTCGCGGTCGACGCGCAGTTCGACGCGGCCGCCGGGGCCGGCGGCCGCCAGGCCGTTGAGGACCAGGTTGAGCAGCACCTGGCGCACCTGCCCGGCGTTGCCGCTGGCCGCCGGCAGGCCGGCCGGGCCGGTGACCGTGACCGAGGCCGCCGTGCCGGGCCGCCGGGCGGCCAGTTCCGCCACCGCGCGCGCCTCGGCCAGCAGGTCCAGCGGCGCCGGCAGGGCGGCCTCGCCCCGCGCGAACGTCAGGAACCTCGTCAGCACATCGTTCAGGCGGCGGCTCTCGTCCCGCAGGATGCCGACCAGGCGCGCCTTCGCGTGCCCGGCCGGGAAGTCGTCGCCCAGCACCTCGGCGGCGCCGTGGATGCTGGCCAGCGGGTTGCGGATCTCGTGGGCCAGGCCGGCCGACAGGCGGCCGACGGCGGCCAGCCTCTCCGAGCGCACCAGCTGCGCGGCCATGCGGTCGCGATCCTCGAGCGTGCGCCGCAGGCGCCGCTGCGTGGCGTGCTCGCGATCGACCAGCATGCCGGCCACCAGGCCGACCGCGAAGTAGAGCGCCATCTCGAGCGACTTCTCCAGCGCGAAGGCAGGATCGAATCCGATCAGGCCCAAGGCGTGCGGCGCGTAGAACGCGCAGGTTCCGAGCGCCGCGACCAGGCCGCCGCGCGCCCCGTAGCGGAACGCGGCCAGCAGGATGGGAAAGTAGTACAGGCGGCGGTAGATGCCGTGCGCCTCGTGGATGTGCATCGCGGTGCTGTAGTGCATGAGCGAGACGGCCACGATCATCGCGATGATCGTGCCCGGCCTCTCGAACCGGCGCCAGCGGCCGGCGCGCGCGTCAGGGCTCATCCACGCCGTTCCCGGGAAGCCGGCGGTCGCCCCAGTGCGCCGCCGCGGGGCATTGTCGGCCAACGGGCCGCGGCCCGCCAGCGTTTCGTCGCCGTGGACGCGGGCGTGGGCGCGGGCGCGGGCGCGCTTGCGGGCGGCAGGCGACGCAGCCATCTTGGCGCCTCCGCCGATCGGGGCCGACCCGATCCGGCGCGTTCGACCCCGCCCCGCCCCGTCCGGCCCGACCGGAAGCGCGACGAGGATGCCCCGCATGAAGCTCGTCTCCTGGAACGTCAACGGCCTGCGCGCCTGCCTGGACAAGGGCTTCGGCGAGTTCCTGGCCGGCTGCGGCGCCGACATCGTCTGTTTGCAGGAAGTGCGCGCCCACGCCACCCAGATCGCGGCGCGCTGGCCGGGCTGGACGATGCACTGGAACCCGGCGCTCAAGCCGGGCTACGCGGGCACCGCGCTCCTGGTCCGGCGCCCGCCGCTGGCGGTCTTCCCGGGCCTGGGCCTGGCCGAGCACGACACCGAGGGGCGCGTGCTGACGGCCGAGTACGAGGACCTGTACGTGGTGACGGTCTACGCGCCGAACGCGCAACGGGAACTGACGCGCCTGGACTACCGCAGCCGGCAGTGGGACCCGGAGTTCCTGCGCTTCGTCAGGCGACTGGAGAAGAGCAAGCCCGTGGTGTTCGGCGGCGACCTGAACGTCTCGCATCAGGACATCGACCTGGCGAACGCTGCCGCCAACCGCGGCAATGCCGGCTTCACCGATCAGGAGCGGGCGGGATTCGAGGCCTACCTGCAGTCCGGCTTCATCGACACCTTCCGCGCCTTCGAGCCCGGCGGCGGCCACTACACCTGGTGGAGCAACCGCAAGGGCGTTCGCGAACGGAACATCGGCTGGCGTCTGGACTACTTCCTGGCCTCGGCCGCCCTGCGACCGCGCCTGCGCGGCGCCGGGATCCTGCCCGCGGTGATGGGTTCGGACCACTGCCCGGTGACCCTCGAACTGGCCTGACCCGTCGGCGCGCTTCTTGCCACGACCCGTCCGGCGGCCCCGGCGGGCCGTCCGGCAGTGCACTCGGCACGAAGACGGCGGTCGTTTCCATGCAGTTGGCGCGCAGGCGGCGGGCGGGGTGGTTGCTGGCGGCAGCGCTGGCGACGGCAGGCGCCGCCCGCGTCACGGCCGCGCCGCCGCCGACGGGCGACGGGCCCGCCACCGCCCGCCTCGCCTCCCGCGAGAGTCCGTCCCGCCCGACCGCGTTCGACTACACCGTCCAGCCCGGCGACAACCTCAACCGCATCTGTTCGCGCCTGCGCGAGCGCACGGGCCACTACTCGCTTGACGACATGATCGCCGATGTCCGTCGCGCCAACGGCCTGCAGACGAACCTGCTGCGCCCGGGCATGGTCCTGCGCATCCCGGCCGCGCGCGAGGTCATCGCCTCGATGGTGCGCCGGACGGTGGCCGACGGCGCCGAGGTGCGCGGCATCTACCTGACCGGCCCCGCCTGCGGCGTCAGCAGCGTGCTGCAGCGCGTCGACCGCTTCATCGCCGCCGGCGGCAACACCGTCGTCTTCGACGCCAAGGACATCGACGGCGCCGTCACCTACCGCAGCGCGGCGCAGCTGGCTTCCTGGGGCCGCGGGCGCGCCGAGCCCGTGATCCCGTCGCTGCCCGAGATGTTCGACCGCTTCGAGCGGCGCGGGCTGCACGTCGTGGCCCGGCTGGCCGTCTTTCTGGACGGCGCCCTCGGCGCGCGGCGGCCGGACCTGGCGCTCCGCGCTCCCGACGGGGCGCCCTGGCAGGAGCGCGGCTGCACGTGGCTGGACCCCTCGCACCCGGATGTCCACGCCTACCACCTGGCGCTGGCGCGCGAACTGGTCGCCGCCGGCGTCGACGAGATCCAGCTGGACTACGTGCGCTTCCCGACCAACGGTTGGCGAGGCGACTGGCAGGGCGACCTGGGACGGACGGCCGCGCGCCGGCAGGCGGTCATCGCCGGTTTCCTGGGGGCCGTGCGCGACTCGCTGGCGGGCACCGGCGTCCGCCTGTCGGCCGACCTCTTCGGGATCATGGCCTGGGAAAGGACAGAGGACCTGGCGTTGACGGGACAGCACGTGCCGACGCTGGCGCGACTGGTCGACGTCGTCTGCCCGATGATCTACCCGTCGCACTTCGCGCCCGGCTTCGAGGGGCGGCGCCAGCCCGCCGACGAACCCGCCTGGCTGGTGGGGGAGGCGACGCGGCGGTTCCGGCAGCTGGTCGGGCCGGACGCGGCCGTGCGGCCCTGGCTGCAGGCCTTCCCCTGGCGCGTGACGGACTTCGACGGCGGCTACGTGGCGGCGCAGGTACAGGCCGCGCGCGCCGCCGGCGCCGACGGCTGGTGCCTGTGGAACCCGGCCAGCCAGTACGAGGCGGCGTTGGAGGTCCTGCCGTCGCTGTGCGCGCCGTCGCCGGCCGTGGCGACGGCCCTGCAGCAGGGCGCGGCCCCGGCGCGGGGGCGCTGAACCCCGCCCGCGCCCGAGCGTCAGCCCAGCCCGTGCCGGACGATCTCGCCCTCGACCGTGTAGATCGTGTCCTCGGCGATGTTGGTGGCGTGGTCGCCGACGCGCTCGAGGCTCTTGGCCGCCAGCAGCCAGCAGAAGATGGCGTTCGCCTCCCGCGGCGAGCGGGCCAGCTGGTCCTGCAGCATCGTCGCCATTTCATGGTACAGGCGATCGACCTCGTCGTCGGCCGCCAGCACCGCCCGCGCCCGCGCCGTGTCCAGGTCCATCAGCGCCTCGAGGCTCAGGCGCAGCATCGCGCTCGACCTGGCGGCCAGCAGGTTCAGCTTGTCGCCCACGGCGGGCGGCATGTCCGCGTCGCCGAGGCGGCGGGTGGCGCCGGCGATGTTCACGGCCAGGTCGCCGATGCGCTCGATGTCCGTGTTCAGCTTCAGCACCGACACCAGGTAGCGGAGGTCGGCCGCGACCGGATGGTAGAGGGCCAGGATCTTGAGGCACTCCTCCTCGAGCCGGACCTCCAGCTCGTCGATCTCGCGGTCCCGGCGCTGGACTGCGGCCAGCTGGCCGTCGCCCGGATTCTGCACCGTGCGGATGGCCAGCGCCAGGTTGTCCTCGACCAGGGAGCAGAGGTGGAACACCTGCTTGCGCAGGGCGTCCAGTTCGCGTTGCAGGTGGATCTTCATCGCATCTCCGTTCCCGGCAGGATGATCGTGAAGGCGCTGCCGCGGCCGGGTTCGCTGGCGACCTCGGCCCGGCCGCCGTGCGCCTGGGCGATGTGCTTGACGATGGCCAGCCCCAGCCCCGTGCCGCCCAGCTGGCGGCTGCGCGCCTTGTCGACACGATAGAAGCGCTCGAACAGACGGGGCAAGTGCTCGGCCGCGATTCCCGGTCCGGCATCCACGACGTCGATGCAGACCTGCCCCGCCCGCCGACGGCAGCAGACGGTCACCGGCGTGCCCGGGGGGCTGTACTTGAGCGCGTTCTCCAACAGGTTGGTCACGGCCTGCTCCAGCAGCGCGGCGTTGATCCGGGCCTGGACGTCGCCGCCGCATAACAGACGCACGCGATCCGCCTGCTCGGGCCGCCTGGCCGCCAGATCGCGCGCCACGCGCTCGAGCACCGGCGCCAGCGGCTCCGGCGCCAGCTCGATGCCGCCGCCGTCGGCGTCCTGCTCCAGCCGCGAGAGGGCCAGCAGGTCGGTGATGATGGAGTCGAGCCGGTCGGCCTGCCGGCGGATGATCTCGAGGAAGCGCCGCAGGTCGGCCTCGTCGGCCGGCGGCTCGTCGATGATCGTCTCGACGAAGCCCTTCACCGACGTGATGGGCGTCTTCAGCTCGTGCGAGACGTTGGCGACGAAGTCGCGGCGCATGGTCTCCAGCCGCCGCAGCCGCGTGACGTTGTTGAGCACCAGCAGGGCGCCCAGGCGCTCGCCCCGACCATCGACCAGGCCCGAGGCGCGCACCTGCAGCCAGGTTTCCGAGCCGGGCCCCAGCTGGAGGTCGCGCTCCAGGCGCGCCGCGCCGGCCAGGACCTGCTGCGCCAGCCGGGTCAGCTCCGGATGCCGGCCGACTTCCTGGATGCTGCGTCCGCTCGCGCGCTCGGCCGTGGTCCCCAGCAGCGCGGCGCCGGCCGCGTTGAGGCCGATCACGTTCTCCTCGCGGTCGACGGCGACCACGCCCTCGACCATGCTCGCCAGCACGGCCTCCAGTTCGCCGCGCTGCCGCTCGACCAGGGTCAGGCGCTCGCCGAGCTGGCCGGCCATGTCGTTCATCGCCTCGGCCACCGCGGCGATCTCCACCGTGTCGGCCACCGTCAGGCGCTCGCCGAGTTCGCCGGCGGCGAAAGCCTGGGCGCCCGCCTGCAGCCGGCCGACGGCGCGGCCCAGCGCGCGCGAACGGAGGTACCCCACCGCCGCCGCCAGCAGGCCGACGACCAGGCCGGCCAGCGCGATCTCGCGGTAGACAAGGCGCAGTTCGGCGTCGAGGCGAGCCAGGGAGACCGCGGCCCGGAGCGCGAGGCGGCCGCCGTCGGCCGTCGGCACCGGCTGCGCGACGTACAGCATGCGCTCGCCGCGGGCGGCGCTGAAGCGCAGGCTCTGGCCGTGATTCCCGGCCAGCGCCGCCGCCACCTCCGGGCGGTCGCGGTGGTCGTCCATCCGCTCGACTCGCTCGTGCGAGTCGCCCAGGACGCGCCCGTCCGCCGCGATGACGGTGAAGCGCACGCCCGCCGTCGCCGCGCCCAGGTCGCGGCAGAGGGTCGCGATCGCCTCCGGCCCTTCGGCGGCCGCCGCGGCCAGGCGCGGCGCCGCGACGGCGACCAGCTCCCGCAGCCGCCCGGTCGTGTCCGCCAGGACGAACTCCCGCACGACGCGGCCGGTCAGCGCCGTCACCAGCACGAGGGCCGTCACCAGGATCGCGAGCAGGGGCAGGAGCGTGGCCGAGAGGAGCGTCGGGCGCTTCATGGCATTGGTCGCTTCATGGCGTCAGTCGCCCATCTTGTAGCCGACGCCACGCACGGTCTGGATCATCTCGCCCGCCCGGCCGAGCTTGCGGCGCAGCGCCGCCACCTGGACGTCGACCGAGCGCCCGGTCAC
>Ga0194127_10005972_pt1 | contig 14056 bp, 11 predicted proteins | sample TA2KigC100mmetaG_FD_148624 | JGI IMG/M metagenome (GOLD analysis project Ga0194127, IMG submission 148624) | Freshwater microbial communities from Lake Tanganyika, Tanzania - TA2015036 Kigoma Deep Cast 100m | ecosystem: Environmental > Aquatic > Freshwater > Lake | place: Tanzania: Lake...
GGGCGCCCGGGGCGGGCACGGGCTCGGGCACGGAAGACGGGTATGGGCACGGGCTCGGGCCCGGGCAAGGGGAAGGGGAAGGGGGGGGTTCGGGCTCGGACGGGTGCGGGAATCGGAGGGGCGGAATGCCCGGAACCGCGCGGGTGTAGCATTCGGGCAGGAGGCGGCGATGGACGTGCGCGTGACGATCGCGGCGGCGGCGGCGGCGGCGCTCTCCGTGGCGGCCCCGGTTGCGGGGAAGACAGGAACGGCGTGCCTGGTGCCGCTCGGACGCCATGACCGGAGTCTGCTCGCGGACGCCGCGGCGGGGATCCGGGCGCTGTACGGCGTCGAGGTCCGGACGCTGCCCGGCCGGGCGATGCCGGCCTCGGCCTGGTACGCCCCGCGCGGCAGGCACCGCGCCGAGAGGCTGCTGGAGGCGCTCGACCGCGACGTCGCCGACCCGGGCTGCGACTGGCTCGTCGGCTTCACGTCGCAGGACGTCTCCACGACCAAGGGCGAGGCGCGGGACTGGGGCGTGTTCGGCCTCGGCGAGATCGGCGGTCGCTCGTGCGTGGTCTCGACGTTCCGCCTGGCGCGCGGCGGCCAGTCCGCGGCGCGGGTGCGGGAGAGGACGATCAAGGTCGTCAACCACGAGCTGGGCCACGTGCTCGGCCTGCCGCACTGCCCTCGGGCGGGCTGCCTGATGCAGGACGCGGCAGGGACGGTCAGGACCGTGGACGGCGAGTCCGGCTCCATGTGCGAGGCGTGTCGCGATCGGCTGCGGCGGTCGCCGGGGCTGTCGATCCCCGAGCGGTTCGAGTGGCCGGCCCCCGCCTCGCCGTGACCAGGCCGGCGATCGCCGCCAGGGCCAGGAGCAGCGCCAGGGACGCGTCCGACTCGTCGCCCGGCGCGGTCCGGCAGCCGCAGCCTCCGACCGACGGCATGCGGGTTTTCGCCGGCACGTCCGCGTCGGGGGCCGGGCCGGTCGCGTCGGGGCCCGCGGCCTCGGCGAGCGCATCCCCCGCGGGCTCGGCCGTCGCGACCTCCGCGGGCTCGGGGGGGCGTCCGGGGTCGGGGTCGGGTTCGGGGTCGGGCTCGCCCGACTCGGGGGGCGGCTCGTCCCGGGATTCGGGCGCGGGCTCGGGTTCGTGCCAGGATTCGGGCACGGACTCGGGTTCGGGCTCGGGTTCGGGTTCGGGTTCGGGATCGGGGGCGGGCTCGGGCTCGGGTTCGGGAGGGGGGTCGGGATCGGGATCGGGGTCGGGGATCGGCACGTCCTTCACCTCGAAGCGGATCCGGTGCTCGGCCTCGACCCACGGCTGGGCCCGCACCCGCACCTCGTGGCTGCCGATCGCGAGCTCGGTCGCGTCGAACGTGCCCTGCCACACGTGCTCTGCCGCCGGCGCCATCGGCGCCCAGCCTCCGCCGTCCACGCGGAACTCGACCCCCTGCGGCGGGTCCTTCGAGAACACCAGCGCCCGCACCGGCGCGGCGGTCCAGGCCTTCGGGACCGGGTACGCCCACGGGTAGCCGCCGCCGAGATCCGCGTCCGCGGGCGCGGTGACCACCACGTACGGCCACGAGATCGACCGGAAGACCCGGAGCGCGAGCGCGTCATGGTCCACGGCCGCGATCGCGAAGTGCCGTTCGTCACCCTTCCCGAGCGTGTCGAGATTGACCTGGAGCACGCCGTCGCGCCAGGCGACCGCGTAGTCGTGCGTGTGCCCGTAGAAGTACGCGAGCACCCCGCGCGTCGCCATCAGGTTGCGGAAGCCCTGCTCCCCGTACTTCAGGCCGCCGCCCGGCATGCCGTCGTAGCCGAGGGGGTGATGGCCGAATACGAACTGGAGGTTCGCCTCCGCGTTCGCGTCGAGGGCGGACTGGATGAACGCCATCTCGCCGTCGTCGATCCCGGCGTTGTCGAACGGCGCCAGCATCCCGTCGTTCGCGGCGGTCGAGACCGTCAGGAAGTGGTACGAGCCCCAGCCGGTCTCGTGGACGGCCGAGTGCTGGGTCTGGCCGTCCGCGCTGCCCTGGATCGAGTGCTCCAGGAAGTGCGTCAGGCCCTTGTCCGAATACTGGTCGTGGTTGCCGGGGAGGTCGGACCACGTCTCGACCGACATGCCGGCCTGGTCCAGGATCTGACGGTACTCGATCCACTCCGCGGGCTGCTGGTACATCGGGACGCCGAGCGGGCCGGACGCGTCCACGAGGTCGCCGCAAGCGAAGACCCGGATCGGCCGGATCACGTCGAACGCCTCCCCGGCCACCCACGCGAGGCGCGTAGTGTCTGGGTCGCCGCTGGTCCAGCCGGCGCCGATGTGCGTGTCCGCCACGACGACGAACCAGAACACGTTCGCCGGGTTCGCGGAGTACCGCGCCGCATCGGGCAAGGCCGGGACGGGACCCGCGGCGAGCAGGACGGACAGCGTGGCGGCGGCGGTTGTTGCGAGGCGCACGGTCGGGGCCTCCGAGGGAGGCTGCGATGATACCGGTTCGGGGGGCGGCATGGGAACCCGGATCGAGTGGTGTCCCGATTCGGGCCGATACTTTGACGCGGCGGGGCGGTGGGGCTATCGTTCGGTCCGGAGGTGGGAGCGGTCGGAGTCGGCGTGCGACCTGTCACGTGCAAGGTCCTCCTCGCGATCCTGGTCGCGACGCCCGGCGTGGAGCCGGTCGCGGGCGGCTGCGCGCCCGGCGACAGCACGCGCCGCGCATCCCCCGAGGTGTTCCCCCAGGAGGACGTCGAGGAGCCCGGTCCCCCCGACGTGTCCGGCGAAGTCGCGTGCAAGCCCGACTGCAAGCCGAGGAAGAAGCAGTGCGGCGACGACGGCTGCGGCGGGTCGTGCGGGTCCTGCGCGGCCGGCGAGGAGTGCAAGGCGAGCTTCCGGTGCGGGCTGCCCTGCTCGCCGGACGACCGCGAGCCGGACGAGAATGCCGAGCACGCCGTCGCCGCGAGCCTGCCGGCGTCGTTCACGCGGGCGCTGTGCCCGGCCGGTGACGCCGACTGGTACGGCTTCACGGTCGGCGTCCCCACCGAGGTCGTGGTGCAGTCCTCCGGCACGGACGGAGGCACGTACATCCGGCTGCTCCGCTCGGACGGGACCGAGATCGAGCACGACCACGAGGACGACTACGGGCCGTTCTCCCGCATCGTCGTCGAGGTGCTGGCGGGGAGCTACTTCGTGGAGGTCACGCCCGCCGAGGAAGGGGAGGAGGTCCGGGAGCACAAGCTGACGCTGTCGATCGATTGCAACCCCGATTGCAGCGGGCGGAACTGCGGCACCGACGGATGCAGCGGCACGTGCGGGACGTGCACGGGGGGGCAGGAGTGCGCCCCGGACGGGGTCTGCCGGGAGCCGTGCATCGACCCGGGCGAGCCGCGGGAGACTCCCGCGGCGGCCGTGCCGATCCTCCCCGGGCAGACCCTGGCGGCGGCGATGTGTGCACCCGGCGACCAGGACTGGTACTCGTTCGACGTGACCGCCAGGGCCGCTGCGGTCCGGGTCCGGACGCGCGGGCTGGCCGAGCCGACCGAGGTCTGGCTGTTCGACGCGGCCATGGTGCAGATCGACCACGACGACAGCGACGACACCGGCGACTTCTCGCTGATCGACGAGACGATCGGCGGCGGGACGCACTTCGTCAAGGTGATGGCGGCGCACAAGGGCAGCATCGTCCCCGAATACACGGTGTCCCTCGAGATGTGGTGCCTGCCGGACTGCGATGATCGCGCCTGCGGCGACGACGGCTGCGGCGGCTCGTGCGGCGCGTGCCCCGCCGATCACGCGTGCGACGCGATCGCGACGTGCGCGTCGACCTGCATCGACCAGCTCGAGCCCGACGAGGAGGCCGAGGCGGCCCACGAGCTGGTGCCCGGGACGCCGGCGGCGCGCTCGCTCTGCCCGATCGAGGACCACGACTGGTTCTGGTTCGAACTCGCGGCCCCGTCCGACATCCGCATCGAGACGTCCGGCGTCGAGGCGCCGACGGAGATGTGGCTGTTCGACGATGCGCTCGTCGAGCTGGAGTACGACGGCAAGAACGAGATCATCGCGTTCTCGGTCATCGAGCGGGAGGCGGTCCCGCCGGGCAGGTACTACGTCGAGGTCGCATCGAAGGACTGGCAGGTCCAGGTGCCGCACTACACCGCATCGCTCGTGGTCACGCCGCGGTAGGGCATGCGCGGGTGCTCGCACGCGGACCGGATCCGCGAGCGTTTCGAGCGGATCCCTCAGTTGACGTCGGGCGGCTCGCGGCCGGCGAAGACCCGGTCCCAGCCGGACCGGTAGGCGTCCGAGGCTACGCGGGCGGGACCGGGGTGCGGCGCGCGGGCCGGCGCCCTGGCCGCGGCGTCGGTCGAGGCGCCGGCGGTCCCGGTGCCTGCGCTCCCGGACGGCTGCGCGTTCCCGGTCTCGTCGGTGGAGAGCACCGTCTCGACGTCGCACACGAGCGGGAAGTCGCGCCAGGGCTTGAGCTTCACCAGGTCGCCCTGGATCGGGCGGCCCTCCTCGACGTCCCGCACCACGCCGGCCTCGACCCCGTCGCTGCGCCGCCGGAGGACGTGAAGCTCCTTCCGGCGCGGGTCCACGCCGTGGATCAGCACGACGTCGTTGCCCCTGCGTCTGCGCGGCGCGCCCATGCGAGCCATTCTGCCACACGGGCAAGGCCCTTTCCAGCTTGCGCCGGGGCGCCCCTTCTGTTTGGATCCGGGTGGATTCGCTGGAGCCCGACATGCTCGCCCGCCCGTCCGTCCACCTGGTCCGCCGCACGTGGGACCTGATGCGCGAGCTGCCGGCGGGCCGCTGGGCGTTCTCGCGACTGCTCGGGTTCTACGTGCCGTACTCGGGCACCACCGGCTTCCTGGTGGACGAGATCGCGGACGGTCGCGCCGTCGTGCGCATGCAGGAGCGGCCCGGGATCCGGAACCACCTGGACTCGATCCACGCGCTCGCGCTCGCGAACGTCGGCGAGCTGACGACCGGCCTCGCCGTGCACTCGTCGCTGCCGGCGCACGGCCGCGCGATTCTCCTCGGGCTGACCGTCAGTTTCGTGAAGAAGGCGCGCGGCGGCGTGGTCGCGACGTGCGGCGTCGGCATCCCCCCGGAGCCCGGCCGGCACGACGTCGAGGCGACCGCCGAGGTCAGGGACGCGGCGGGCGACGTGGTGACCACCGTGACCGCGGTCTGGCGCGTCGAGCGGTGATATCGTCGCGGCGCGCACCGCCCTTCGCATATACTTCCGGCGGTCGGTGGGGGCGCCGTCGCCCCCGGGAGGCTTTCCGATGCGCAGGGCCTGGATCGTCGCGGTCGCGGTGGTGCTCGCAACGGCGTGGGTCGCCTGCGACGACGACGAGGACGGCAACGCCGGCTTCCCGCCGAACTGCCCGCTGGGCGTGTGCGCGGCCGGCCCGGACCACGCGCCGGACCCGATGCTGCCGGGGCCCTACCCGGTCGGCGTCCGGACCGTCGTGCTCGTGGACCCGGCGCACAGGAACGCCGACGGGTCGCCGCGCACGCTCAAGACCGAGATCTGGTACCCGACCACCGACGACCAGCGAGGCAAGCCGAAGTACGCGTACGACCCCAAGGAGGACGCGACCGAGGCCGCGCGCCGGAAGATCGGCACGATCGAGCTGGGCAAGGGCTACGTGGACGCGGTGAAGGACGCGCCGGTCCGCCGCGGCGAGCGCTTCCCGCTCGTCCTGTTCTCGCACGGGGCGTTCGGCATCCGGTTCCAGAGCATCTTCGTGACGGTGCCGCTAGCGTCGCACGGGTACGTGGTGGTCTCGCCCGACCACCAGGGCAACACGCTGTACGACATCCTCGTGACCGGGTACGACCAGAGCAGGGTGTTCCAGTCCGTGCTGGATCGGCCGATCGACCTCCTCTTCCTGCTCGACGAGATGGGCCGGTGGGACGCGGACCCGGCGAACGAGTTCCACCAGACCATCGAGGCGGACAACGTCGGCGTGGTCGGGCACTCGCTCGGCGGCTACGCCTGCTTCGGCGTTGCGTGGCACATGCAGCCGGACGGCAACATGGGACCGGATCCGCGCGTCAAGGCGCTGGTGCCGCACGCACCCGCGGGGTACCTGATGGGCGCGCTCGGCGTCTACGCCCCGGACTGGCACCTGCCCACGACCATCATGGGCGGCAAGCTGGACAGGACGCTCCCGTACGAGGCCTCGTTCGAGCAGCCGTACAACGACCTCGGGAGGCCCAAGTACTTCCTGGGGATCGCGCGCGGCGGCCACTACACCTTCTCGGACATGTGCCTGATGGACCTCAAGCGGATCGCGTCGCAGATGGACTTCGAGGACGCGGAGGCCGCGCTGGAGGACGGGTGCGGCGAGGAGAACTGGGACTACCGCGAGGCCCAGAAGCCGATCATCCTCTACACCGTCGCGACGCTGAACACGTACCTCAGGCACAGCCCGGGGACCGCGAAGTACCTGACCGCCGAGGCCGGCTCGCGGTTCGGTTCCGAGATCACCTTCCTCGCGGCGCCCTAGTCCGGGACGCGGGGTCCGCGCGCGCGTTCGCCCGGCGTCGAGCCTTCCGTGCTAGAGTCGTTCCGCCCTCTGCGGAGTGCGGCGATGCGCCACCTTGGACCGGTTCTGCTGCCTCTCGTCCTCGCGTGCTCGTCCGGCGGCGGGGGAGGGTCCGACGTGATCGCGGACTCCGCGGCCGACGCGGCGCCCGAGACGGTCGCCGACGCCCCTGCCGACGCGCCCGCCGAGGCGGCGGCGCCGGCATGGGGCACCTGCCCGGCCGACCCGCTCGCCACCAAGGAGACGCTCGCGGGGAAGGCGGCATACTACGACGCGATCGCGTCGCGCCTGCACATCCACCCGCAGTTGAAGTGGATCGCGCACGTCCGGCTGAAGGAGGGCGCGGCCGAGAAGGACGCGACCTGGGAGGACGTGGAGTCGTGGCACACGGGCGAGAACGACGGCCTGTGGAGCGGGCTGTACCTGGCGTCGCAGGCATTCCGGTTCGCGGTCACGAAGTCCCCGGAATCGCTGGCCAACATCAAGACGCTGCTCGAGGGCGAGGTCGCGCGCACCCGCGTGACGGGCGTGCCCGGCGTGTTCACGCGGCAGTACATCCCGCCGGCCGTCCCGGGCATCGCCTGCCCCGCCGACAAGGCCCACTACGTCCCGGACGTGGAGAAGGACGACAACCGGTGGGTCCAGGTCCGCGAGGACGGCTGCGTGTGGACCGTGGACGGCGCGACGCAGGAGTGGAGGAAGTCGGACCACTGCGGGCTCGACGCCTACAAGGGCTACTGCTGGCTCGACAACGTCTCGCAGGACGAGTACGCGGGCCACATGCTCGCGCTCGGCGCGATCTGGAAGCTCGTGGACGACCCCGGGGTGAAGGCGACGGCCGCGGACCTGCTGGAGCAGGTGGGCGTGCACCTGATGGAGAACGACCTGTCGTTCGTCGACTGGGACGGTCGGGTCACGGAGCACGGGAAGATGTGGGCGACCTCGTTCGCGGACACGCCCGGGTTCCTGGCGGTCGAGGCGATGGACTACCTCAGGATGGCCGCGGAGGCGTCGGGTCGCGCGGACCTCCTCGCGTTCTACCGCGACTGCCTGCTCCAGCTCGGCGGCGAGAAGAAGTGCCTGCCGCAGGAAGACCCGAAGCCGTACACCGACTGGCTCGATCACATGCTGCTGTACGTCGGCGCCAACGGCTGCAAGAGCAACTACAACAACTTCTCGATGGTCATGGCGAACATCCACACGCTGATCTGGTACGAGACCGACCCCGCGATCCGCGAGCGCGTCCAGCAGGCGCTGGACGTGGGGCTGATGCGGCCGAGGGAGGCGAACGCGGTTGCGCGCCGCCTGATCGATCAGGGCAACGCGTGGTTCAACTTCATCTGGGCGTCCCAGAAGCGCGTCACCGCGGAGGACGGCCCCGCGTACGAGGCGGTCGAGGAGGGGATCTGCGCGCTCCGCCAGTTCCCTGCGTCCAAGCACCAGAACGCCCAGGACAGCATGGCGAAGTACGCGCACTGGTGCGACGGCCGGCTGGACGGTACGAGCGAGACCGAGTTCCCGATCCCGGTCGCCGAGCAGTGCGTCGCGACCTTCCTGTGGTGGGGCGACCCCTACCGTCGCGAGACCTGCACCGAGGACCCCCGCGAGGTCAGGCAGCCCTGCGACTACCTGCTCGCCTACTGGATGGGCAGGTACTACGGCTTCATCTCCGAGGACTTGTAGGTCAGCTCCGGCCGCGGTGTCCGGTCGCATCGAAGGAGTCCGTCGCATGAAGAAGGTCGTCGCGTTCGTGGGGGCCGTTGCGCTGGGGCTGTCGCTCGCGTCGGCGTTGGCGCTCGCCAAGGCGCCATGGAAGAAGGACCTCGGCGTCGAGAACTGCGCCGTGTGCCACAAGGAGGACAAGAAGGCCCCGAACCCCGAGAACAAGCTGTGGAAGGCGTCGCAGGAGTGGGTCGGGAAGGCCAAGGCGGCCGGCAAGACATGCAACGACTGCCACCAGGGCAAGCTGAAGCCCGCGAAGTAGAGCCGAAGGTCCGGACCACTCATCGTCAAGGCGGCAGGTCCTGGGGCCTCGGCGGTGAGGCAGGCGGGCGGGGACCGCCGTGTCTCCGGAACGCGGCCACGAGGTCCTCGGACGGTTCGCCCTTCGTCACCCCGGGAGCGGGGCGTGGCTGCGCGTTCACGCACGGCAGGGATCCGGGGGGCGGGACATGCCCGGCGGAGGCGTCCGCGCCCCTCGGGGCGGACACCCGGAAGAACCCGATCCGCAAGGATTCGCGCGAGAACGCCTGAACGTGATCGGGCAGGGCCGGCACGTCGCTGACCAGGATGGGGTCCAGTTCGAGCGCCGCCTCGAAGTCCCGGCACTCGGGCCTCAATCCGTCCGCCGGAACCCCCCCGTGCGGCGGCGCGATCGTGCCGAAGTCGTAGCAGATGGCGGGCCGGTAGTAGGCCACGCACCTGCCGGCAGCGGCGAGCGCCGCGGCGTCCTCGACCGGGCGGCGAAGCCAGCACTGGTCCAGGTCCTCCTCGGTCGAGACGTAGTACGGCAGCGCGGGTACTACGGGCGGGCGGAACGGCACCACGATCGCGCAGCCGGACGGAACGGCGCGGACGCCCTCGCGGACGAGGTCCAGCTCGAGCTGCGGCGTGAAGCGCTGGCCGATCCGGCCCGGCCACGCGGCGACCGAGGCCGCGAGCAGCAGGGCGCCTCCCAAGGCTGCGATCTCGCGGCCCCGACGCAGGCGCGACGAAGCGACGTCCTGGACCCGGGCGAGGGCGAGCGCCGCCAGCATGGCCCACAGCGGCGCGGCCGCGAGCTGGTGGCGCATGCAGTTCACGAAGCGGTCGTTCATGCCCGGGACCGTGAGCAGCATGGCCGAGGCCGGCACCGCGAGCGCGAGGAGCCGGCGCCCCGGCGTCGCGAGCGCGGCCGCCACCCCGGCGAGGGCGAGGGCCGCGAAGGTCGGCGGCGCCGATCGGGCGTTCAGGAACGCGTTGCCCGTCCAGGCGGCCCCTGCGCCCCCGAGCGTGGGCACGAGCGCGTCCGCCCACCTGGCGAGGTTCGCGGCGAGGCCCCCCGCCGGCCCGCGCTGGTCCACCACGGTGCCGACGGCGACCCAGGCGGGCTCGATCCACAGGACGAGAAGGAGGCCGGCGGCGATCCACGCCCGCGGCGATCGGAGGAGGGCGCGGCCCCCCGGGTCGGCCGCCGTGAACGCGAGCACGACGGCCGGGAACACGAGCATGATCGGCTGGAACTGGCTGGCGACGGCGCAGAGCAGCGCGATCGCGATCAGCAGCGGCAGGTCGGGCTCGGGCTCCCGGCACGCGATCCCCGCGAGCGCCAGGGTGACCGAGGCGAACAGCGCGCCGGGGACCATGTGGACCTCGGTCAGCGCGAACGAGACCGGGTAGGGAAGGACCGCGAGCACCGCGGCCGCCCAGAGCCCGACGGCCGGGCTCCGGGCGAACAGCCGCGCGAACGCCCAGCAGGCCGGGATCGCGAGGACCGAGCAGGCGAGCTGCAAGGCCAGGATCGACGCTTCCGTGCGCGGCAGCACCGCGAGGGAGAGCCCGTGGAGCGCGTCGAGCCCGTTCAGGTGCGGGTCGTAGGCCGCGAGGTGCGAGTGCAGCAGGTCGGCCACCAGCGAGTAGCCGTGTCCGTTGATGAACCCGGGGATCCGGTTGCCGCCGAGCAGCCGCAGGGCGAGCCCGGCAGCCGAGATCGCGGCCACGACGAGCCACTCCGCGCGCGGCACGTGGCGCGCGTGCGCGGCCAGCGTCCGCCATCGGGAGGCCAGCAGCACGAGTCCGGCCAGCAGCTCGAGTTGCACGAGCAGCGTGCGGTCGAACGGACCGAGCGGTGGGGGGATCGTGTCCGAGCTGAGGCGGGCCGCGTCGAGGAGGGGGCGCGCCTCGGCCGGTGCCGCACCCGCGAGGACGACGAGGAGGACAGCCGACGCCAGCCCGATCCAGCCCATGACGCCATCGTCGCACGGAGGGCGTTGACGCGCCGTTGACGAGCGCGCCGCGCTGAGGCGCGGAGCGCTCGGCGGCCGCAAGGCGGCCGCGCAAGGGGGGTGGCCCGCGCCCCGCAACGCGGGGCGGCGGGCAGGGGGGCGAGCCGCGCCCCCCTCCGATCGATGCCCCCGGGGCCTGCCGGGTCGGGAAGGTGGGGTACGCGTCTCGACGGGTGTCGTTCGGGACCGCCTGCCGCGCGGGCCGGGCGACAGCGCGGAATGCTCGTTGACGCACGGATGACGTGCACGGCGCGTGTGCGCGAGGCGTTCCGAAGTGCTATCCTGCGACCGCCGTTCGGGGTGTCGGGAGGGGTGATGATGGCGCGGTGGCTGGCGTTTGCGGCGGTGCTCGCGGGGTGCGGGGGCGGCGGGAGCGGGAGGGGGGGGGCGGACCCCGGTCCGGACCTGCCGGCGGACGTCCCAGCGATCCCGGACGTGGCATACGACGTCGCCGCCCCGGACCCGGCGGGAGACGCTTCCACCGACGTCGCGGCGGACCCGGCGGGAGACGTCGTCCCCGACCCGCAGTCCGACCCGGCCCCGGAGGCCGGTCCCGATGCGGCGGCCGACGCCGCGGACCTTCCCCCCCAGGACCTTCCCCCCCAGGACCTTCCCACCCTGGACCTGCCCCCCCATGATCTGCCCCCCCAGGACGTCCCGATCAGCCCGTGCCCGCGGCTCCCGGCGCCCCAGGACCGCGACCGCAAGGTGGCTGTGTCGCACCCCTACGCCGCGGACGGCGGCAAGGGGGACGCCTGGGAACTGGTGGACCTGTCCGAGGACGGCCAGCTCACGCTCCCCAAGGGCCCGCTCTTCCACATGGGCCGCGCCGGCATGGGCGACGTGGTCTTCACGCCGGACGGCGAGGTCGGCATCGCGGCCCAGGACGACGCGACGCTCGGGGTGTTCCGGGTGCTCGCGGACGGGTCGGTCGAGGTCGTGCACGCGGCGTTCCAGGGCTCGTTCTACCCGGCGAGGGTCGTGATGGACCCGGCGGGCGACGTGGCCTGGGTGCTGGATTCGCAGTGGCGCAACAACGGCGGCGGCGTCTACCGCGTGCGGATCGGCTGCGACGGCAAGCTGACCGACGACGGCATCGTCGTGCCCGCCAAGCTGCCGTACGCGCTGGCGTTCCTGCCGGACGGCTCCGGCCGCGGGGTGCTCGCCGCGAAGGACGTGCTGGACGTGCCCGGGGGCAAGGACTTCCACCTGCTCCAGTGGGGGGCGACGCCGTCGGTCATCGGCAGCGCGGCCGGGTTCCCGGACACGGACGCGATCATCGCGTCCCTCGCGGTGTCGGCCGATTCCCGGTTCGTGCTCGCGGGGGACAACGCGGAGTTCTCGGGCACCGGCAACCGCGTCGCGGTCGTCGGGATCGGGGCGTCCGGCCTTTCGGCGCACCAGGTGCTCTCGCCCGTGGAGGACCCGATCGGGCTCGCGGCCTCGCCGTTCGGCGGCGTCGCGATCGCGGTCAGCGGGTACGGCAACGCGGTCCTCCCGATCACGTGGGACGCCGCGGCGCCGGACCCGGTCTTCGCGGTCGGCGCGGAGCCGCAGTACGAGGGGAAGCGGCCGCAGCTCCCCGGGAACGCGGTGACGATCACGCGCGGCAAGCTCGCGGGCCGCGTGCTGATCGGCGAGCTGTCGGGGGTGCGGCAGGTCGCGCTCGCCGGGGACGGGTCGGTCACGGACCTCGGGGCCGCGGACTTCGGCGAGGGCCTGGAGAACATGGTGGGGGCGGTGGGCGTGCAGCCGTGACCCGGCCGGAGGGCCTGTTCGCGGTGGGCGTGCAGCCCTGACCCCGCTCGCGATCGCGGGGCGTGACGCCCGGCGGTGTCTGCGTCACGATCTTTTGACAAACCTCTCACCCGGGCGCGGACGACCCGCGTCGCGGCCCTGCGTAGGATCGGGGCCAGGGAGGCGGGCCGCCGCGGCAAGGGTCGCGGACCGGGCCTGCCCTTCGAGGTGGAGGAGCCGATGGATGCCTTGTTCGCGCGGACCCGGTGGGGCGCGGTGCTGGCCGGCGTCGTGGTGGCGGGGATCGCCGGCGGCGCACGGGCGGATGCGCGGGTGCGGCTCGACGTGTCGCTCGACACGCCGTACGTGCTCGCGGGCCGCTGGCAGAAGGTCTTCCTGAAGGTGGGACTGACGGGCGCGCCGCTCGAGCCGGCCGCGCGCCGCCCGCCCGCCAACGTCGCGGTCGTGCTCGACCGTTCCGGGTCCATGTCCGGCGAGAAGATCGTCAAGGCCCGGGAGGCGGCCCTGACGGTCGCGGACCGGCTCGGCGGGGACGACATCCTGGCCGTCGTCGCGTACAACCACGGCGTGCAGGTGCTCGTGCCGGCGACGAAGCTGTCGGACCGCGCGGACGTGCGCCGCCGGATCGAGGCGCTGTTCGCGGCCGGGAACACGGCCCTCTTCGCGGGCGTCAGCAAGGGCGCCTGGGAGGTCCGCAAGTTCCTCGACGACAACCGAGTGAACCGCGTGATCCTCGTGTCGGACGGCCTCGCGAACGTCGGCCCGAGCAGCGTGGGCGAGCTGGCGGACCTGGGGCGGTCCCTGGCACGCGAGGGGATCTCGGTCACCACGATCGGCCTCGGCGACGGGTACAACGAGGACCTGATGGTGGAGCTGGCGCGGGCCGGCGACGGGAACCACGCGTTCGCCGAGACCGCGTCCGACCTCGCCCGCATCTTCGCGCACGAGCTTGGGGACGTGCTGTCGGTGGTGGCCCGCGAGGTCACGATCCGGATCCGCTGCGCGCCCGGCGTGCGGCCGGTCCGGGTGCTCGGCCGCAACGCGGACATCTCGGGCAACGATGTGGTGACGTCGCTGGCGCAGGTCTACGCGAGCCAGGAGAAGTACGTTCTCGTGGAGCTGGACGTGTCGCCGTCCGCGGCCGGCGCGTCGAAGGAGGTCGCGGAGGTCGGCGTCGCCTATGCCGACCCGGTGTCGCGGACGGCCGGGGCCCTGGCCGGGCGCGCGTTCGCCACGTGGACGGACAGCGCGGCGACCGTCGAGATCGGCAGGAACAAGGCGGTGACCGAGGCGAGCGTCGAGCTGATCGCGACCGACAACAACCGCCTCGCGGTCACGCTGCGCGACCAGGGGAAGGTCGAGGAGGCGGAGCGCACGCTTCAGATGAACGTGGACTTCCTCAACAGGAGCGCGACGTCGCTCGGGTCGAAGAAGCTCATGAAGCTGAAGCTCGCGAACGAGGCCGACACGGTCGAGATGAAGAAGCCGGTGCCCGACTGGAACAAGCAGCGCAAGGTGATGCGCAAGCGGCAGTACGAGTTCGATTCCCAGCAGGCGTGGTAGGTCGCTGCCGCGCGAGGTGGACGTGAAGCCCCGGGTCCTGATCGCCGTCGTGGTACTGGTCGCGGCCCCCGTGGTCGCGCTGGGTTGGCTCGCGTGGCGGTTGACGGAGGACGAGCGCGAGATGGTCCGCCACCGCCTTGACGAAGCAGTCAGGTCGCGGCTCGCCGCGGTGGACGGCCAGGTCGTCCGCGTCGTGGAGCGGTGGGACCGCGAATTC
>Ga0194127_10005973_pt1 | contig 14051 bp, 10 predicted proteins | sample TA2KigC100mmetaG_FD_148624 | JGI IMG/M metagenome (GOLD analysis project Ga0194127, IMG submission 148624) | Freshwater microbial communities from Lake Tanganyika, Tanzania - TA2015036 Kigoma Deep Cast 100m | ecosystem: Environmental > Aquatic > Freshwater > Lake | place: Tanzania: Lake...
AATCATTGCATTAAGCGCTAATGCATCATCGCCACAACTCGGGCCAGGTTCAAGGTCAAGTTTTATTATTCCTAAATTTTTATCGGAATTCATAAAAATAATCTCTGCCGGTTTCTTTCCCACCCATTGAAATGACTCTCCTTTGAAATCCTCAAACGGATACCAACCATTCCCAAGATTAATTTTATTCAAATCACTGATAATTGTTTTAGGTATAGACTCGGCACCTTTTAATGAAATATTAAATACTCTGTAATTCAATACCCTAGGATCAGATGAGATCTTTGTATTTTCTGTTTTTGATACCAGTTTTAAGGTTTTTTGCTTTTTGTTCTTATAAAAATCCGGCGGCAATTTAACTTCAATCTTTTTCCTCCCGGAAATTATTTCTTCTTTAATTAAGCGTTCCTCATCATAAAATTTTATTCTAAGTGGTTTTCCATCACATCCAGGGCCTGGTTCAAGCTCAAATTGAACAATATTTTGTTTACTATCTAAATTATCCAAGTTAATTTCAGCCGATTCCCTTCCAACCCATTGGAAAGACTCACTCTTGAAAGTTTCAAATGGATACCATCCATTTCCTAGATTAATGTTTTTCAAATCTGATTTGTTGATTATTGTTTTAGAATTAGAGGCAGATTCTTTTAAAGATATATTAAACACTCTAAAGTTTAATACTCGAGGATCTGAAGAAATCTTTGCATTTTCCGTTTCCGTTTCCAGTTTCAAGATAATCTGTTTTCCATCACTCTCATATATTTCTTCAGGTAAATGTACTTCAACATTTTTTCTGCCTGAGATTATATCTTCTTTAAGTAACCGATCTTTATAATAAACTTTCAGGTTAAGTGGTTTTCCACCGCAACCGGGTCCAGGTTCAAGATCAAATTGTACCACTCTTTGTTTTTCATCTTGGTCATTTAAAACAATTTCAGCGGGTTTATCACCTACCCATCGGAAGATTTTATCCTCAAATTCCTCAGAATTACCCCAGCCCTGACCCAACAATAATTTAACCCGATAATTATTTATATCATAAGAATATTCTGAATTGAAAAGTTTTTCCATCAATGATTTCCCCTCTAAAGGTGGATGATTAAGTGCTGACAAAAGGAAATCTGAATAATTATCATTATTATCAGTTAGGTCCATACCTATTAGGATATAATTAAGATATCGTTCTTCCAGAGGCATTAAACTTTTACCTATTAATTTTTTACCTAATTTATCCAATCCTTCAAAAAACACCCTGATTGTTTTATCGGTAGAATCAACCCCTAATTCACTTAATGGAATATCAATAATACTTGTAAATCTAGTAACAGGAAATGTTTTATCGAAAGATTTTTTATCTGTAATTCTAATTATAAAATCATTAAAATCAATACTTGGTCCGGGTTCAAGTAAAATCCTAAGATATTTAGCCTTTTCAGTCAAATCAGAAGTCGAAATTGAGAAATCATAATTAGAATCACGGGTTAAAAATTTAATTGGATAATTTGGTAAATACGCGACGGGATTAATAATTCTATTTTCAAATGGTATTTCCACTAGTTCTAAATTCCAACGAAAGCGTGTTGATACGATGTCATTTTGTGGGGACCAGATTAACTTTTCATTTCTTGAAAAAATAGTATTTAGACGCATGGTGTTATTTATATCAAACAGACCAAAACGTAAAAACAATTTTGTTTCTTCAGGGTTGTCTACTACCTTAATACCCTGTTCAGGCAGGAATTTTTTAAAAAATATATAGTAATACTCGTTTGAGGGCATATCTAGATAAACAGTATTTCCATGATTTTTTATGTAATTAAATGCGTTGATAAAATTCAGATACCAGTACTCATAATTTCCAAGCATTCTATTATCTTTTGGTAATGAAACTAATCTGAACAATTTATTTTTCCATACAATTTTCTGATTCGGCATGTCATCATAAAAATTAGTTTTATTAGTACCATCATAAGTTCGAAGAAAATATTCTGCTTGTTGTGGATTTGCTTCTAAAGTAATCCCCTTTTCCAAAATATTTTCATATTGCAAATAGAATGTGTAATAATTTTGAATATCTAAATATGTTTTATTACCAATTCCGGCATTTTTTATGTAATCAGAAACTTCATTAATATCCTCGTCCAGAATGTACTTTTGTACACTATATTCATTTCCGATCCAATTAATATTTAATCCTCTTAATCGGAATGGTTCATATAATGAGAAAAATCTCAGAAGATTTGGCTTGGATATTTCTTGGAAAGTAAATAGATCATTTTTATATAAAATTATTTCCGGAGAAATTGAATTATGAATAGCATTATCTATATTAGTCAGTTTAACTTTATACGTTGCCTTGTTAATATCTGACTGAAAATAAATCCCATTCTCCCAGAAAATTGTGCGGAATACTAAATTCTCCACCTCATGGGGAATATCAAGATATGAATCTGATAATTTTTCTTTAGAGATATTACTCAAAAACGCTCGGATATCATCGCTATTATGATAGGGTCTGTTGTAAAAATCAATAGTTAATAATATCGTCCAAAAAATATTTAGTAAACCCACTATAATAAACAGAGAATAAATAAGCTTTCTAAAAGTAGATTTCCAAAGTTGAACCCTCTCAAACAACCATATGAATAGAATTGTAATTAGTAAAAATTGGTGTACATATAAAAACTTATACAGATAATATGAACTTCCCCAAAAATATCTCATTACTATTAAATAGATAATAAAAAGTAATCCATAAATAAATAAGAATGCTCTATCTTTTCTAAATGTGTTTTGAAATATCGCAATTAAAACAAAAGAAGAAATAGATAACGATACAATCAAAGATAAAATATTAATTGTTTCATCGGCAATAAAGAGTGGAAGGACAGACATTGTGCCTGTTGAGCCTGGTGGAAATATCCCCCAAAAAACCATAAACATTTCTTTATACAGAGTTATTTTCCAACTAACATTGGTCCTAAATAAGGCACTCAGTCTCCATGGTTCTGTTAGACTCCACAACCAATACATAGCAGTAGTAAAAATAAGTAATACAATAAAAGTTAGAATAATTATTCTTTTTTTATTCACTTGCCTTATATTAAAACTATTTTCCCCAGAATATGAAATTGAGAAATATTTAAAAACTTTATCCCATAGATTAAAGCCAATCATTACTCTATCATTAAATAAAATTAAAAGAGCAGGGATTGCTAAATAATAAATTGGTCCCGGGTATGTATTATCTATGAAATAATAAATTAAAACAACAAATCCCAACCAAGGCCAATTCAATTCCTTTCTAGACCACAATAAAAATAATCCCACTATAACCGGAATAACACTTACATACATTAAAGAACCAACATGGCCAGTCATGTAAGTCACGAAATAAAAACTCGACGCTATGCTGCAAAAAGACACATATAAAGCAATTTTTTTCTTAACCCTAAAAACTGTTTCTGAAATCCAATAAATCCCCAATATTGTAATTAATAAGTTTAATAATGCCTGAAGAAGAAAACCGTCCATTCCGTTTATGTTGAAAAGAGCGCGCCACATAGCTTGACTTGAATATTGGAATTTTATTATTGCATGAAATCTAATGTGAGAGGAGAAATCGAAAAAGATTAAGTTGACCGGGGTGCCATTAAGAAAGGGAAGACCTCCATTTATCGCATCAAAATAGTCTTCATTACCAGAATGATAGTAATTCCCTTCTCCAACTAAAAAATATTGCCAAGATCCAATTAGTAATACAATAACTCCAATTAGAAATAATCTATAGTCTGTATTTTTTAAAGCTGAAAACAATAAACTTTCTTTGTATCCATATTTTTTTATCTCTATGGTTAAGACAATTAAACTAAATAAGATTAAAAATATCACACATAACTTAACCGAAAAAAAAGCATCCGAGGTAAAAGTGTATAGTTGAAGAAAAACAGCATTAATAATTACATATCCCACGGCAGGAATAATTAAAAAAGGAATTATTTTCTTTTTATTCCTAAATCTACCTATTAAAACAGTTGGCCCATATCCGATAGTAATAACTATTATTAATGAAGTAAATAAGTTCAGTAATATGCCCAAAATATCTCCTCTTTACCTGTTATAAGTAGTTATCAAAGATTTTAAATAAAGTTAATGTTTGCTAATATTAATTAAATCATGCCAATATCATACTATAAATCATCCAGCATTTAAAAACTCAGATAGACTTTTTATTTAACTACAAAACAATATTGATTAAAGTAACAGATAACACTTTCAGGTAATTGCTTTCAGTAGAATTTTAAAAAACATTACGTTTTAAAGAATAACAATTGCGAAAAAACATATCCAAGAACAGGCATTATTAATAATAGTTTATTTTTTTTGGAGTTCAATCCGAGACCAAATAATCACAACATACCATGACCAGTAAAAAAGAGAGAAAAAAATTAGTATGATACGTAAAACTATAACTATCTTTAAATACAATTCAAAATAAATGAATAAAAGATAAAAACCTGTAAATAATTATCGAGCCATTCATTCTTTTTATAGTCTAAAAGAGTGATCTGCCATGTTAGACTTTTCAAATATGTAAACAAACATGTAACTTAAAATATCTGAAAACACCCATACAATCCTTGATAGAATTACCGCCAGAACAATTGGAGTCCTTTCATATCCATAAAGAGAAATTAACAATACAGAAATTGATTCTTTTACCCCAATACCTCCTGGCACTCCGGGTGTCAAAATTGCAGAGTAGCCTGCAATTCCCAAACAAATTGCAATATTAAAAAAATCAGAGAGATTAAGTTGTAAATTCAAGATTACAAATACCATTATATAAAACACAATACTGCTTAATAAAAACGATATAAAAGAAAGGAAGAATATCCTTAGATACAAAGAAAAAAACTTGAAATTAAAGTATTTATTCAATACTCGGTAAAAATCTTTATCAACTTCGCTTTTGGACAAGCGTCGGTTTTTATACAAGTAAACCAAATAAGCCAAGAACATTAACAATGTTACAAATATAAGAAATGAAAATATCAAAGAAATCTTGGAGTAATTTATTTGAAAGTTTACATCTTTAGGAAATTGGGCCAACCCGGTTAACAATAACCCCAAAATAATTATTGCCGTGTTTGAAAGACCAAGAAATATTTCAAGAAAACCGCTTAACGAGATATTGATTTTTCCTAAGCCAACCTTATTGCCCAAATAAATTCTTGATACATATGGCATTATGTTAGATGGTATATACTTTGTGATATTGGATTTTACATAGATATTTAAAACTGTGAAGAGAGGGAGTTTCGCACCATTATTAAATTCAAGAATTATTTTAAAAATATAACTATTAACAAAAAGGAAAATACTTTTTATAAGACCAAATATTGTAATGTAAAGAATTGTGATTAAAGCACTGTTAACAAAAAAGACAGATAGATCATAATTTTTTAAAGTATGAATAATATAGTAGAAAGAGACGAAAACTATTAAATAAGAAAACGCATTAATAATTATTCTAGAAAGTTTGAATTTCATAATAACCGCTATATAAGATTAACTAATATTTCCCTCCAACTATGGGGATGAATATCTACTGGATTATAAACTGGATTTTTACACCACGGAGTAGGGGCATATACAATTTTATTTTTTGTACCCGATAACCACGCACCCCACCAACTGAAACTACTGTTGGCAATAATAAAATGTTTACAACGACTCATTAAATACAGATCCACATAGCTTTTATTACTGTTATTTGAAATATAAGTATGAGCATGCATAATTTTAAGATGTTCTTTAGCCCACTCTATATTGTCAGAAAAAATATAAAAGTGAGGATTGTCAACTTCTCGTATGATATTGTCAATAGCTTTGTAATAATATTCAACGGGGCATACACCGATATTCTTTCTAACCGTGCTATTAAAAAAATAATCACCGTTTCTTAAATGGACACAAATGGATTCCGTATTCTCAATTTCCTTTTGAAATTCTTCATTTTGCTTATCCATTTTTTTTTTAAAGGATATTTCACTTTTTAAAATATCTACAATATCCTTGAAATACCTTTCGCACTGCCAATAACCTATCATGTATACATCATCGGGACAGTTAAAAAAATTTTTATCGTATGCAAGTGATTTTTCTTTAAATATTGGAATTTTGTAATAATAATTATACTTATCAAAAAAATATTTCAGCAAATTATTAGCATGTCTGTAATTTCTTATAAACACTTTAAGTATATCCGAATGACTCGCAATCTTAAAATCAGTACAAAATTCCGGCAGAAGAAATGAACGATTACCCTTTTTAAGATCGGAAACATCCAGCATTAGCTCGGTATTTTTTAACAGTGCTAAATTTTTTCCAGCCGAAAATTGGAAAAGTTGATTTCCTAAACCACCGCGTAATTTTACTATAATCATTTGTTTAATTGAAATTGGGGATATCGTTATTCATCGAGTTCCGGTCTCCATATTCCACGTAGAATGATAAAAAGATTCCTTATTAATTTTTTAAAAGGATTTTTGCAATTATCCGCCATAAATCTTGCATATTTGGGTAATACCTGGAGATAGAATTTACCTACACTAATTTTTGGCGCCCATACCATATTAAATTTTTCCGTTAAAACCAACGTTCCATCATACAACTGAAAGATTCTCGGTGAAACCTTTTGCGGATTAATAAATTCTATTGAATTATCCTGAATGCTTAACAGACTAAAATATTCTTTATTAATGAACAAAAGATTACTTACGGTCGAGCAGAAAAGTTCATATCCCTTCTCTTTCCCCAATTTAACCAATGATAATATTGAAGAACCGTGATTGATATTAAAATCTTTCTTTTGAACAAATTCAACATCATTCGGAATCGTCGGGTTAAATTCAATAATAATTACTTTGGGACGATATTTTTTTACTGAATTCCAGACATGATAATCATTACCATCAATATCGATTGACAATAAATCGAAATTCGGAGGTATATCATAATCATTTAAAATATTATCCAAAGAATTGTTGCCTTCATAACCCACATACTTATTTACTAAATAAACCGAATCAATATTTTTATATCTATTGGAAAGTTCCTTGAATTTTTTTCTGCTGGCCTCAATCAGTATTCCTTTCCAATTTTTGTTTTTTAGCAAATTATATGTATTACTAAAATGCTTACCGTCCCAAGCACCGAATTCAACGCACCAATTATTTCGATTAGGAATCAATTCAAAGATTTTTTCTAATATCCCATCTTCACCCGATTGTGATGTAACATTAGCCCTGAATTCATTAAGCCAAATTGTAGATGTGTTTTCCATAGATTTATAAATAATTTATTAGAGGATTTTTGTTTTAATATTTTTTAACATCTGCATAAAACTTACCTTAAACTCTATCTCCGATTCACTAAATGCAACCTCATTTAATTCAGTTACTCTTTTCGGGGATAAGCCCTCTTCCCATTCAAATCCTTGAAAGAAATATTTTTTCAATTCCTTAATAATGCTTTTTCTACCAGCAGTATTTGCCGTATAAAATAATTTTTGGACACATAAAAAATCGTTCAAGCAACTATCGGATTTCGGCATCCAGAATAGAACACCGTCTCTAAATAGTAAAAACGATTTATGAACTTTAAAGTTATATATATAATCGTAATAAATAGTTGGGTATTCGAGATACCCTTTTTTGCCAACACGTGTTATTTCCGATATGAAGAATTCTACATCATCAACATGTTCGAGCACATGAGAACATATAATATAATCGAAGGATTTGTCTTTAAATGGAAATTTCGAACCGTCGAAATAAATTATCTGTCTATTCGATTTCATTTTATTCTTACCGGCTCTTTGTGATCTAGCTTCCTCTTCCGATCCAAATTTTTTTTCGAGCAGAATATCCGATCTTTTATGGGGATCTGCACCGGGTCCAATTTCAAGTACTATATCACTTGGCAATATATTTTTGATTCGTTTAGGATAAAACATAAATTAATATGATATTAATTTTCAATTAAGATTTTCCTTCAATCGCCAACTTTCCCAAACCCATTCATAATTCCACATTAATTCGTGGGTCTTAGTCAATTCGTCTAATATTTTTCTTCTTCTATCATGTGCGCCATTAAAATAATCGTGAAATTGTAGTTGGAAATATTTTACTTTCTGTGTTAAACCAGTTTCAATCATTTTATCGAGCAGATCATATTCCCCACCTTCGATATTGATTTTCATCAAATCAATTTTTTCGATCGAATTTGATTTCATAAATTCTTCAATGCCAACCCCCTGAATTGTTTGGTAATTTTTTCCCGATTTATAAATTGATGATCTATCATTGTCTTTGGAAATCTTTTCAATTTTATTGGTGTTGGATAAACCGAAATCGAAAACAAATATATTTTTATTAAGAATAAATCTATTTCTAATATTTTCTGCAAAAAGTGTTACCGGTTCAAAAACATAAACTTTGCAGCAAAACTTAGAAGAAACATCGCTAGTCCATTGCCCTTCATACCCGCCAAGGTCGAAAGCAATTGAGTTTTCATTTAGCGGATAGTTGATTCTCAAATTTTTATCTCCTTCATCAATAAACCATTTGGCCATGTCTTTTCCATAAATTTTTTTTGAAATTGCAGTAATTAATCCTCCGATGCCTCCTAAAAAATGCCCGATAAAATTTCTAACATTCATAAATTATTCCTTAAATTAACGTTATTTAGTTGACACTCGAAATAAAGATAGGGCATAAAAGAACTGCTAAAAATATTTAATAGCTTTGGTAAAAGTAGTTTAAAAGGGTTGATGTTTCGATATAAAACATATTTGAAATCGCAAATTAAAAAGTCATTATCAATAATTAACTTTGATAATGTATGGTGGCTAAAATAATAATAGTGATCTGGGTGAACACGTTCGATATTTAGAAATGCATCAGTAAATCGAAAAATAAAGTTATGAACATTAGGAGTTGTAATAATTAACTTAAAATGAGGATTTGTATTTCTGATAAATTCTTTTATCTTTTGAAGGGCAAGTCCGGCATTTGGAAGATGTTCTATTACTTCGGAAAATAAAATGTAATCAAATGTATAGTTCCGCAGCTCATCATTTTCGTTTAGCTTATATAAATCGCAATAATAAATATTATCAATTCCTTTAGATTTTAAATAATCCACGCTTGGTTCATCTAAATCTATTCCTACTATTTTCTTACACAATTCTGCAAGCTGCAAATGAAACAAGGAATTATCATTGTATTTTTTAAAAGTAAATGGAGTATCGGCAAAACCTAAATGGAGTACGACTTTCCCTTTTACTAAATTTTTGATTATTTGCAATCTATTAATAACTTTATTTTTGGGCAACCTCACTTATGCTCTCCTTTTATAAATCTATTAACCAAAGTTCCACTCCAATTTTCATTAAAATTATAAAGCTGAAAACAATACATATAATTCTTTTTTGGATTCCGGTTAGAATATACTTTATACGAATACTTTTTCAATTATTTGATAAGTCAACATTATCCTTAGCTGCTTCAATAAAAATCCTTGCCTTAAAATATTTACCAAAATAAAATATATAGGATAATGGGTGTAAATATTTCAAATAATTATAATGTGGAAGAAGTTTTAATTTAATAATTTGAAATCCAGCTTCATTTAATAATCTACAGTTATGTTGAATATCCCGTACTGCAACATGTTCAGGAAATTGACTAATCAAGAAATTATTTTTTTTCATAATTTCTATCAAAAAATGGGCATTGGGTGTATGCAAGTACAATCTTCCGGAATGATTCAATGAGTATCTTATACTTCTAAGAATACTTATCCACTCCTTGTCATATACATGTTCAGAAAAATCAAGTGCAAAAGCAATATCAAATTTATTTTTATTCTCTGAACAAAATTCCTTAATGTTTGAACATATAAATTTAACATTTGATATTAATAACTCCTCCTTTTTGGAATTGGCTGACTTAATGAACTCTTCAGCAAAATCAACGCCAATGTAATCCTTAACCTTATTGTGTATTAATTCCATCAACATTCCATTTCCACAACCGATATCAACAACGCTATAAGTAGAATCCAGCTTAATATATGAAATTAGTCTGGCAAGTCTTCCTTTATGTTGAGTTGCCAAAAAAGTATTAACATACTTTTTGTCATATAACTTTATTAATTCTTCCATAACGTTCCAAATTACTTAATAATTACTTAAAAAATATGATATTTAGATTTTATATTGATTTCGACATTTTAAGATTCAAATCAGCACTAGATGAATTATAGAATATCATCACTATTAATTGTCTGTTAATATTTCCGAATAAAATTTCCAATTTTCAACATTAACTTCGGGCCTAATATAATACAAATAATTCTTCTCATTATACCAATACATGCATAAATACAAAACTTAACTTCAAAATTCTTAAGAATTATAAGTAGTGCTTCTCTATGAAATTTTCTGTATCGAGAATATGTTATTCCTTTTGCATTCACTTCATAATCGATTAAGATTTTATCAATATTTGCAGATTTAAATTTCTTAATAATCTTAAAGAAAAATGCATAATCCTGACAGGTATTTAAGGAATATAATCCGACACTATATAAAATGGATGTTTTGAACATGACCGCTGGATGCATAAAGGATGAAAATAAAAACATGTATTTTCTTATTTCCTGATGTGTCAAAGGGTACTTTCTGATGTATAAGAGATTTCCGTCCTCATCCAACATGTTTGCATGTGAACCAACAAGACTAATTTCAGGATTATCTTTTAAAAAGGATCTCTGTTCTTTAAATCTATCAGGTTTACATAGATCTCCAACATCAAGTCTTGCAATATATTTATAGGAGCCTTTACTTAAAATATATTCTAAACCATAATTAAGTGCGTGTGACAAACCCCTATTTTTTTCAAAAGCGATAATTTCAATTGAAGGTATTTGTGGAAATTTTATTATTAAATCATTTAGATCAAGTTTTTCCCAGCTTCCGTCATCAACAATAATAACATCCACTTTTTCATCGCCTGAAATGCTTAAAAGCGATTTTTCCAAACGGTGCGGGTGATTGAAGTACGGTATTAAAACTGCTATATCAGACATTTCTTGCCGAAAATTTATAAGCTATAATATCAAACAAATTAATAGAATATATATTATTGATTTTCATTTTCATATTTGCTAAGAATAAATGCTTTTTAAAAAACTCCATGTTAATTTCACACCTTCCTTTAATGAAATTTTTGGATTCCATTCCAATATTTTTTGTGCTTTTGATATATCTAAATATATTTTAGGTACGTCAAAATTTCTAGACGATTTGTAAACGATTTCAAAATTGACTTGCGTTATTTCTTTCAGTAATTGCACAATATCGTTAATAGAATATCCTTCACCGCCGCCAATATTAAATATATCCGATTTGTTTTCTATAGATGCCGCAAAAATTCCACTAACAAGATCTTGTACAAAGACATAGTCCCTAACAACAGATCCGTCGCCCCAAATATTAATGGCTTTTTTATCCAAGATATTTTTGATAAACACGCTTATTACACCCTGGCTGCTAATTGGATTTTGTCTTTCACCGTAGGCATTAGAAGGTCTTACAATAGAATAATTTAGTCCATATAAATGTTTATAAAGGAGAATATAATTTTCAATAGTTAATTTTGTTATTCCATATGAACAAAGCGGATTAGAAATATAACTTTCGGCTATCGGCAATTTTTGGGGATTTCCATAAACGACACCGCCGCTTGATACGTAGACTATTTTTGAGATTTTTTTTCTTACGCATTCATTCAAGAGAAAAAGAGTTTCAACAACATTTGATGTAACATCAAAAACCGGATCATCATTAGATGTTTTAGGATGAGTTGTACTTATTAGGTGAAATACTATATCTATACCATCCAAAGCGTCAGACAATTCCTTTCTGTTCCCAAAGTCCGCGAAAATATATTTCACATTCTTTAAGGGTTTGCGAAACAGTTCTTTATTTCGATCAAAAACAGTTACATCATATTTTTCGGCTAATAATTTATCAACTAAATGAGAGCCGATAAATCCATTCCCGCCTAAAACCAGAGCATTCATTTATTAATCCACCAAAAAAATTATAAAATCAATAATGAACATAAGTTAACATCAATAATCTGACTTAAAAATTAATTTGATGAAAGATAAAGCTGAGAGAATTTATTTCCAACAACTTGCCATGTAAAATTTTCCACGGCATACTTATAACCATTTTCAATCAAATTACTCCTTAATTCTTTGTCGGTTAGCATAACATGTAACGCTTCAATCAGTTTTATCATATTGTTCGGTGGAATTAATATACCTGTTTTACCATTTAAAATTATATCTCTTATACCACCTACATCGAGTGCTATTACAGGACATTTTGATAACAACGCTTCAACAAATACAAGACCAAATCCTTCTTTCCCAGAAGCAGATACAAACATTTCCGCATTATTGTAATATTTCCGTAGCTGTTCATGCTCAATATTTCCTAAAAATTTTACTTTATCTTTTATACCAAGATTAATTGCCAACAATTTTAGTATTTCTTCCTGATTTCCCTTACCAACAATCCACAATTCTAAATATGGCTGATTTTTCTTTATTTCAAAAAACGAACTGATTAAAAAATCAATGTTTTTGTCTTCAGAAAGTCTACCAACAAATAGAATATAGGGGTTGTTTGTTCCAACGGAATTATTATATAATCTTGAGTCCTCAAAAAACTCCCTGTGCACTCCCATTGGAATGATTTTAATATTCCTTAATTCAGGAACAAGTTTATGTATTTCATCCGCAAGATATGTGCTCACTGTATTAATAACTTCACAATTCCTTAGTGTATATTTAATAATCGGGGCTAAAAATTTTCCTTTCTTGTTTTCTATATCACTTCCATGAGCGGTAATAATAATTCTAATATTAAGTCTAAAAAATTTTTTTAATAAAACAGCAATGGTACCCTGAGGAATAACCCAATGGCAATGAACGATTTCAATTTTTTCCGTTTTTATCAATTTAAAAAGTGAGATGCCCGCTTTAATTAACAGAAAGAATAACAGTACAAAATTAAATGGATTCTTTTTCAGATTTTGAATTATTGAGTCATTACAAACTAGAATCTGATACCTTTTAAAAAAATATTTAAATCTATGGACTTCATAATTATCATATAATTCCAAATTTTTTGAATACGGACTATCCGGTGTAAGAACATAAATTTTATGTTCCTTTGAAATAAATTTTACCAATTCTTCTACGAATAAACCTCCAACATCATTTTTATATAACGGATAGGAAGAAGTAAAATGTATTATTCTCATTATAGTGTATTAATTTAAATGCAAATATTAATAAGTACATTGGATTAATTAAAAACTACTTTTATATAAGTTCATTAGCTGTATGCATGTTAAATTAGGTTGATCCAAGAATGTTGAAAATAACTTTTTTAACGCCTTCTTCATCCAATCTCCGCTTCTTCTAGAATGCAATTTTTGAATTATTGAAAGGTTTTCCAATTGCGGCGCGTCAACCATTTCATACGGATGAAAATAATATAACGCGTCATGACTTTTTAAATTATACTTTAGAGCAAAACTGCTCCACCAAACCCCAATTACTCTTGTCATAATTCCGGTCGCCGCGGGTAATTTAATATATGGAAAAACCGGGATGGGGATTTCAAACAAAGGGCCGTTACCGGGCTCAAATGAATCTTTTGATAAAAAATATGGATAAGCAGGCAGCAATTTTGATCTTCCGAACTTACCCATCAATTTACGCGAAGGACAAACCGAGGAATCGTATTCAAATCCGAGTTCGGTTAAAATTGGTACAATCCAATCTTCAATCACTAAATTAGGAGCTCTGTAACCTATCACTTTTTGACCGCTTAAATCCTCCAATAAATTTTTTGCTTCTTTCAAATCATCTTTAAATGATTCGGATGAATAATTCCATAGGGG
>Ga0194127_10005980_pt1 | contig 14039 bp, 14 predicted proteins | sample TA2KigC100mmetaG_FD_148624 | JGI IMG/M metagenome (GOLD analysis project Ga0194127, IMG submission 148624) | Freshwater microbial communities from Lake Tanganyika, Tanzania - TA2015036 Kigoma Deep Cast 100m | ecosystem: Environmental > Aquatic > Freshwater > Lake | place: Tanzania: Lake...
AAAAATATTTTTCTGCGGAGAAAACTCTTCGGAAAATTAATTTAATCTTATACCTCCCCCACCCGAGGGCGGACTTAAAAAAGAGAGTCGAACATTTTCTTGACTTCAGCATGCTTAAACTCTACTTGTTTAGCAAATTTCTTTTTCTCTTCGCTCATCCTGTTAAACATTCTTCTCATAACATCCTCAAGAGAGACTCTGTCTATTGTGCCCCACATATCATCAACCCACTGAAAATTTGCTAAACTATCAGCATCTCTTACTAAATTGGCTTCACTATTTCCGCCAAATTCATGATTTAGAACCATATTTTGCATCCTTTGAATTTCTATTTCACTTATTTTATGCTTTAGCAAAATATTCTTAAGAATTTCAGCACTTCTTTTAGCATGTTCCATTCTAAAATCTTTTTCATTTAGCTTTTCATCAACATGGCCATTTAGTTTCCAAGGATTAATCGCTCTTTCAATGTCATGTCCTAATGCTGAAATTCTTTGAATAGCATCTGAATTTGGATTTATTATAATAAGCCAATTTAGTGTATCTTTGGCATGCTTCAGCTCTTCAGGATTCTGCTTTAATAACTCAAGAAGCTCTTCTTCTATGATTCCATAGTTATCCATACCAATAAAATGTTCGAATTATTTATATAGCTATTGTCCGCCATCCCCCACCCTTAAATTTGCAATCGCGACTTTAAATTTTTCTTTCAGAACATTGCATTAAAATTTAATCCCTGAAGGGAGAGTTGAACAGCGATTATCAGCAATAGGATTGTCAATTTATCGACGAGTAAAGTCAGAAGCCCCCCACCTACTAATATTCACTCGCGACAATCTCTTTATAATATACATAGCTTGCCCACTACCACACCCCCGCCCACAACCCCCCTAATGAGACTACAACAATTTCTTTCTTTATACTATCTCTTGGAAGTCCCGCCTTCCGCCCCATTTAGCTACATCTGAGAAGAGGTAAGGCTTTCCTTTTTTTATTCTTGCTATCTCCATTTTACAAGGCCCCCAATTGCGATTTACATGTTAAAAAATTAATATCTGATTGAAACAAAATCGCTAATAAGTCTCCAGAGGCTTTTACTATTGAAGTTTGTAATTTAATCTGGTCTTCATACTTTCTTCTTTCTTCAGAAGTTAGGGTTTCCATCCTCTGAGCATATTCTTTTTCAAGTTCTCTCTTTTGCTTACAAAAAAGTGCATAATCTAGGAAATAATCCTCATAAGTTTTATCCATCTCTGCGATTATTTCTTCGCACCGTTTTCTAAATAATTCCCTTTCTTCCATTTTAATTTAAAATTGTTGGTATAATTATCCTCCTTACTTGTTCGTCTGTTTCTGCCAATTGTCTTGCTTTTCTTTCTCTTGCGGTTACAGGCATTGACATTTGTCTGCCGAGCATAGACTTTCCAGCATAGGTTAAACTTTTTCCATCTTCTCCTACTAATCCCAAACCCATTGCAGTTTCAACTTGTTCATCATATCTTTGAGGAAGTCTGCCTTGAGTGCCTAATCCAATAAAATCAACCACCATAAAATAAGTAAATTATTTCCATTTATAAACCTTATGTTTATTACTACTGTGGAGATACAACATTTATCTTGCCTGCCTTTACGAAAACGCTCGCCCGCCCTACGAAAAAAGCACGAAAATATAGCTGAAACTTCGTTTCAGAATTTTACGATGAGATGGGGGCAGACGGACTAAGAACGAACTATTTTCTACAAACATTCCATAATACATGAAAATAATTCAAAAAAGATTCAAACAAACTTTTATTTTCTATTAAAATTGCCATAGGCGTTTCTTTTGACCAGATAATAAAAGCAACTTTCCCTTCATAAAGATAAGCCGTGGCAGGACTTACATATTCTTTTGGCATGTATCTTAGTTCAACATTTTTATGAACTCCCACTTCTTTACCTCTTTGCCTTCCTTGAGGTGTATCTATCAAAATCCCCTTTAAGCTAATCTTCAGCTTTTCTATCCTATCATAAAAATGTTTTAAATAAAAAGGCAATATTTCAGTTGCCCCACCATAAGAAGCAAAAACATAATAACATTTCGGCTTTGTTTTGATTATATCCTCAAAAATTGTTTTAATTCCTTCCTTGCCTTCATAAATATTTGTCGCTGTCTCGAATTTAGGGACTTGATATATTTGGCTAAGTTCTGGAATAATGGAACTTAGTTTTTTCTTCTTTTCCTCTAAATATTCTTCTAATCTCTTAGGATCATAAGCCTTGAAAACCTTTCTATTATTTTGAATTACAAAAGAAACTATCCCCTTCTGAATAAGTTTTTCAAGAGTATCGTAAACTATCGCCCTATGTAGGCCCGTATTTTCTATAATTTTACCTGTTGTCGAAGCTCCAAGCTTAAGCAAAGCTAGGTAAATCTTGATTTCATTCCTTGTAAACCCTATTTCTTCCAGTATTCGTTCATCCATAAAACGATAAAGTTTTTCCAATATTTAAAACTTTCTATTATCATAGTAAATATTATGATAAAGTCTTATATAGGCATAGGTTAGTACTTTCTTGTAATTAAAATGGCAAGAAAAAAAACCAAGAAGTTAGAGGAAAAACAAGAAGAAATAACCTTAGAGAGAGCCATAGGTATCGGAGCTTCTTTTGAACCAAACTGGAGTGGTAGTAGCGATCTTGTTATTGACTTTGCAAAACCCGAGGTATTTAAGGGTAAAAATTTATCTGATTTATTAATTCAATTAAGAAAATGGGAAGAACATTGCTACGAATGGAATTTTTGCAAGGCTCCCGAACCGCGATATACTTATTATCAAATCAAAATTTATAATCCGAATAGAAAGTTGACTCATTCTCAAATTTGTTCCTCGCCCGCAAATGAAGCATGGAACCTAACAAGATTTGATGAAGCCCAGGCAAGAATATATTAATCCTATAAATTCTCGTGAACTAAAATTGACTGCCCTCCTCCAAACCCCCACCCATTACTCTTCTTCTCAAAACTAGTTAAATATAAAAACCTTGAAATCTTGTTTTTAAAATGAATAAAAAGAAGGCACAGGTTACTTTATTTGTAATAATTGCAATAGTTATAGTTGTTGCGATTATAGGTTTATTTGTTTTTCGAGATAAATTAAATTTAAATTTCGGCAGAGGTTCTTCAGAACTTTCAAGTTATGCTGAATCCTGTATCGAATCAACAACCCTCAATAGTTTATACTATGTAGGTCTTCAAGGAGGTTATAACGAAGTAAAAGAACCAAGAAAGAGTTGGGGCCCTTTTTATCTTCCTTATCTATATATTAATCCTAAATCTCTTCTTCCAAGTGAACAAATCTATGAAACCCAATTAGCTAATAACATAAAAAATAATCTTCAATATTGTGAAGATAGCATAAAACTAGCAGAGGAAAAAGGTTTTTCAGTTAATATTGGCGAGGTAAGAAGTGTAAAAGTTGATTTTAAGGAAAAAAATATTTTAGTTGTAGTAGATTGGCCAATAGTTTTCACAAAAAACGAGGATTCCGAGGAAGTAAGAAGAATAGAGAAGCAAGTTAATTTTAATTTCTTATCCAAATACAAAATTATTCAAGCATTTTTGAAAGAACAAGAGCAAAAACCAGGAGAAATTTTGCTTACCTATCTTGCAGAGCTCGGAGGAAATAATAATTTTAAGGTAGAAAGTCAAATTATTCAAGAAACTAACGATGTAATGTATAGTCTTGTTTTTGAAAAGGAGGTTTACGACAATAGAACTTATGTTTTCTCTTTTGTTGGTAAATATAAATAAAATGATAAAATCTCTTAAAATTGTTTTTGGAATTTCAATTATTTTTCTTTTTTTAATTTCTAGTTTACTTGCTGAGGCTAGTGCTTCAGCAGGAACCGCACCTGCTCAAACTTCTACACAAGCAACTCAGCTTCAAAATAGTTATTATAATACTCTTGTCAAGGGGGGTACTATTAGCTCCTCTAGTTTAAGCGATGAAGACTTATCCACCCTAGTTTCTTCTAAGACTGAAGATGATAATTACGGCTCTTTTATTGAAAATATGCCTGCTGAAGATTTCCAAAGAGCCTTTAGAACCGAAGATGCTCTTGAACAAGTTTCTCCAGGAAATGACGCGGTTTGGGCTAGATTAGAAACTGAAATGGCTAATGGTGGTAATTGGATGAACGAGGAAGAAAATAGGCCTTTGTTAAATAAATTTCTTACAGAAAGCGGAGTAGATTTACCTGAAGATTTTGATTCAGGAACAACCGCAGCCAACGGATTTAATTCAAGAGTAGACTTGTTAAGTTATAACAAGGAAACAGGAGTAGCAGAATTAAGATACAGCAATAGTATTTTCGGAGGCCCAACAACAACAATTAATCTTCAGGAGGCTGCTAATTTTGGCGGAGTTTCTCTAAACTCGGATGGAACAATTAGTCAATCCGGAGCAAACTTAGGCTATGGTAATTTTAACTTTGATCAAACATCAAATCGAATTACAATTACTCAATCTAGAGCAGGAGATATTAATATTGCAGATTATACAGGGCAAGCAAGCATACATCTTAATAATGCTCAAGGAGAAGGAGGGGTAATTTTAAATGATGGGGTGCGTGTTAGCGACACCAGTTATTCTTTATCTAAAAATGCACAAGGCCTTATTAGTACGAGAGCTGAGGCTAGTCCTGTTAGTCTTTTTAATTCTGAAGGAAGAAAAATAGCAGGCATAACTCGCGGAACAGCCACCTATAATCCTCTTGGAACTTTTGATTTTTCAAATGTAAACAATGAGCTTGGCGGAGTTGCAATTTATGACTTTGACACAGGAGGTTTGCTTTCTAATTCTGATGCTTATGGTACTGTAAGATATAATGGTGATTGGAGTTTAGCTACTCGCATGGGTATGGATGGTTATTCTTCTTCAGGTATTACGAACCCCCTAGTTACAATGAGTAGTAGAGACACAGGTTTATTAGATATTGGTGCAGATAGTGGAAGAACCCTAAATATCTACAATCCTACCCAGGAAACTTTTACAATGACCGGTGTTGCAAGAGACTCTAATATCAATGCTATCCGTAATGGAATGACTACTTCAGGAGATGTTCTTTTAACTACTCAAGACGGAGTTAACATCAATCTTTATAGGGATGGTAGTGCGACTATTCCTGCAAGCCAGGCAAATATAGCTGGAAGTTTCAGGGGCTATGTTACTTCTCAATCTCCAACGGGCGAGATAGGAGCAATAAGATTTCAAGATAGATTAATTAATGTTCCTTTTTTAGCTGATGACACTGTTGAAATGGGTATTGTTTCAGGAGGAGAATTTAGATCAAATGGTATTATTGCTGAAGCCATGTCAATCCCTCTTGGTGAAACTGTAGTAGGCACACAATTCGAAGGCACCCAAGGTATAGATTATACGATTCAAAATCCAGGACCAACTGTTGTAAGAAGAACAAGAGCCATTGAAAATTCTGCCACAACTTATGCTCGAGAGATTGATAATAGAATAAAAACCGCTCAAAGAAGCTCAAGCCAAGGTAATTCAGGAAATTTGCTTAGTGCTGCTGGCGAACTAAACAATCTTGCAAACGCCTTTGGAAGTTTTGGTTTAACTCAAGCAAGAAGTAGATGTTATCAATTAACTACCGAAGAAAGTTGCAATGCTGCAAGTAATGTTTGCGAACTTTCAGATGAAGGTATTTGCAGGCCAAAAACCGCAAATTAATTTTTAGGAATAAATTTTATTTTTATTATAGCTTATAGCAGGGGAATATTTCTTCACTCGCCCAAGGTAAGAAAGAGATTTAAACCTAAAGCTTGGTAAATTATTATGCCAGAACAAGAAAGAGTGTGTGTTTTTATTGATGGAAGTAATTTATATAATAATTTAAAAAAGAACAAAATAAAGATACCCTTTGAAGAATTAATGACTCTTTTGGAGAAGAAAAGAAAGTTAATAAATATTTTTTATTATACTGCTGAATTAGACAAAAGTTACAACTTTAAAAAGTATGTTGAGCATCACGAGTTTTTAGAAAAATTAAAAAAAATACCCAACTTTAGGGTTGTTTTATGCAATCTTAAAAAAGTTACTTTTGAAGATGGCTCTATTAAATATCAAATAAAGGGTGACGATGTTCATTTAACAGTAGATTTGGTAGGCGGGGCTTATGAAAATAGTTATGATGTTGCTATTATTGTTTCAGGCGACGAAGATTTTGTTCCAGCAATAGAACTTGTAAGGGCAAAAGGTAAAAAGGTAATAAATGCTTTTTTTCCTAAAAGTTCGGCCTATAGGCTTAGAAGTTGTTGTGATGGTTCTATTAATTTAAAGAAAGGATTAGATGAAAAAAAGAAGTCCCAGTATGGCGAACCATAAAGGGACAATTATTAATATACAAATCAATTTAAACTTTATAAAACTATCGATTAAATAAAAAAATGGAACAACCAAAAGAGAAAAAACAAGAGCAAGAACAAGGCGAAGAGAAAAAGCCGGAACAAAAAGAAATAAGCCTAAAAGAGCAGCGTGTTCGCAAAATGGCGCAATTATATTACTCGAGGGCAGATGTTCGCAAAAATATGCTGGAATTTTCAAAGAATAGGGAGTGTGTTCCAAGATATTTTGAAGGTTTTGGTAAGCGACCCGATAGTTTTCAATTTGAGTCAGATATTCTAGAGTTTGCAAGAAGAGGAGCCACAAGTTTTCATGTTTCTGAAGAATTATGGCGCGATCCAATCGAGCTTTCCATAGGGATGTCGGAGAAACAATTAACAGAATTAAGAATTGGTTGGGATTTGCTTATAGATTTAGATTGCAAATATCCTGAGTTTAGCAAAAAAGCCGCGAGTTCGATTATTCAGGCCCTTAAGTCCTGCGGTGTAGATAATGTGGGAATTAAATTTAGTGTAACCGGAGACACTTCTGTTTTAATACAGGTTAAAGAAGAAACAAAGTTAATTTCAATTAAAGAGGCCATAGCTTTATTTAAACTAGGAGAAAAGATAAAAATTCTTTCTCTTAATTCTAAAAAGGAAGTCCAATTTTCAGAAGTTTATGATTCCTTAGAGCATAGGGATAATGTTTTTAATATTTTTTATGAAACTAGCAAAATTCCGATAAAAACAACAGCTTATCATTCTGTTTTTGTATTTAAAGATGGCGAGATTATTCAAAAAAAAGTGCTAGAATTAAAAAAAGGAGATTTTTTAGTTACATTTAATTCAAGTAAAAATCCCGCTATTAAAACCCTAAATTATGTAACCCACTCTTTCAGTTTTGCTAGTAATCAGTTTGATGCTAAAATATTAAAAAATAAAATAAAAATTAATGGAGAATTAATGAGGCTAATCGGGTATTATCTTGCCGAGGGTCATGTTACAAATAGGATAAATCAGGTAGGCTTTAGCTTTAATATTAAAGAAAAAAATTATATTAAAGATTGTGTTTATCTCCTTAAAAAAATAACAAAAAAGCATATCTCAATAAGGCATCCAAATTCAGGTTCAACTCAGATTTTAATTCATTCAAAACAATGGGCTTCTTTTTTTGAAGATTATTGTGGAAAATCAAAAAACAAACATCTACCCTCTTTTTCTTGGAACTTAAATAAGAGCTTATTCTTAGAACTGCTTAAGGGTTATTTAAGGGGGGATGCTTATAAAATTGGAGAGTATGGTTTAGTTGTTAAATCAGTGGCTCCTAATCTAATTAAAGAGTTAGTGTGGTTATGCAAATTAAATGGGATATCTTGTTCACTTACAACGGAGTATAATAGACCTCATTTATTGCTTCGGGGAACTTTATTTAAGGGTAGTTTTGTTTATACTCTTAAAATTCCAAAATCAGAGATCAGTCTATCTGAATTTTTTAGAAAAAGGAATAAATTCTCGCCCTTACCACGTGAAAGAACATTTCCTATTTCTGGACTTAAACAAGTTTATCAACAGATAAAACCAAAAAAATTTTTAATTCACAGAGTTGAGCAAGTTACTCTAAGAAAAGAAAGAGCCAATTTAGACAGAATAAAAAAAGTTATAACTTGGTTTAAAGAGTGTAAATCTTTAGAATTTAATGAAGAATCAAAAAAAATAATTAAAAATTATGAATCTCTGTATGGTTCAGATGTTGGTGTTCTTAAGGTAAAAGAAATAACTGAAAAAAAAATTGAAACAGTTTTTGATGTTTCTGTTAAAGAAACCGAGTCTTTTTTCGGGGGCGAATATCCTGTATTGCTTCATAATTCGGGCTCAAAAGGTTTTCATATTCTTGTTCCTTGGAAAGCTTTTCCTCAGGAGTTATCTGGCAAAAAAACTTCTGAGATGTTTCCAGAGTGGCCTCGAAGAATTTGTGCTTATCTAAAAGAAAAATCCAGGGTTTTCTTAGAAAAAGAAATGTCAACTGAAGATTCTAAAACTATGGCGAGTTTCAAGCGAGGAGTAAGATGCGAAACCTGCAAGAACCTAAGTGAAGAACAAGCCCAAGTTCTTTACATCTGCTCGAGTTGCAAAACTAGACTTGAGAATACTTTAGATAATTTCAAGAAAAAAAGGATTATTCGCTGCCCTAATTGTTCTAAAGAAATGTCTGAATTAGCAAGAACTAAATTTTTTGTTTGCAATAGATGTAATAAAAACTCTAAGACTCATCCGGATAATTTTAACGAGCAAGCAATTGTAGAAGATGTTTTTGAAGTTTTAGGTTTAGATGTTATCTTAGTATCTTCAAGACATTTATTTAGAATGCCTTATTCTTTGCATGAAAAAACAGCCCTAGCTAGCGTAGTCTTAAATGAAAAAGAACTCGAGAATTTTGATATGATTCGCGACGCTAATCCATTAAAAGTTCAGGTTAAAAGTTTTATTCCAAACTCTAAGCCAAATGAAGCTCAACGACTTTTAATTGAGTCTTTAGAATATAAAATTCCAGAAGAAAAATTTGATATGGCTAAAGTAAGTAAGGATAATAAATCTGGAGAAGGAGAAAATAAAAAATATAAAGAAGTTCAAATTCGCGATTTCAGCTCTAAAATTTATCCGCCCTCAATAAATAAAATTCTTGCAGGTATGGATGATGGAAGAAAGCGAGCCCTGTTTATTCTTTTAAGTTTCTTTAAATCTTTGAAAATGCCTGACGATAGAATCCAAAAAGAAATTGAAGCTTGGAATTCTAAGAACAAAGAGCAATTACCTCCAAGCTATATCAAAGGACAATTAATGTGGTATGCTAAGAATAAACCTAAGTTGCCCCCAAATTTTGACAAGCCTTATTATAAAGAAATAGGAATAATACCTAGTCAAGAAGAACTCAAGTCTAAGAATCCTGTTAGTTATGCAGTAAAGAAAAGTTTTGCTTTGCAAGGATATAGCAAGTCTAATTAATCCATTCTTCTTTGAGAAAGGGCAATTAATCTGCTTTCTTCTTCTCTTAACTTACGAATTCTTGCAGGAGCAGAAGCAATACTCGCTTTTGCTTGTTTAGCTATATCTTCTGGTTTTAAAGAATCATATTTTGTTCCGCAACTTGGACAAAAATTTACAATTCCCTCTTCTTGGGTTTGAACAAGAGGAGTTCTATCAATTGGGCATCTAACATGTAAAACAGTGTCAAATCTTCCTAGTGTATACTCAGCCTCACCACCCTCTAATTTTTGGTATCTCAAAACTCTTTCTTTAGGCATGATATTCTTAAGCAAGTGTATTATATAAACTTTATTTTTATTCTAGGTTAAAATCAAACAAATAATAAATATAATCTTGAGCAAATCCACAAAACCCCGAACTAGCGAAAGGGTTTTAAAGGGGTTTTATTTAATTATAAGATGAATAAAAAAGGGATGTGTTTGGTTTTTGTATTACTTAGTTCTATATTTTTATTTTCTCTAATTTCAGCAGCAAATCAAACTTCAAATACTACAGTAGTTAATACGACTCTTAGCTCGGGTTCTAATTTCGATAAATCTTTTACTTGCCTTAAAGAACAAATTAATTCAAAGGGCGTTGCTGTTCTAACTGAAGAAGAATTATCTTGGGCATTATTGGCTTTAGGTTATGATTCTGATATGAACAATAAATTAAAAACAGAATTAAAAAATCGTGCAAAAGATAATGAGTGCTGGCCAAAACCAACTTGCACTTTAAAAGATACTGCTCTTGCATTCTTGGCTTTAGATTATGTTGGCGAAGATGTTACTAAGATAAGAAATTGGCTTGCAAATCAAACTGCAACTCCTAGCGAGCTAGTTTGGTATTTACAAATTGATTCTGATGCAAGAGAAAAAGCAACTTGTAAAATTACTTATGATGGAACTAGCAAGACAGTTTATGTTAATGAAGACAAAACAGTAACAGGAAGTGCTGGCGCTTGTTTTAGAAGCGCTTACAATGGTTTCTGGTTAGAAATACTTCCTGCTTGCTACGGAAAAGAATTCCAAATTTCTTGCGATAAAGATTTCTTAACCGCAACACACTTCAAGAAAAAAACTTCAAGTACCTATTATTTATCTACAACAACTCAAACAGCTGCAATTGGCGGAACAACAACAGCAAAAGTAGACTCTTTATGTTTCAAACAAGGAGTTAACTGTAATTATGAAGGTAGCTTATGGGCAACAATGGCTCTTAACAAAAAAGATTCTACACTTAAAGATAAAGTATTACCTTACTTAATGACTTCAAGCTCAGATAACGAAAGAGTTTTCCCTTCTGTTTTCTTATATATGATTACAGGTTATGATGATTATTTCAATGAAATATCTAATAAACAAAAGAAAGAAGGCTATTGGCAAATCTCCGATACTTCAAGAAGATATTATGATACTGGTATGGCTTTAATGTCTCTTTATGGCAAGTCGACAGAGCAAGCCCAAAATGCAATTACTTACTTATTAACTCCTAGTGTTCAAGGAACAGGTTGCTGGAATGCTAATTCAGTAAGAGACACAGCAATGTTATTATATAGTTCAAATCCAAAAAGTCCTTCTTCAGGTGGCGGAATAGCTCCAAGAAGCCAATGTAATTCTTTTGCAAATCAAAAATGTATGTTCTCTCTAGATTGTACAAAAGCAAACGGAACTCAATCTGACAATTTCGCTTGTTCTGGAGTAGGTTATGTTTGTTGTATTGGCTCAAGTTCTGTAGAAAAAACCTGTAGTGAAAAAGGCGGAGTAAAATGTTCAACTAATCAAGAATGTTCAACAGGATTTATTTCTGCTTCTGATACTGGCTTATGTTGTGGTTCAAGTGGGGTTTGTCAAGCTAAAGCTCAGCAAATAACAAATGAATGTCAAGAACAAGGTTCAAGTTATACTTGTAAATCTGCTTGCGACTCAAGTGAAACCGCTGAAACCCTGAATTGCCCTGAAGCAGAACAAGTATGTTGTTTTAAAGAACAAAAAACAAAAAGTTATTGGTGGGTTTGGGTATTAGTTCTTTTAATAATACTTTTAGCATTAGCAATTATCTTTAGAAAGCAATTAGAATTATGGATATTCAAGCGAAAAAATGTATCTTCAACACCTGTTCAACAAAGACCCCAACCTCCAATGGGCGGTATGCCTAGAAGAATAATTCCTGGTGCAAGACCAATGCCAATGCAAAGACCAGGAATGCCTCCTCGAGGAATGGCAAGACCTTTCCCAAGAGATAAAGAGCTAGATTCTACTTTAAAGAAGCTTAAAGATATGAGTAAGTAATTTCTAAACAATAATCTTTATTAATCCCCTTATTCTTGGTGTTATATGAAAAAAGGAGTAAGTTTAGTATTTTTGTTTTTTACCCTAACTTTAGTTTTAACAAGCCTAGTTTCAGCAGTCACCATGGACTTAAAGAAGACAAGTCTTTATCCTGGAGAAACCTTACAAGTAGAAGTTACAGGTAATTTTTTAACAACTCTTAGCAAAGATAATTTTAAAATTTATCTTGGAGATGCAGTTCATTCAAGCCCGATTGAATCAGGATTAATTAAGTCCGAAGGTAAATATCTTTTTTATGCATTAGTTCCAAATACTATAGGAGCTTATCGGCTAAGAATAGAAGATGCAACTTACACAGAAAATAGTATACAAAAAACAGCCCCAATAGTAAAAAACTTTTCTATTGTTGCAAGTAATTCTAGTTATTTATCTTTTAATCCAGGTTATGTTTATGCTACTCGAGATATTCCTCTTGTATTAAAAGCTTACAATGCAGACCAAATAATTGATGTAGAACTTCTTGCAAATGGTTATAAAACAACAGCCAGGGTTTTCGAAGACCAAACTTCTAGCATCGTAATACCTATTTCAGGAATACAAGGAGTTGTTAAAACTACTCTTAAAGTAGGAAGTTATTCTATTCCAGCAACAATAGTAGGTAATTCCACCCAAACTCCTGAAAAAATAAATTCAACTCGCGATTTAGAAGATTTACTTGAAATAGAGCCAGAAGAGTTTGAATTAACTATTTTAAGCGGTTATGAAAATTCTTTTGAATTTGAAATTAGAAATATCTATGGCGAGTCAGTTGATTTAGAATTAAATGCTTCAGATAAAGAAATAAATCTAAGCATTACAGAGATTAATTCTTTTTCAAATAAAAAGGTAGTAGAGTTTACTATTAATTCCAAACGCAATTTCGATGGTTTTATAGAAATATTTAATACAAATTCGAGTATTAAGATACCAATTCTAGTAAAAATAACCCAAAATAAGTCTCAAGTTAATTATAGTTCGGCTCCTGTAAATGTTGATAAAAGTTGCAAGGATCTTGGCGGTGTTTCAAGTTGTGCAGATAATGAATATTGCGAAAGAGAGACAACAGCTTCTGATGGTTATTGCTGTCTCTCTAAATGCAAGGTTAAGGAAAGTTCAAACGGATGGATTTGGGGATTGGTTTTGATAATTATTTTAGGAGTAGGTATTTGGTATTACTACACAAAGTATAAGCAACCCTCGCAAGGCTCGAGTTCAGTAGATTCTCGGGTTGAAAAATACAAGGCAAGGATGAGCCCTGGCGTAGAAGTTACAGGTAATTTGGGTAAAGAGTAAATTATCTTTTCTTTTTCTTGCTCTTTGAATTATTTTTAACAGCTTTCTCTTTAGTATCTTCTTCTTGGGAGGGCGGATTAGCAATCTGTTCTAATTTCTGTCTTAGAGTTTTACTATCGACATTTTGCTTTATTGCTTCTATTTGTTTTCCGAGTATTTGATTATGCATCAAAGCAGTTTTAGCTAGAGAGTCATAATGATGCAATCTTCTTATAATTTCATTTATTAATGAATTAAAATCTAAATTTTTTAATTCAAATGCCTCTGGTTCAATAATCTCCACATTAGCGGGCATGTAGGTAAAACAAACAGCTAGTAAATCTGTAACTTCTGCTGCTTCAAATTCAATTTCGGCAAAAGTAGAATACAATTCTTGCTCTTCTTCTCTTTTTGGAATAATATTGCCTTTTTCGTCTTTTCTTTCAAATACTTTTGCTTCATTAATGGTTTTATTTGTAACTTGAATACCCTTTTCTTTGTTTATTCTTTCAACAAGCTCTTTCAAAACCTCCATAATATGTTCCTTGGGCCTTCCAAGTATCTCAAGAATAATTCTTACCTTTATCTTTTTGTTATCTTTTTTAGTTAGGAAACCCATTTTTTCTTTTTATTATGCAAATGATTACAAGCAAGCAAAAAAATGCAAAAGCATAAACTGCATACTCTTTAATATACTCGTTTTTCGATTTATAAATTATACTATTCTGCTTGTACTCCTTTTCTATAGTCAAGTCTATAGGATTTATCTCTTCTTTATAATCTTGAAGTTCTTTTGTTTGTTTTATCTCCTCCCAAGCTAGGTTCAAGCTAATTTCTCCAGAGCAATAATTATTAATTAGGATTAGTATAGATAAAATTAGAATTAGGGTTAAAATTAGCTTATGTTTCATTTTCAAAAGAACCCTGCTGAGGATTATTAAAGAACTGGCTAAATCTTTTACCTATTGTTTTAGCTTCCTCTAGAGTTATTGCCCAATTTTTTCCTGAGTCCCTCAATTGCTCCGGTTTTT
>Ga0194127_10005994_pt1 | contig 14021 bp, 9 predicted proteins | sample TA2KigC100mmetaG_FD_148624 | JGI IMG/M metagenome (GOLD analysis project Ga0194127, IMG submission 148624) | Freshwater microbial communities from Lake Tanganyika, Tanzania - TA2015036 Kigoma Deep Cast 100m | ecosystem: Environmental > Aquatic > Freshwater > Lake | place: Tanzania: Lake...
GCAGTTCACACCGGCTCGGTGCTGGCATCGAGTAACCCAACTGCTGTGCATGCTCATGCATAAGCACAGCACATCACATCACGCCGACTCCGTCTGCTTGCCGCCTTCTTCTTTCAGCCGATTGAGGACCTGAGTGACCCGAGCACGACTGACTCCAAGAAATCGGGCCAGGGCAGCACGGCTTTCAACCTTGCCCGAGTCCAGCAGGGACTGGTAGTAGTGCGCCAACTTCATGCGATCTGGACTTGGGCCACGTCGCTTCCTTTCGGGCTTTGGCCGCTCTGGGATCGCATTCCAGGGGAATAATTCGTAGGACCGCTGTCGTCTGAGAGACCCACAAACAGCCGTTCGCTCCGTTCGCGAATCGCAGCATGACGGAGCCGCAGTCGTCGGTGTCGATCGGCACAGTCTCCGACTCGACGCGCGGACTGCCTGGTCCAGAGAACGTCTCGATGCCGCCGAGCGGTTGCTGCCGCGTCGCATGGATCGTCCGCAAGTCGGCACACACCGCAACCACGGACTGCCCGGTGATGAACTGCACCAGATCGAGCCAATGCGTGCCGATGTCGGCGACCGCCCGGAGTTCGCCACCGTCTTCGGACCGCACTCGCCAATTGAAATCGGTGTCGAACAGCAGCCAGTCCTGCACGTACGAGCCGACGACATGCAGCACATCGCCGATCGTGTTGCCTCGAACTCGTGCGGACGCTTCGTGGCAGAGCGGATAGAAGCGGATATTGTAGGCGACCCCCGCCGCACAGCCGCTCTCCCGTGCGAGCCGCACCAGTTCCGTAGACTCGGCGGAAGTCATCGCGAGCGGCTTTTCGCAAAGCACATGTTTTCCGGCACGCAACGCGGCAGCGGCCTGCTCGAAATGGAATCGGTTGGGCGTCGTGAGGTGCACGGCCGAGACCGAGTCGTCCCGAAGCAGTTCGTCAAACGACTCATACCCGCGCGGCAGACCGAGTCGTTCGGCGGACGCATTCGACTTTTCGGGCGATGAACCGACGATTCCAGCGACCCGCACACCCGCTCGCCGCAGACCCTCGACGTGGACAGGACCAATGAACCCGGTGCCGACCACGGCCGCTGTGAGATTCTCGATTCGTGAACTCATCGCAGTTTGCCCCGCGCGGGAGTGGCAGATTGGATCGGGCCGAGGCGGCTGTGGAACTCGTATTGGTCGCCGCGGTAGAGCGTGCGCTCCCACCACAGGGGCGAGTCGTCTTCGAGATAACCGACGGAGACGACTTCCAATGCCGGAGACTTGGCGGTGGTCTGAAGGTGCTTGGCTTCGCTGGCTGACAGCAGCACCGCTCGGATGACTTCGTTCGCACCGCCGATCTTGAGGCCGTGCGTCTCGGTCCAAGTACGGTACAGCGAGCCTTCCGCCTGCGACTTCGTGAGCTTCGGGCAGTGACGCTGGACGACGTAGCGGTGCTCCAGAATCACCGGCACGCCGTCCGCAAGGCGGATGCGGTCAAGTTCCCATAACTCATCAGTCAGCGCGACACCTAAAGCGACGTGGAGTGATTCATCAATCTCGGCGGCAGTCAGCTTGCCGAACGTGATCAGTTCCGTGCCGGGCTTTTTTCCGGCAGCGCGAGCTTTCTCGGTAAAGCTGACCAGCGAACGGACGTCGTAGTCGATCACATCCCGCCGGACGAAGGTGCCGAGCCCCTTGCGGAACTCCAGGAAGCCCTCGGACACCAGGCTGGCGAGCGACTTGTTGGCGGTGGCGCGGCTGACCTGAAACTTCTCGGCGACTTCACGCTCCGTCAGAAACTGGTCGCCCGAGCGATACTCCGCCGCCAGCGCCGCACGCAGCCGTTGGTTCAGCTGCTGATAGACCGGGCTGCGAACGAGTGACGTATCCATGTTGTTGAGACTTTCAGGAGGACTTGATGCCGTGGCTTAGCCACGATAGCATGATGCCATTGAGTTGGCAATCCGTTCGTTCGTCGTTCTGCCTTCGGGCAGTCCACACAGTGATCCGCCTCAGGGCGGAACCGCAAACAGAAGCCTCTCCCACAAAGACTTGGAGCGACTCATGAGCAAGCATCTTTGGATCGCATTCACCGTGATGCTCGGCGTGCAGCAGTCGGCGCGGGCGTTGGAGATTCCGTTACATCCCACCGAGGCGCGGATCGTAGAGCAGATCATCGCGGTCGAGGGGCACTCGGTGGCAGCAGCCGAGGTTCCCGGTTGGGCCAAGGGCGGCGTCATTACTCGCCTCAAGGGATTGGGGATCGAGACTGCCAACCTGAACTCCTGGGGAGTTCAAGGCACCGAGAACAAAGGGCTGTTCTTGAGTTGCATTTACGACACGAACGGTCGCGTGCTGGCGCTCGTCGGCAACGGCCCCTGGCTGCGAGACGAAAGTCTCCGCGCTCTGAAAGAGATGACGGAACTGAGGTTCATCAGTATTGATCACAATGGCTTCCTGAGAAATCACCCGCTGTCGCCTCTGTATAGCGGCAAGGGATTCGATGCCTTGTTGGACTCCAAACTCGTCGAGATCAAGTTGACACTCGGCATCAGCGATGCGGGCATGGAGCAAGCCGCCAAGATCAAGGGACTGAAGTCGTTCACCGTGGTGCATTCGCAAGTGAGCGAAGCCGGTGTGAAGTTCTTCGAAGGCCATCCGTCGCTGGAGTTCTTTTCCATTGCCGAGATGGGCAACGTCTCGCAAGCCGCGATGGCGTCGATCGCGAAGATGCCGAAGGTCGAGCATGTCGGCTTTCACGAAGCGTTCATCACTTACGAAGGCGGGTTCAAGCATCTGCTGCCGATGAAAGGCCGGCTGAAGTCGCTCGACCTGTCGATGAGCCTCATCAACGCCGCCGATCTGGAGCTTGTGCGGGCCGATCATCCCGACGCGAAGATCACCACAATCACTCCCGCCGAGATCGTGAAACGGCACAGCTATGTGGCCGCCAGAATCGCGAGCGTCGCCACAGGCGAAGCCGCCGACGAACTGAAGAAGGCCATCGCGGAATTCGAAGCCAGCAAGAAGTCGTCGAAGTAGCTGACGAGAGATAGGCGGCCTGCCTGACAGCGTTGGCAAGATGATCTGGAACAATTCTGACAGGCTGGAAGCCTATCCCACGGGCAAGCGAATCGGGAGCAAATCGATGAACACCATCTCGAAGACTGCAATGAAAAACATCGCGTTCTGGGCTCGTCGAGCTTTAGGCATCGTGCTGTGTTTGCCAGCTTCGACATCCCTGGCCGCAGGCCCCGAGTTTTTCGAGCAGAAGGTCTTGCCGTTCGTGAAGGCGCATTGCCAGGAATGCCACAGCGGCAACAACCCTCGGGCGTCGTTTTCGATTGAGGGGTTAAAGCCCGACTTCAGTCAGCCGCGATTTGCAAGCCGCTGGGCTGAGGTGATGGATGCCATCAACCTGGGCACGATGCCGCCGAAGGACAAGCCGCGACCGCCTGCCGCCGAAGGCCTTGCCGTGGCGGAATGGATCGGCGGCGAGATTCGGCGAGTTCAACAGGAAAGCCGAATGGCCGGGGGGCAGATCCTGCTGCGGCGGCTTAACCGAGACGAATACGCGAACACCGTCGTCGACCTGCTGTCGCTCGATGTCGGCATGACGGACACGATTCGCAACCTGCTTCCTGCCGATGGCACGGCGGACGGCTTCGACCGCATCGCCGCCGCGCTCTATTTGGACCAGACCCAAATGGAGAGCTACCTCGACGTAGCCAAGTTCATCGCGGACCGGGCGATCTTCGAGAAACCACTCGCGACGAACAAGCTAGTGTGGGAGCCGCAGAAAGCGATGGGTTTCGGCGGTGACAAGCACGTGCAGGCGGACATCAGCAAGGACATCGTTCTCAAGGCCGGCGTACGGGACGGTGAAAACCGGAAAGACGGAATCGTCGCCTGGAACTCAGGCGTGGGCAGGCCCGAGCCAGATAACGATCCGGAGAAGTTCTATGAGTCGGGCTATGGCCCTCAACCAGATCTCTCCAGGACCGTCACGACGGACGGCTATTATCGAATTCGCTTTCCCGCCGGAGCCTCGCGTGGCGATCGAGGGACGCCAGTTCGGCTGAAACTCACTTACGCACGCGGCAGCTCCATCGCCACCGAGCACACCATCAAGGAAGTGCAAGGAACGATCGACCAGCCGGTTATGCATGAAGTCCTGATGTTTCTCCGAGCGCCCGGGCCTGATCAAAGAGTGGGCCTGAATTGGTCTTGGAACGCCCCCAAAATCCTCATGACGAATCCCGCACACACTGCTGCGTGGATGGGATTCATGGGGGCTCAAAACAAACTCGCCAAGGGCCGAACGGACAATGAGGGTGAGGCCACGATGGCCAAGCTCACTCAAGACCGCGAAGCCGCCTTCCAAACTCTCGCCACTTTCGATCAAGAGGTCTTTCAGATCATCCCCGGCAAGAGCATCGAGACCGCGCCGAAGATTTTCCTGAGCACCTTTGAAATCGAAGGCCCCATTCAAGAGTGGCCACCGAAATCGCATCTCGCCCTGGGGTTCAAAGAGAGCGACGCTCCGAACGAGCAGGCGATCCGCCGCACGTTTTCCGAGTTCATTCCCCGCGCGTTCCGTCGGCCTGTGGATGCCAAGGAGGTCGACGCCATTGTCTCCAGCATCCTGAACGCACAGCGGGAGTTCGGGTTGTCGCATCACGAGACTCTGCGTCACGGATTGCAGGCACTGCTGGTCGCGCCGGGATTCCTCATGATCCAGGAACCGCAGCAGGAGAAGACGGCGCGTCCTCTGGACAACTACGAGTTGGCCAATCGCCTCTCGTACTTTCTCTGGAACTCGATGCCGGACGCCGAACTGCTCGAACAGGCTGCGGCCGGTCGATTGACCGAACCTGCGATCCGTCGCCAGCAGGTGGATCGCATGCTGAAGAATCCAAAGATCGGGCGCTTTGTGGAGAGCTTTGCCGGGCAATGGTTGGATGTCAGGCGATACGGCTCGGTGCAACCATCGGAACACTACCGGGGTCGCATCCCCCCGTGGCCACCCCGATATGACAACGAACTGGAGGTGGCGTCTCGTAAGGAGCCGGTGGCGTTCTTCCAATACGTGTTGGATCACAATCGTCCCATCACAGACTTCATCGACTCGGACTATCTCGTCATCAACGATCGACTGGCTGCGCACTACCAGATCGCAGACGTGAAGGGGCCCGAGTTCCGCAAGGTCAGCATTCCCGCAGGCGTCGAGCGCGGCGGAGTGCTGGGGATGTCCGGGCTGCTGACGTTGTTGTCCGACGGCAATCGAACGCTGCCCGTGCGGCGCGCCGCTTGGGTGCGTGAAAAGCTGCTGAACGATCCGCCTGCGCCTCCGCCGCCGGGAGCCGGGGAGATTCAGCCAAACACCGCGGGAGCGAATTTGACGGTGCGTCAACGGTTGGAACTCCATCGCAAGGAACCGACCTGCGCGAGTTGCCACGCCACCCTCGACGGCTACGGAATGGCTCTGGAGAACTACGATGCCATCGGCGCGTGGAGCACGAAACAGGATGAACAGGGACGTCCCCATCCTCATGGGCGACCGCTCGACGTCAGCGGCAGTCTCAAGTCAGGCCGCACGTTCTCAACCTTGAAGGAGTACAAGCAAGCGCTCCTGGCAGAGCGAGATCGCTTCGGCCGGGCGTTCGTGACCACGGCACTCACCTACGCGCTGACGCGTCCGGTGGGAGTCATTGACGCGGAGGCGGTCGACGAGATTTACAAGCAACTGGAGACCGACGAGTTCCGAGTCCACTCGGTGATCCACGCGATTACTCAAAGCCGACTGTTTTCGACGAAATGAGTGTCGGCTTTCGCTCCGCGAAAGCACGTGCTTTTGCGGAGCAAAAGCCGACATTCGCACCAAGCGATCCAACCCACGGGAGACCAACTCCATGACGCTTACACAAAACAAGATCCTGTCCCGCCGCACTTTCCTCCGTGGCACGGGTGTCGCCATCGCGCTCCCGTGGCTCGAGTGCATGAGCCCGCTGTCCCAGTCGGTCGCGAACGCCGGCGGCATCTCGGCAACCGAGCGGCCGAAGCGAGCCGTCTTCTGCATGTGGGGCATGGGGGTGAACGGTCGCGACTACACCCCGAAGACCTTTGGCAAGGACTGGGAGGTCACGCCGATCCTGAAGCCGCTCGAACACCTGCGGGATGAGTTCACGATCATCTCCGGGTTGCGACTGACCCACTCCGGCGGACACGGTGGCGATCGGACCTTTCTCACCGGCACCAACACGCGCGCGGGTGGAGCAAAGCTGCGTGTCTCCTGTGATCAAGAGTTGGCCGAAGCCATTGGCAAAGAGACTCGCTTCCCGTCCATGGTGTTGGGAGTTCGGCGTGGCACGGGCTTCGGTCTCACGGTCGATCACACGCTTTCCTGGACCAAATTCGGCACTCCGCTACCGGCCGAGAATCGCCCTGACGTCATCTTCGATCGCTTGTTCCGCACCGAGACGCCCGAGGAAATCGCTGCCCGCAAACAGGCTTCGAACCGCCGAGGTTCGATTCTCGACATGGTCGACGCGTCCGCCAAGCGGCTGAATGCGAAGCTCGGCAAGAACGATCAACAGAAGTTGGACGAATACTTCACCTCGATCCGCCAGGTTGAGCAGCAGATGCAGACCGATCTCGACTGGATGGCCAAACCGAGACCGAAAGTCGATCCCATCAACTTCGGCAAGACGCAGGCGATCGATCCCAATCAGGGGCGCGGCGACACCTTCGATTACCGCAACTATCAGCGGCTGATGTACGACGTCATCACTCTCGCTCTTCAGACCGACAGCACCCGCGTCATTTCCTACATGCCCCGGATGGATTTGTCGGACGGAACCTTCACGTTCAATTCCTTGGGATGTCCGTACAACTACCACGAAATGACTCACCACGGCGAAGACTCGAAGCTGTTGGAGTGGCTCACCAAAGTCGACACCTGGTACTCGGCCGAGTGGGCTTACTTCATCGAGAAGCTCAAGGGCGTCAAGGAAGGCAACGAAACGCTGCTCGATCATACGCTGCTCACCTGGAGCAGCAGCGGCGGCACGCTGAACGCGCACAACAACACCGAGCTGCCTGCGATGCTGTTTGGCGGAAAGGCTCTGGGAATCAAACATCAGGGCCACCTCAGCCAAAAGGACACACGCCTGGGCAACCTGTGGCAGTCCTACTTCCAGGTCCTGGGCGTCAAAGTCCCTGACAACTTCCAAGGGGGCGAAGCCGACGGCATTATCAACGAACTCGTGTGAAAAAGATTGTTAAGGCCCCAGATCATGAATCTCATGAGACCATTCTTCCTGCTGATCCTGTTCTTGTCCGCCGCGCTCCCGGCTCCGGGGGCCGAGTCGAAATTCACCATCGAACCTGTGGGCGGCAAAGTGACTGCGTCGTGGAAAGGGACGGCGGACACCAGCGGCATCGACCTCGCTCCGACGGACGACGAGATCGCCGCGCTGGCCGCCCACAAGGAGATCGAAGCCATCCGCATTACCGGCACGACACGTTTCACTGGCAAGGGTTTCGCCGCGCTGAAAGGTCTGACGAAGCTGCGCGAGCTGAGCTTGAATGGCACCGGCCCTGGTCAGTTCTCGGAAATGTTCCCGCCCGGATCACTCGAGGGTTACCACGCGCTTGCCGAACTGGATCAGGTGACTCACCTGAACTTGGACCACGTGATGCTGCCGGTCGAAGGCGCGGTCATCCTCCTGAAAGGGATGGCAGGACTGGAGCACGCGGGACTCGGCGTCTTTGCCGATGACAAAATCGTCGCTGCGGCGGCTGACGCGCCGAAGCTGAAGACGCTTGCCTTCGGTCACTGGGCCACGGTCCCGGAGAGTCCGCTCACCAAGGCCGGGGCCCAGGCTTTCGCCAGATTACGCTCGCTCGAATCGCTGCACGCGGGAGAACAGGCCCCGCCCGCCGGAGGTTCCATGCGAGACCTGACCGAGGCTGTGGCGAAGATAGAAACGCTCAAGTCCCTGACGCTTGCGTTTACTAGCGTGAAGAGTCACGGCAAGCCGAAGAATCCGGTAACTGCCGCCGATCTCGAACCCCTGGCAGCGCTGGCGAACCTGGAATGGCTCGGAATCCAACACGCGAGTCTCGATCGGGCGACCGCGAGCAAACTCGCGGAGATCGGCTCAGTCAAAATCGTGAGCTTCAGCGCTGTGAAGCTTGACGACGGAGCATTGGTGACACTGAAGGCGTTGCCGAATCTCGCGGTCGTAGAAATCTGGAACTCCTGCGATTGGTCCGACGCCGATCTGGAAGCGCTCAAGGCCGCCAAGCCGAAGGTCAGATTCCACATGGTGGGAGGGCCGAAAAAATGAGCTGGATCGCATGGGCCGCTCGACACTGGAACGGCACTCATTTCCAACAGCGCAGGCCTGAGAAACTCATGGTTCGTTCTGCCATTTCGATGTTCGTTGTAGCGGCTATTGGATTCTGCGTCGGTGATGCGCAATGCGTGATGGCCGGCGAAGTCGATCCTCAAGTCACCGCGTTTCTCAAGCGGTACTGCGTCGAGTGTCATGGCGCAACGAAGCCGAAGGGAGACTTTCGCGTTGACGCCTTGAAGATTGCCGCGAACGCCGCCGACGCGGAGAACTGGCAGCTTGTGCTCGATAATCTGCAACTCGGCGAGATGCCGCCCAAGGACGCCAAGCAGCCGCAGCCAGCCGAGGTGGAGCAGGTGACGAATTGGATTCAGAACGAGCTGTCGCGAGCGGCTGCGGAACTCAAGGGGACCGGCGGCGAGGTCGTGCTGCGACGGCTGAATCGCGTGGAGTATGAGAACACGATCGCGGACCTCTTTGACGTCCACGGCGATTACGCGGTCGGGTTTCCCGAGGACCTGCGGGAGCACGGCTTCGACAATAACGGCGCTGCTCTCATGCTTTCCGCCGCGCAGATGCAGGAATACATGAAGGCGGCCGACTTCATCCTGGCCCGCGCCATCGCGCCGGCCAAGCGGCCCGAGACGGTGAGCAAGACCCTCACTCTACATGACGGCAATCGCAGAGCCATCGAACTCACCCGCAAGGGACTCGCGGACCGATTGGCAAATTTCGACAGACTGACACCCCAGGAAAAAGCCAACACACGCAAGATGGAAGAGGCGGCCAAGGCCGACCCTGAATCCCACGGTTATCGCTTCCCGGTGCTGGATAACGGCGAATTGCGACCACCCAAGCCGACCGATGGTCCGCATCTCGATGCTGTCATGACGGTGCAGAACTATTTCAGCGGTGAGCCCCAACTCGGCCTTCCCGCAGGGCGCGGCTGGTATCGGGTGAAAGCGGTGGCCTATGCGCTGAAGAATGACGGCAAGCCCGCGCGGCTGAAGTTCACCGTCCATGAGGGTTATTCAGGCAAGCTGCCGAAAGCGGAAAGAGTCTTCGCCTTCACCGACGAGCAACCGCACGAGGTCGAGGCCCGGTATTACATGGAGCCGGGCGACCGCGTGGTGTTCACGATCATGGATGGCGCACCGCACAGTCAGGGCCGCACAATGATTGACCAGCCGGGGCCGTTCATCGCCATCCGTTCCTTCAGCATTGAGGGACCGGTGTATGAAAGCTGGCCACCGAAGGGGCATCGCACTTTGTTTGGCGACATCGATCCGACGCAGCCCACGCCGGAGAAAGCCGCCGCCATCGCGGCGCATCTCGCGCCGAAGCTCTTTCGCCGACCTGTTGATGATGCCTCTGTGGCGAAGTACCGAGCGCTGTATGAGAAGTTCGCGAAGACAATGAAGCCCGACGAAGCGCTCCGTGGCATGCTGACCGCGATGCTGGTCTCGCCTCGTTTTCTCTATCACGAAGAACCGCCGAACGGCCCCGACGTCTACGCTCTTGCGTCGAGGATGTCCTATTTCCTGTGGCGTTCCACGCCAGATGACGAATTGCTGAAGGCTGCGGCGGATGGCAGCTTGCTCGATGCCACGAAACGGCGCATGCAGGCCGAACGCATGTTGGCGGACGCGCGGGCTGGGCGCTTTGTCAAAGACTTCACTGGCCAATGGCTGCGCGTGCGCGAGGTCGGCGCGATGAAGGCGAATGCCGATCTCTATCCCGAATACGACGCCGAACTCGAAGCTGCGATGCGTGGGGAGACAGAACAGTTCATCGCAGAGATGTTCCAGCGCGATCTGCCCCTCGCCAATCTCATTGACTCCGACTGGACTATGCTGAACGAGCGCCTCGCGAAGCACTACCGCATCGATGGCGTGGTCGGCCCTGATTTCCGACGCGTGAGTTTGGACAAGTCGAAGACGATGCGCGGCGGATTGTTGACCCACGCGAGCATTCATGCGGTCACATCTAACGGCAGCACGACTTCACCGGTGATTCGCGGAACCTGGGTGCTCGAAAAGTTCCTCGGTACTCCCGCGCCGCCACCGCCGCCGGACGTGCCGGCCATCGAGCCGGACATTCGCGGTGCCACCACCATCAAGGAGCAACTCGCAAAACATCGCGACATCGCCAGTTGCAATTCGTGTCACCGGAAGATCGACCCGCCTGGATTTGCTCTGGAGAACTTCGATGTCATTGGTGGCTGGCGGGATAACTACCGTGCACTAGTCGAGCCAAGGCCTGGTGCGCGGGCCAAACTCTCCGACGGTCCGCCCGTCGATGCCGAGGATGAATGGGAGGGCGTAGGTCGATTCAACAGCTTCCAAGAGTTCCGCGAGTTAGTGAAGAGACGGGAAGACCTCGTCACGCAAAACGTGACGCACCAACTCGCCACCTTCGCCCTCGGCCGAGCTCCCGGATTTGCCGACCGCCAACCACTTAAAGCCATCGCGACCAAAGTCCAAGAGCAAAAAAGCGGCATGAGGTCGCTCGTGCTCGACCTTGTCGCCAGCCCCGTTTTTGCGACCCCTTAAACGCCGGGGGATAGGCTTCCCGCCTGTCACAAACAATGTGTGAAAAATGACAGGCAGGATGCCTATCTAACTTTCCGGACAACTCGGAGCCCTACCCATGAATCCTCAATCCGACCTCGCCTCCCGCCGGAGCTTCCTTCGTGGAGCGGGCGTCGCTCTCTGTTTGCCGTGGCTCGAATCGCTCGGTGGCATCGTCCACGCCGCTGAGGCCGGAAAAGAGCCGCGACGTCTATTGCTGATCTGTCTGCCGCTGGGCATCTACCGGGATTCGCTGATTCCGAAGCAATCCGGAGCGGGCTACGAACTTCCGGAGTATCTCGCTCCGCTGGCTGACCTTCGGGATCGTTTCACGATCGTCTCCGGGCTTGAGCATCCGGGAGTGAGCGGTGGCCATGCCGCTCAGCCGCGCATCTTCACTGGCGTGCCGTCAGCGGAGCGAAACCGCCGCTCGCTCGACCAATATGTCGCCGCGACGCTCGGCCAGCACACGCGTTTTGACTCGCTCGCGTTGAGTGCCGGGGCCAACGACTTTGGCTGGACCGATGGCGGCAGCATGGTGCCCGCAGAGAAAAGCATCGGCGATGCCTTCGCCAGGCTCTTTGCCGAGGAGGGCGCTGCCAACAAGGCCAAGGTTCTCGGCGAGATCGGTCGCGGCAAGAGCATCCTCGATCATGTGCTGGAGGAAGCTCGCGACCTCGAGAGTCGACTCTCCCAGCGTGACCGCGAGAAGCTCGGTGAATACTTTGAAACGGTCCGCGCCACCGAGAAACGCCTCGTGAAGTCCGAGGAATGGATTCACCAACCGAAGCCTCAGGTGAACTCGAAACCGCCCGCGCCTTTCGCTCCGGACGAGATCATCACCAACCTGCGCGGCGTCTGTGATCTGACGCATCTTGCCTTCAAGACCGACAGCACCCGCGTCATCACCTTTGGTTACTTCCGGCAGGACACCGTCGCCGTGCCCGGCGTGAATGTCGGCTATCACAACCTTTCTCATCACGGCCAAGACGAAGGCAACATCGCCCAACTGAAGCGAGTCGAACGGGCGTTCTTTGACGAGCTGAAAACGCTGCTCACGAACCTGAAGAACACGCAGGAAGGCGACGCCTCTTTGCTCGACCGCACGACCATCGTCGTCACCTCAAACCTCGGCAGCGGCAACAGCCACAGCAACAAAGACCTGCCGGTGCTGCTCGCCGGAGGCCGCTTCCAACACGGCCAACACATGGCCTTCGCTCCCGGCAGCATGCCGCTATGTAATCTCTATGTCAGCGTGCTGCATCAACTCGGCTGCGAAGACAAATCATTCGGCACCTCGACGGGTGCTCTGAAAGGACTGGTTCTCTCGTGATGAAATCAATCGCCTTGACTCTGGCCCTCATCCTTCCCTTCACCGGTTTTGCTGCCGAGGAATCTCCCGAGGACGCCAAGATTCGCGCCTCCATTCCCCTCGGCGGAGACTTCAAACCGAATCCGAAGGTGGGAGCTTTTGTCGTGGTGGGACACGGAGCGCGCATCATTGTGTCGAAGGATGATGGGCAGACTTGGAAGCAGGCATTTTTCGCCGCTCCGGGTGCCGACCACGGTCCCTGGGCCACGAGTTCCGTCGCCTACACTTACGGCGTCTTCGCCGTGCCGGTGGCCTGGGGCGGGCCGACGATCTATCTCGCTTCCGATGATGCTGTGAACTGGCGACACCTCACCAGCGGGGCAACGAAGCTGCCGGAAGGCAAAGGCGACCCGCGTTTGATGACTGGCTTCACCCTGGGCCTCGCGGGCGGCAATGGCGTCTTCGTCTCCAGCGGCTACATGACCTTCAGCGCCACGGCGGACCTGGGCAAGACATTCACCACCTTTGCCCTGTGGGGCAAGTTCAACGACGATCCTCGCGGCAAGTTGAACACGCATCACATCGGCCCGGTGTACTGCGGCGACGCCAGCGGCCGTTTCCTCGCGCTCGGCGACAATCGCGGCGACTCGGGACCGAAGTTCGGACATCTCTTCGCCAGTGATGATCAGGGCAAGACCTGGAAATGGCTTGCGCCGAACGGCCTCGACGCCTCCACCGGTCGCGGCAAGATGAAGTGCAACGGCAAGCTGCTCGTCATGACCGATCCCCTGTCCGCAAACACGTGGACGAGCGCCGATACCGGCGAGACGTGGGACGGCCCGCATGCCACTGGTACCCAGCGTGCCACGCTCAGCGTCGTGAACGGCGAGTTTTGGCTCTGCGGAAAAAAGTCTCGTGCGAGTGCCGATGGCCAGACGTGGCGCGATCTCCCAGCAGCCGTCCCGGAAGGACAAGTGATCGCCAGCGACAAAGGGACGCTCGTCAGCATTCACCCACAGCGATTCAACATCCAACGCAGTTCTGACAGCGGCCAAACTTGGCAAGAGGTTCACACCTTCATACCCGCCGACATCAAAGGCGGCGCACAAGGCCTGCGCGATGGCGCATTCGGCCTCGTAGCGCCCTGACCGAGCCACAAAAGCCGCGATTCCCATCAAGTCGTCTACGGATGCATCTAACGTAGCTTCACAACAGGATTGGCACCGAGCGATGAATCGTCTTCAACTCTCACGTCTCACCTTGCTGTGGGGGATTGGGCTGCTGCTTACTTGCACCAGTGCGGTTGCCGAAGAGCGGCCTAACATCCTGCTCGTGATGGTCGATGACATGGGATTCTCAGACCTCGGCTGTTATGGCGGCGAGATCCGAACGCCGACGCTTGATGCGTTGGCGGCGAATGGCGTGCGGCTCGCGCGGTTCTACAATTGCGCTCAATGTTGTCCGACGCGTGCCTCACTGATGACCGGGCTTTATCCGCATCAAGCCGGTGTCGGCGACATGAATGAAGAAGGGGCCAACAACGAGTTCTGGAAACGAGTCGGTTCGCCCGCGTATCTGGGGCTGAAGACGCGCGGAATTGTCACCTTGCCCGAAGTTCTTCGAGTGGCCGGCTATCAGACCTTCATGGCGGGGAAGTGGCATCTTGGGAAGGCCCCGGAGTGCTGGCCTCACTCGCGCGGGTTCGATCGCAGCTTCGCGCTGATCGGCGGCGCGTGCGAGCAGTTCACGGGGTATCGCTCGTGGCAGCAGAAGGGACCAATCACGCTCTTCGTCGA
>Ga0194127_10005996_pt1 | contig 14018 bp, 10 predicted proteins | sample TA2KigC100mmetaG_FD_148624 | JGI IMG/M metagenome (GOLD analysis project Ga0194127, IMG submission 148624) | Freshwater microbial communities from Lake Tanganyika, Tanzania - TA2015036 Kigoma Deep Cast 100m | ecosystem: Environmental > Aquatic > Freshwater > Lake | place: Tanzania: Lake...
TGGAAATTTGAGCCGGCTAGTGTACAAGTAGGAACTACGCTTTCGATGCTCGGTTCTGGGCTGCTTTTACTAGGTTTTGCTTTGGCGCTCTGGCTTACTTATAAGCGCGCAAATAATCAAGCGCCCGAACCCCAAAAGTAGTGTTGTGCCAAGCCGCCTTTAGCTGCTTGTGATCATAGAGCAAATAACTCGGAAAAACACCTTCTGCGGCTAACATCCAGCGCATGGCATTTTTTTCACAGACAACGCCAATGCGTTTGTCGAGCTGTTTTTTATAGGAAGCCTTGGCCGTGCTGTCATCGGATACCAAATAATACACGATTTTTAGCTTTGGGTTTTGCGCTTGAAGTTGGTTCATTGTTTTGATAGATCCTTCGCAATAGGGGCAGCCAGGTAAAACAACCACGGCAAGCATTGCTTTGGCAGTCTGAACTTTCACGAAGGCGCCAGGTTTGTAGGTTTGGTCAAAAAGATCAGGTTGGTAAATCGGATAGAAGAAAAAATAGGTTGCGAAAGGTAAAGCAGCGACCAATAGCATGAAGCTAAGTTTTATCCATAACCTGCTGCGCATTTTTTTTAAGTACCATGCCGCAAGACCGCCTAAAAGCAAAAGAACCGCATAAGGTAAAAACTTGGCGAAGGTCCAAGAACCAAAGAGGTCAAGCAGGAAAAATTCGACGGCGTTCATCATTGGATTAAAGCGGCAAATTGGTTGGCGAGTTCTTTTCTGGAATACGGCAGTAAGCTGGCAGTTCTTTGGGGTTTGTCTTTGCAGGAAGCGATGATTTGCGCCCAAGGAACCGGAGTGTCAAAATCGATGATTTGCGTTCCTGCTTGTGTTGCTAAAATAGCTGCGGCATCGCCATCGGCAGGGCCAATTGCCAAAATGGGTTGTTGGCTAGCAAGGTATTCAAATAATTTTCCGGTCACAATTCCTTTCTGACTCTTGACATTATTGAGCGGAAGCAGCAGCAGACTGCAACATGAAAGTGCCTCGATAACGTGTTCGTGTGGTATGAAATCCTGGAAATCCGTGTAAGGAAGTAAACCCTCGGCCTGAAGGTCTTGTTTGACACTTGCATCTAGTGCACCGATGAGGCGTATGCGCAGTTTGGCTGCAAAATCAGGATGGGCTTTGGTATACGCACCCAAACTTTGCCAAACAGCGCTAGGGTTGCGGTCTTTGTTGATTGAGCCCGTATGCAAAATGGTAAAATTCGGGTCCGGCTTGTGTTCGAAACAACTGAAATCTTCAGGTGCAAAGCCATTGGAAATCAGTTTGGGAAGACGCCCCGCTAATTTGTGCATTTGGGTTTGCATATCACGACTCACTACAATGAGTTCGTCAGCTTCTTTAAAAATACTGGCTTCCAATTTTTGATGTTGGCGCAAGCCAAGACGACTTAAAGGAAGTTGCTCAAACCAATCTATTTGCGTCCAGGGGTCTCTGAAATCGGCCAACCATTTTGTACCCGTGCGTCGTTTTAGTTGGCGGGCAATCAAGTGCAAAGAGTGGGGCGGACCTGTAGAAATGATGGCAGCTACCGGCTGTTTTTGTAATTCTTTGGTAAGAAAACGTACAGACGGACGTATCCAGGCCATTTTGGCATCGGGAATAAAGATATTGGCACGCAACCACATCGCTAAACGCTGCAGCCATGAACTCGTTTTTTGGCCTTCTTGCGTCAAGAAGCCAGTATGCAGTTGCTTTCCTTTTTGGCCGCTTAGGTTTTTATATAGTTGGGTGGGCTCCCAGATGGGTTGTTTGCGTATTTTGGTTTTGGGACCAATCAGCTTCAGTAAGGCTTCGTCTTGGACTGGCGCTTCGGGATTAGCTGGAGTGTAAATGATGGGTTCCCAACCCAACTCTTCTAAATAACGGCTAAAATGCAACCAGCGCTGCACGCCTGTGCCTCCGCTCGGAGGCCAGTAATAAGTGATGATCAGGATTTTTTTATTGGCCACTGAGTTTGTTTTGAAGAGCGGCAAGTGCAGCGCCCAATCCGGCAGCGTTTTTACCACCGGCACTCGCAAAAGAAGCTTGGCCACCACCTCCACCTTGAATCAGGCTAGCTGTTTCACGAATCCATTGGGCTGCGTTCCAATTGTTTTGAGCAGCTAGTGTTTCATCTAGCAAGAGCGTGAGTCCGCATTTATCGTTTTCTTTATTGGCTAAAATGCCGACAAAAGGCTGAAATTCTTGACGCAATTGAAAGAGGATGTCTTTGGCGCTAGCGGCGTCTGTATTGATTTCTTTTATCAATAAATGATAGCCGTTGACTGCTTTGACTTCCTTTTTCAATTCATTTTTGAGTTGCTGCGCTTGTAATTTAGCAAAGCGCTCGAGTTCTTTTTGTAGGGCGTTGTTGTTTTGCTGCAAAGCTTCAATGGCCTTGACAATTTCTTTAGGTTTCTTAAGTAATTCTTCGATTTGTTCGAGTTGAGCGGCCTTTTGCTTGTAGTAGTCCATGGCTGCCATACCTGTAATGGCCTCAATACGGCGAATTCCGGCTGCTACTGCACTTTCTGAAACTAGTTTGAAAACACCAATTTGATTGGTATTTGGAACGTGGATACCACCACACAATTCAATTGATGGTCCAAATTCAATAACCCGAACGGTATCGCCATATTTTTCGCCGAAGAGTGCCATGGCTCCTTTTTGCTTTGCGCTTTCGATATCGAGGGCGCGGTTTTCAATGAGCGGCTGAGCTGCGGCAATTACGGAATTTACTTGTGCTTCAATCGCAGCAAGTTGTTCATGGGTCACTTTCGAAAAATGCGAGAAATCAAAACGCAACGCATTGTCGGAAACCAAAGATCCTTTTTGTTCGACGTGCGTGCCCAAGACACTGCGCAGGGCGTGGTGGAGTAGGTGTGTAGCACTGTGATTTTTGGCGGTATGTTGTTGCTTGGCCAAGTCGATTTGTGCCTCAAAAGTCCCGGTTAAATCTGTGGGTAAGGTGGTGGCGAGATGCACAATGAGGTTATTTTCTTTTTTGGTGTCGAAAATAACAATGCGATCGGTGTTATTGAAAAGCACACCGCTATCGCCAATTTGACCGCCACCTTCGGGATAAAAAGGCGTTTGATCCAATACGAGTTGGAAAAAAACTTTGCCTTTTTGACTAACGCGTCGGTATTTGATGATTTGGACAGCGGCCGCTTTTTGGTCATAGCCAATAAACGTTGTGTTGACATCCGGATGCACTTGCATCCAGTCGTCGGTTTCTATGCTGGTGGCGGCTCTGGAACGCTCTTTTTGAATCTGAAGCTCTTGCTCAAAGCCTTTTTCATCTATGCTGAGTCCGTTTTCTCTGGCAATCAGGGAGGTGAGGTCTAGTGGAAAACCGTAGGTGTCATAAAGTTCAAAGGCAGCAGCGCCTGTAATTTGATTTCTACCGGAAGATTTAACTTGTCCGATGAGATCCTCGATGCGTTTGATTCCGAGTTCAAGTGTTCTGAAGAAACTGAGTTCTTCTTCTTTGATGACTTTATAAATAAGTTCTTTTTGTGCAATGAGTTCGGTGTAAGGGTTGCCCATGAGTTCGGTGAGCACTTGTGCTAGCTCGCACAAGAAAGGCTCTTTAAGCCCAAGGGTTTGGTAACCGTAGCGAACGGCTCTGCGCAAAATACGGCGAATGACATAGCCTGCGCCGTTGTTGGCCGGCAGCTGGCCATCGGCAATAGAGAATGCAATTGCGCGGATGTGATCGGCAATGACGCGCAACGCAATATCGGTCTCTTCTTTTTGACCGTACGGAACACCGGCTTCGCTGGCAATAAACTGAATTAGGGTCTGAAAGAGATCGGTGTCGTAATTTGATTGCTTGCCTTGCAGCGCCATGGCCAAGCGCTCAAGGCCCATACCGGTGTCGACGTGTTTGGATGGAAGCGCTTCCAGGCTACCATCGGCTTTGCGGTTGAACTCCATAAAAACGTTGTTCCAGATTTCAATGACTTGCGGGTGGTCTGCATTTACCAACGCTTTACCATCGCCTGTGGCGCGTTCTTCTGGACTGCGCAAATCAACGTGTATTTCGGTACAAGGGCCACAAGGGCCGGTGTCGCCCATTTCCCAGAAGTTGTCTTTTTTGGAGGCGAGAATGATGCGGTCTTCGGCGATGTATTTTTTCCAGATGTCGCGGCTTTCTTGGTCTTGTGGTACGCCATCTTTTGTGTCGCCTTCAAAAACAGTTACGTATAATTGCTCTTTTGGGATCCGATAAACTTCCGTGAGGAGTTCCCAAGCCCAACCAATAGTCTCTTCTTTGAAGTAATCGCCAAAAGACCAGTTGCCCAACATTTCAAACATGGTGTGGTGATAGGTATCCACACCGACTTCTTCGAGATCGTTGTGTTTTCCGGAAACGCGCAAGCATTTTTGAGAATTGGCCACCCTGCGCTCATTAGGCGTCTGGTAACCCAAGAAAAAGTCCTTGAATTGGTTCATACCAGCATTGGTGAACATCAAGGTAGGGTCGTTTTTGACGACCATTGGCGCCGAAGAGACGATTTGATGTCCTTTGCTTTGAAAAAAGTCGAAAAATTGTTGTCGAATTGCGGATACAGTCATTTGAATTATCTGAAGTTACAAATTTAGAAAAATGCGCCGAGCTTCACCTATCTTTGTGCAAATAGAAACTATCCATGGAATTCATTTCTGCACAATTACAAGCTTATGTGACGCAACATAGCTCAGAAGAATCGGCACTATTGGCCAAAATTAACCGCGAAACGCATCTAGAAGTTTTGCAGCCACGGATGCTTAGTGGCCATTTTCAGGGGCGCGTGCTCAGTATGCTCTCGCAGTTGTTGCAGCCCACAAACATTCTTGAAATCGGTACTTACACGGGCTATTCGGCACTGTGCTTGGCAGAAGGCCTGAGGCCAGACGGGAAGCTCCTTACCATTGACGTCAATGAAGAATTAGAAATGCGCGTGCGTGGCTATTTTGCTGCTTCCGCGTTTGCTGCTCAAATTGATTATCAAATTGGCGATGCCGCTCAATTGATTCCTTCACTAGCTATCTCTTTTGATTTGATTTTCATCGATGCCGATAAACAACAGTATCCGTTGTATTATGAGCAGGCGTTAGAAAAACTGCGTCCGGGTGGTTTTATATTGATCGACAACGTTTTGTGGTCGGGAAAGGTACTCGACGACAAACACCAAGACAAAGACAGTGTTTTGCTGCGCGAACTCAACCTTAAAATCAGTCAGGACCCAAGAGTTGAGAGGGTCTTGTTGCCCATTCGCGACGGCTTGTACTTGATCAGAAAAAAATAAATGAAAAGAGAAATTCGCCTCACGGCAGATGGTTCGCCAACTTTGTATGTCCCTGAGCTAGATGAAACCTATCACTCCAGGCATGGCAGTGTCCAAGAAGCGCTTCATGTGTTTATTGCCAATGGATTAAAGCCTTTGGCTTCAAAAAACAAATCCATCCAAATATTAGAAGTTGGTTTCGGAACGGGCCTGAACGCTTTACTTAGTGCTAAGTTTGCCATTGAAAACCAAGTACAATTAAACTACACTGGTATAGAAGCGTATCCGGTCGAGGAAGCACTTTGGCATCACCTGGATTATCTTCAAAATCAAGAAGGAAAAGTTTTATATGAAGAGCTCAAAGCGGCTTCTTGGGAAGAACCGCTTGCACTCAACTCCAATTTTACGCTTACCAAAGTGAAGAACAGCATTCAAGACTGGCAGCCTAAAGCGCTTTTTGATTTGATTTATTTTGATGCTTTTGGGCCAAGAGCACAAGCCGAGATGTGGAACAAAGCCATTTTTGAAAAATTATTTACAGCGCTCAATAAAGGTGGCGTGCTCGTAACCTACTGCGCCCAAGGGCAGTTCAGACGAGATTTAAAAGCAATTGGTTTTGAGGTGCTTTCCTTACCTGGCCCTCCTGGCAAACGAGAAATGACCCGCGCTTATAAAATTTAACAAAAAATTCACACATTTTTCCTTGCACAGACCAAAACTCGCCGTATCTTTGCACCAAGATTACAGTTCATAGTTGTAGTTTTAGTTTTATAGTTTTAGCATGGTTTAGTAGAAAGAGGAACAAATAGCGTTTGTTCCTCTTTCTGTTTTTTGGGCCTTGTCTTACCCCAATATCATCCGCAACTCATTCAACATCAGAGCCGTAGCGCCCCAAATAATCTTTTCATTTAAAATAAAGCAAGGATGTCCCTCGAGCCGTTGGTTGTTGGGGAGTAGGATATCTCTGTTTTGGATATTTTTTTCATCTAGTAAATCAAGCACCTTGATTGTTTCTACATGGGCCACCTCTCTTGTATTTATTTGTAATATGGGCTCTTGCTCGTGAACAAATACGAAAGGCGTAACGATGAAACCTGAAACAGGTATCCAAACTGCGGTGAGTTGTTTGGCCGTAGTGCCGAGTTGTTGCTTGATTCCTAATTCTTCTTCGCTTTCTCTTCTTGCCGTTAGTTCGAGGTGTTGGTCTGCTGGATCTTTCTTTCCTCCTGGAAAAGCCATTTGCCCGCTGTGTTGTCCTTCGTAGGTGCTGCGCTCAATCAAATAAAAATAACATTGCTCATTTTTCTCGAAAAGATGAATGCCCACAGCGGCTTCTTGGGCACTTGCTTTATCGGCTGCTTCAAAAAAACGCCTGTATTTAAGATAGGGTGCGTGGGCCTGCTCGCCGGGCAGTTCTTTTTGAAGTTGTGTTTGTAGCCAATTCAAGTGCATATGCAAATTTCAAAATTCCATTTTATAAAATTGATTTTTCAATATTTTTTAATTCATTTATAATTTTTAGGGGGTATTGTTGAAAAAAAGAGTAAAAAAAAGAGAAACACCCCCTAAAAAATGAATACATTTGTAAAAAATTTATAAATATGGCTACAAAACGACTAAACGCATACCAAGATGTATTGCACCGTGAACCAAAGCACATTGAGTTCAATGGCAAACTTTCGGATCTCTTCGGACAAAATGTTTTTCACCAAGATGTCATGCGCGAGTACCTTCCGTCTGACACCTATAAGTTTATGTTAGAAGCCATCCAAAATGGCACGCGTTTAGACCGTAAATACGCTGACCAAGTAGCGAGCGCCATGAAAGATTGGGCCATCTCAAAAGGAGCCACCCACTACACGCACTGGTTTCAGCCACTTACTGGCACTACTGCTGAAAAGCACGATGCCTTTTTAAAACCAATTGGTCCAGGAAAAGCTATTGAGCGCTTTGATGGCAATATGCTAGTGCAGCAAGAGCCAGACGCATCTTCTTTTCCAAATGGCGGTATCCGCAATACTTTTGAAGCGCGTGGCTACACCGCTTGGGATCCATCATCACCGGCCTTCGTGATCGGCAAAACCCTTTGCATTCCTACCATTTTTATTTCCTACACAGGAGAATCTCTTGACTACAAAATGCCTTTGCTCAAGGCCTTGCATGCCGTTGACCAAGCTGCGGTTGAGGTGTGTCAGTACTTCGATAAAAATGTCAATAAAGTAATCGCCACCCTAGGTTGGGAGCAAGAATATTTCTTAATTGATTCTGCTTTATTCAATGCGCGCCCTGATCTCATGCTTACGGGTCGTGCTTTGTTTGGCCATGCGCCTGCAAAAGGCCAACAGCTCGAAGACCACTACTTTGGTTCAATTCCAGAGCGCGTGAACGCGTTCATGCGTGAGTTCGAGGTGGAGTCTTTATTGTTAGGCATTCCTGTTACTACGCGTCACAACGAAGTAGCGCCCAACCAGTTCGAGTGTGCACCTATCTTTGAAGAGTGTAATTTGGCCAACGACCACAACCTCTTACTCATGGACCTCATGGAGAAAATTGCGCGTAAACACAACTTCCGCGTTTTGTTGCACGAAAAACCTTTCGCAGGAGTCAACGGTTCTGGTAAGCACAACAACTGGTCTTTGAGTAGTAATACGGGTGTCAACCTTCTTGCACCTGGCAAGAATCCAAAATCCAATTTGCAATTCTTGACCTTCTTTGTGAATACAATTGCCGCTATCCACGACAACGCAGATTTGCTCAGAGCAGCAATAGCTTCAGCAGCCAACGATCACCGTTTGGGGGCCAACGAAGCTCCGCCTGCCATTATCTCAACCTTCATCGGAACCCAGCTTTCGCAATTGCTCGACGACCTAGAGAAAAACATCAAGGCTGGTAAGATGACACCACAAGATAAAACAGAGCTCAAACTCAATATCGGTAAAATTCCGCAGATCTTACTAGACAACACCGATCGTAACCGCACCTCGCCTTTCGCTTTCACCGGCAATAAATTTGAATTCCGCGCGGTGGGCTCATCAGCCAACTGTGGTTCTGCCATGATTGCACTCAATACGATTATGGCCAAACAATTGCGTCTCTTCAAAATTGCCGTTGACAAGCGCATTGAAAAAGGGGAAGGCAAGGACGAAGCCATCCTCAAAGAGTTACAAGTATTGATTAAAGCCTCTAAAAAAATTCGTTTTGAAGGCAATGGCTATGGCGACGAATGGGTAAAAGAAGCTGAAAAACGTGGGCTTTCCAACCTCAAAGATACCCCACGTGCATTGCAAGTTTGGCACAATAAGAAAGTGGAGCAACTGTTCAACGAAATGGAGGTACTTACCCCAAGAGAACTTGAAGCACGAGCTGAAATTGAATTTGAAAACTACATCTTGAAAATTCAAATTGAATCACGCCTCATGGGAGACCTCGTTCAGAATAATTTCATCCCAGCCGCTGTAGAATATCAAAATAAACTCATTCAAAACGTACAAGGCCTCATAAGTGTGCTTGGCGATAAAGCGGGCAGAAGTGCTGCAAAAGCGCAAATCGAATTACTAGAAAAGGTGTCGTTGCATCTCAACAAAATGAAAGAAGCTTCAGACGCAATGCTTGCGCAGCGCAAGGTGGCCAATAAAATTGAAAGTGCAGAGGCCAAAGCTTTGGCATACTGTGATCAAGTCAAAGTTCATTTTGATGAAATCCGCTACCACGCCGATAAATTAGAATTGCTTGTCGAAGACGAACTATGGCCATTGCCGAAATTCAGAGAACTGCTCTTTATTCGATAGATAGGTTTAGTAATACTGAGTGGAAAAGCCCCGTTGTTCGCAGCGGGGTTTTTATTTATTCGCTGGCTGTGCCCAATAGTTTGAGGAATTCTCCGGCGGCAAAATAGTCTTTTTTAAGTTTCCAACGAATGTGACGGCGTTGTGTACTTACTTTGGCGGTTCGGGCAGAAAAATCAGATAATCCTCTATAAATCGGAAAAAGTTCGAGTATTGCTGCAGCCCAGCCTGCGTTGTCTAATTTGGTAAGAAGGGTAGGGTCTCCGCTAATGACAACGGGCGAAGCACTTTCTTGTTTGGCTATTGCGCCATTTTGAATATGTTTTTTGGGGCTACTACAAATATAAAGTTGCTTCCTTCCTTCTGGTTTGAGGGCATATACGGCATCGTTGACACGCACAAAGTTGTTTTGCCAATTCCAATCCGGGAATACCTTTTTAGCTTCATGAAGAAAGTCTTTGATCTGAGTGGGCCGATTAAATGAAAGTAAGGCTTCGAACTCCAAAGCAAGCGCTTGTTTGGTGTTGAGTTTAGCGCCGTAATAATTTACTGAACATGCATTGATATTTTCAAAGAATCGGTATTTCGCAGGCAAGTTGCTAAAAGCAATAGGGCAACTGACATGAAAGCCCTTGGGGTTTAAAATGGTTTTGGCATCCTGAATTCCCATTGGTAATTCCAACTCAAAAGCATGCTCTTCCCACCGGAGCGTATAGGTTTGATTGCGCAATTCAAAATGATGTGCACGCGCCTCAAAGGTTTGTTTTTTAAACTGCAAATTTTGACACGTTTTGGTAAATGCCGTTTTTTCATCCAAAGAAAGGCTATTGGTAAATATAAATAAGCCTTGATCTATACTAAAGTAGGTATCGGAAAGCCAACCGCGCTGTGCGCTGGTTCCGGGAATAAAAAAGAAGGAGAGTTGTTGGCCTGGTTGGTCAACAAAGTAATAGGCAACAGCGCCTTTGAGATTCAATTCAAAGGTGGAAAGAATTTTGTCGGGTTTGCTTTTGAATTGTTGGGCAAAACGCTTTAGGGTTTCTTGAACAGCCGGATCCTTAGACTCAAGCTGTTGTTCGAGTACCCAGCTTTGCACAACTTGCAGCGGAATCAGGGCAATTTGCAAGACTTGACCCTTGAAAACAGGTATTTGCGCAGTTTGTGTTTTTTGAAAATTTAAAAAAGGGAGCAGCGCGTAACTTGCGTAGAGTACAAGTATGACAAACAAACCAATCAGAACCTCTTTGATGCGCTTCACGGTGTAAAGATAAATGAAAGATGAATTGTTTATCTTTAGGGCATGAAGTTCGTTGCAAAATTTATTTTTTGGATAATCGGCTGGAAAATTGATCCGAACCCACCGGCAGGAATTAAAAAATGCGTGGTTGTTGTTGGTCCGCACACCTCTAATTGGGATTTTATTTTGGGTCGTTTGGCTTTCTATCAGTACGGCGTCAACGGACGCTACCTTATCAAAAAAGAACTTTTTTGGGGGCCTTTGGGTTGGTTTTTAAAAGCAATTGGTGGTATTCCGGTAAACCGCAGTGAGAAAAATAACCTCACGGATACCGCAGTGCGCTATTTTGAAGAAAACGAAACGATGTACATGGTATTTTCACCCGAAGGAACACGAAGTTACAACCCCAACTGGAAAAAAGGATTTTACTACGTTGCCGAAAAAGCCAAGGTGCCGATCTATGTAGCGTATATTGATTTCCCAAGTAAAACCGGTGGTTTTCATAGTTTAGTTTGGCCTTCGGGAGATGCCGATGCCGATATCCAACAAATCAAAGACATCCTCAGATCTTACAAAGGACGTTTTCCGAATTTGGGTATCGATTAATCTTTTGGGTACTCGGCAATGCGCCCAGTTTTAGGGTCGTAACTGTAAGGGCAATGTTTGCAGCCGCTTTTGCAACAATAGCCGCGCTTCAAATGGTACTGTTCGGTAAAAACAATATAGCCCTCTTCCGATAAATAGTAATCTTCGTCGTTTAAATGACTTTTTTTTGAAAATCCAGAAAAATCTTCGCTCATGAGTACTGATATGTCGCTGTGGTTTGCAAAGTTAAAAAGTCGTTCCAAATTAGAACCCTTCTACCTACCACACGCTAACAAACTTGAAGTACAATTGTTCGTCAAACGCGACGATTTAATTGATCCTTTCATTTCGGGCAATAAATTGCGCAAACTCGAGGGCAATTTTAAAGCAGCAAAAAATGCCGGCGCGCAACAACTTCCGACTTTGGGCGGCGCCAACCCCGAAGGTATATTGGGGTGTACCGAAATTTACACAGAAGCAGTTGCCCAAAACAACAACCTGCATTTTGATGCTGTATTTATTGCGCAAGCCACCACCACCACAAGTTTGGGTCTCTTAGCCAGCATTTCAGCCACCACGCAGTTATTTGTCGTACCTGTCTTAAAAGGATTTGACGCTATTTCTGAAATGCAAGCTTTGGCCAAAAAAGCCAAACAAAACCCTACTACCGCCCATCTTGAATTTCCCTTTTCTCAAGTCCGCGTGCTCGACACACACCACCACGGCGGCTACGCCAAAACCACCCCCGAATTGATGGATTTCATTCAAACATTTAATGACAGCCAACAATTCCCAATAGAACCTACTTATACGGGCAAAGCGCTTTTGGCGCTACAAACCGAAGCTCCTCAGCTTCGAGGAAAAAAGGTGCTTTTTGTGCATACGGGGGGCATGCAAACATTTGGAAAACACTAATTGTTAGTGTCGTAAAAAAAAGTTTAAAAAATTTGTTTTTTATTTCCTGAGTGTTATTTTTACACTAACTTAACCTGTATTGCTATGAAAATTACTACGTTACATCTACGTCACGCCTTATTTCTTTGCGCATTTTACTTCGGGATTGTTGGAATGAGTTGGGGGCAGCCATTTATCAGAACAACTGGAGGTTATGGCCAATATGGTTATATTGAAAAAGATGCAGCTGTTACTGATTTCTTGGTTGCAAATGGTGGTTATAACAATATTTATCAATACGGTGTGAGAACTTATTTGGCAGGACCAAATGTAACTAAGTATAATTATACAGGATATGGTAGTTGTGCAAGAGGAGATGACGATACAGATAATTATGATAACTCTACAAATTCATTATCGGCTAGCAATATTATGTATTCCTCAGTATTTGTTGAATATTGTGGACCAAGTTATTCGTGTGGTTCGATGACCCCAACTGGTACATGTTTCAATGAAAGATCATTTTTTGTTATGGATGTTGTTGGGAAAACTGACGCGTTAGTTGGAACTGTTAATTATGCTACTGGAACTAATGTGGTACTTTCCTTTACCATTTCAAACAACAATACAAGTGGTCAGGCCCTTAATCGTTTATGGATACAAAATGATGGTACAGCCGCTGAAGGCACAGACATTGTTGCCACAAACGATGCATTTAGAGTTTATTATGAGGCAGCTACTGGTTCAGAAACCTTCAATGGTAATGAGAGTTTTAAGGAACTTTATGGTAATTATAATTCGAACTCAACTAGCAATAATATATATGGAAATGATGCTTTGAACATTTCTATTCCACAAAATACTACGGGAGGACTAAGATGTTATGTCGTACTAATGGGTTCCTCAACCTATCTGAATGCTTCAGCAATCGGAAAAACAGTAAGGTTAAATGTAATAGCTGATGGTATGAGCATAACACCCAATCGTGATGCATCTTACAGTTTGATGAAAATGGATTTATTACGTCCAAGTACGAACTATATATCAATAGCAGCAACTAATTTTTACAGTAAATCAAATGGAAATTTAGAATCAACTTCTAGTTGGGGAACAAATACAGATGGAACTGGTTCTGCACCACTAAATTTCACATCAGGCTCATCTACGTTTAACATCCGCAACAACGCAACTCCAACAATCGGAGCTTCATGGACGGTTTCTGGTACTGGTTCAAAAATTGTGGTTGGTGATGGTACGAATGCGTGTGCTCTTACTTTACCTTCAGGTACAGCTACTTATACTTCAGTTGCAACGGATGTATCAAACAATGCAACGGTTAAATATCAAAATACTGGTGCACCTTCTTTTGGTACTACCCAGTTTCTTTCAGGTAGTGTTTATGAGCATAATCTTGGTGCGTCTGGTGGTACAATTCCGACAGCAACTTGGAATAATAATTCAACTTGTAGATTAAAGTACACAGCAAATACTAGCTCTTCGCCTAGTGGATTAAGCCAGTCTTTTGGAAAATTTGAAATTGATTGTGCTAGTCAAACTAGTAATAACGTAGTCATCACACCTACGAATGTTACCAATGAATTTAGGGTAACTAATACCAATACGGGTTCATTCCAACTACAATCTTTAGTTATTGATGGAAATTATATCCAAACAGGTGGGATAATTAAAATTATGCACTCATTAGGTACTGCTACAGCCAATATAAAAGGTAGCTTTACTTTGAATGGGGGTACTTTTACGATTTCAGATGCCAATGGTAGTGCGAATAATGTTAATTTAATTATAGATGGTGCATGTAATTTGACAAGTGGCACATTTGTTTTTCAAACAAATACTACTTCCGGACTTGCTTTTTTTCAATTAAAAGGTACAACAACCATTTCTTCGGGTATTTCTTTTGGAGGAGTATTACATGAAGTTTCCTCTACTAACTCTGGTTTTTATTTCAATCGGGCAACTCCCGGAACTATTTCTTTAAACGTAGCAGTTCCTACTTCTGGATGGGCTAGCATTAGGAAAGCATTCTTTTATAATACCACTAATGTCACCGGCATAAACGAAACATATAACGGATCTGCTGCGCAAACAACTGTAGATGGAACAATAACCGGGCCTGGAACAGGTTATGCAGCATGGCCCACAACCGGGTCAGTAATAAAAACAGTAACGATTAGCAATACGGCAGGAGTTACTGCTTCTATCGCCAAAGTAATAAATACATCGTTTTT
>Ga0194127_10005998_pt1 | contig 14015 bp, 9 predicted proteins | sample TA2KigC100mmetaG_FD_148624 | JGI IMG/M metagenome (GOLD analysis project Ga0194127, IMG submission 148624) | Freshwater microbial communities from Lake Tanganyika, Tanzania - TA2015036 Kigoma Deep Cast 100m | ecosystem: Environmental > Aquatic > Freshwater > Lake | place: Tanzania: Lake...
CATCACGCACAGCCACATGGACCACATGGGGTCGCTCCTGCACATCCTCAAGGAGTTCCCGGTCGACCATTTCTACTACCCGGGGTACTTCCACACGTCCGCTACCAACAAGAAGGTCGCTGCGCAGCTCGAACAGCTCAAGACCCCGATCCACGAGCTCAAGCGGGGGGACAAGGTGGAGCTGGACGAGGGGGTGACCGCCCTGGCGCTCCACCCCCCGAAGGAGGGATGGGAACCCTACGACGACGACCTCAACAACTTCTCGGTGGTTTTGCGGCTGACCTACGGTGACGTCGACTTTCTCCTCACGGGTGACGCCGAGACGAAGTCCGAAAAGGAGATCCTCAAGGCCAAGATGGTGCTCAAGAGCGAGTTCCTGAAGATCGGACACCATGGCAGCATCACGGCGACGTCAGAGGAGTTTCTCGATTCCGTGCTGCCGCTTTACGCCGTGATCTCTGCCGGGGCGAACAACAAGTTCGGCCATCCGCATGCCAACGTGCTCAAGATGCTGCGGGATCGGGACATCACCATCCTGCGTACCGACGAGAGCGGAACCGTCGGGGTCTACACGGACGGCAAGCGGATCATGATCAGGCTCAAGGGCAAGGATTGGGTGCCGGTAAGCTGGTTCATTCGGACCCGCACGCCGGGCAGGACGTGGTTCGTAACCAGCAGCGAGGGAGGGTTCCATGCGTAGTGGTATCGTGGCAGTGGCTCTGGCAGCGCTTCTCTTGTCGGCAACGGCGCTCCTGGCGCAGGAGGCCCCGGCACCGACGGACATCAACAGCGCTACGATGAACGATCTCATCAAGGTGAACGGGATCGGCAAGAAGATGGCCATGCGGATCCTGGAGAAGCGGGCCGAGCTGAACGGCTTCAAGTCGATGCACCAGCTCAAGGACGTCAAGGGGATCGGCAAGAAGGTCTTTGCCAAGCTGGTCTGCTCGTTCTACGTCCCGGAGGAGGGCCGGCTCCCCTGCGAAGTGACGGGAAAGGAAACAGCGGGCGGTCCCGTGGTCAACCTGAACACCGCCACGGTCAAGGAGCTCACCACCCTGCCCGGAATCGGCAAGAAGATGGCCGACAAGATCATCGACCACCGCAAGACCGCGGGATGGTACAAGACCCCCTACGAGCTCGAGAACGTCAAGGGGATCGGGAAGAAGATGCTCGAGAAGATGTTGCCCCGCATCGAGGTGAAGCTCAACATCAACGAGGCTCGGGCGGCCCAGTTCGAGGCCCTCGGCTTCGCCAACGGCGACGCGATCATCGAGGCCCGCCAGAAGGCCGGCGGCTTCAAGACGGTTGACGACCTCGGAGCGCTTTCCGGAATCGACCCGAAGGTGTTCGAGGGCGTCAAGTTCCTGCTGGTCGTCGCCCTGGAGGAGAAGAAGGAAGAGAAGAAGGTCGAGTAGACTCCGTTTCAGCCTTTCGAGAACCATCCCCGCTGGAGAAGGGACGCGATGTCCATCCACCAGGCCACGCTCACGTGGATGGCAACGCCGCCCCAGATGGAGCGTGTGCGCAGCGCCAGGACCCCGAGCACGCTGCCGGCGATCACCGCCCCCAGCGCCTCCAGCGCCGGCTTCGAGAAGTGGATCATGCAGTAGGGGGTCATCATGAACAGCATGGCCCGCCAACCCCACCGGTGCTTGAGCTCGGTCAGCATGAACCCGCGGAAGAACACCTCCAGCGAGAAGAACTGCAGGCCGTAGAACAGCTCCCACACCAGCAGGTGGGCCAGGGTGGCCGGGTTGCGGTAGAACGGGTAGGTAGACTGGAAGGCCTGCTGGTACGAGACGATCCAGACGCAGACCCCGACAGGCAGGAACAGCAGCGCGTAGACCCAGAGATGACGGAAGAACCCGCGGGGTGACAACCCCAGCGTCGAGAGCTTCCGCCTGAGCACCAGCGGGACGACCAGCAAGGGCACGCCCAGGTAGAAGATCATGCAGCCGAGCGACCAGGTGACGCGCATGGTCAGAGCAAGACGCAACCGGATTCCCTTTCCCCCCTTTCCCATGTCCGAGAACAGATCGAACCTCTCGATGAGCCAGGACGACACGCCGTGCTGGACATCCCAGTCCAGGACGACGTAGTTGAGAAGGTACAGGGCCATGCAGGAGGAGTAGACGACCCAGAGGATGCGCGAATCGGAGGTCCTGGCCGGGTCGATGTACTCCGCGTCGACGGCTCTCAGTTGGCGGGCGACGGCCCAGTCCCAGAGGCGTGCAATGGGATTGGCTGGTGCGGTTGCGGCAACTGCGGCGGTGGGTCGTGGCATTGGGGGCCGTCCTCCTGTGCCGGGCATCTTGCCACCTTCCGGCCCCGAACTCCAGCACCTTGACACATGGCCCCTGAGGCTCTAGTCTGGCCGCATGTTTCGCTGGACGGGGATAGTCGCCGGTCTGACGGCGGTGTTGCTCGCCTCGGGAGGGTGCTCCCGCAAGGATGGGGAGCGCTTCGCCCGGGCAACGGATCGGTTCGACGTCCGGGGGGCCCGCCTGGTGGTGGCGCTTCCTGCCCAGGGGAGGCTACTGGACGAATTCCTGACGCTGGTGGTCAACGTCGAGGGGACCGAGGGGGTGCTCGACCTGGTGAAGGCAGCGTCGGGAGTGGACCTTTCCGACGAGGGGCTGCTGGCCCATGCGGGGCTCGATCCGTCCTTCGCACCGCTGCTCTTCGTCTACCGGGACTGTCCCGTGCTGGTGGCGGGCCTGGCGGATGAGCGGACGTTCCTGGCTTTCGTCGAGACGACCGCCGCCCGCATCGGCATAACGCCGACCCGGGTGCGGACCGATTCCGTGGACCTCTACCTGCTGCCATCCGGCCTGGCGTATGCGGTCGAAGGCAATCTGGCGGTGTTCCTCGACCGGCCGGCCGGCCTGGCGATGGAGACGCTGGCGGCGCTGCTTTTGGAGCCGCGAGGGGAAGGGCAGGAGCCGTTCCCCGACGACCGAGTGACGGTCCGGATCGTCCGGGCCGAGGGGACCGCTGGGAGCCTGGCCGCTGGCCATTGGGGGCAGGAAGACCTTGCGGATTGCAAGTCGCAGATTGCAAGCTGCGAGTCGAAAGGCATGGCCCCGGATGCGCGGAGTGAGGAGCTTGCCGCGTCGGCAGGTCCGCTTGCGGGCGTGGTGCGTGCGTTCGCCCGGTTCCTGGATTCGTGTCGCCAGGTGGACATCGTGGTGATCCCGGGGGACCGATACCGGTTCTCCCTCGCGTTGACCGGAGGCCCGCTGCCGTTCGTCGCAGGAGGGAACGGAGAGCCCGAGGCCCTGGTTCCGGAAGATGCCGTGGTGCTGATGCAGGCTGCTCTGCCGGGGGACACGCTGTGGGGAGTGCTGTCGCCGGTATGGCAGGCGCTGGTCCGGGCGGGCCTGCGCCAGGTCAAGGGGAAGCTCCCGGATGCGTATGGGGATCCCGCCCTTCTCCTCGGGCGGTTCGAGCCGCGGTTCTCCGTGGCGTTCCTCGGGCTGTCCCCTATCGCGTCGGTGGACACGTTCGCCAAGGCCCGGACGCCTGCAGACCCGTTCTTCGCCCTCCACCTCGAACTGCTGCTTACGCTTCGGGAGGGGGCGACGCTCGACGATCTCCTGGCCCCGGAAGCGGTCGAGGCTTTGGCCGGCGAAGTGGAGGAGACGGATCTCTCGTCCGGCGACCTGCGGGGGAAGGAGCTGTGCCGGGAAGACGAGAAGACCGGGCGGCGCTGCGTGTCGGTCCTGTCCCTGGGGAAGGAGGTGCTGCTGGTGACCGGCGCCGGCGAGGGGCCGCGGCTGGCACGGACCGTGCTTGGGCAGCGCAAGCGGCTGTCGGAAGCGCTCTTCGTGGAGCGCAGACGCGGCCCGTTGACCGTGACGCTGAAGACCCGGCGCCTGGTTCGCGACCTGATGAGCAAGGGGTTTCCCCCCTACTTCCTGCAGGTCCTGTCGTCGATCCTGGAGCTTCGCGTGACCGCCACGACCCAAGGGGAGGTGACCCGACTCGAGGGCGAGGTGGTGCTGCGATGATCCGCCTCACATCCATCCACAAGGCCTACGACCCGCACGCGTCCGGGCCGGTGCTCTCGGACGCCAGCCTGGGCATCGAGTCGGGGGAATTCGTTGCCATCCTCGGCAAGAGCGGGTCGGGCAAGACCACGCTCCTCAACATCATCGGCGGACTCGACCGGGACTACCGGGGGCAGGCCGTGGTGGACGGCAGGGAGCTCAAGCGGATGAAGGACCGGGAGCTGTCCCGGTTCCGCAACCGGACCATCTCGTTCGTGTTCCAGACCTTCAACCTGCTGCCGCATCTCTCCTGTGAGGAGAACGTGGCATTCCCGGCCTACTTCGGCGACGTGGTTCCGCACCGGCAGATCGGAGTCCGGGCGCGTGAGGCGATGGAACGCGTCGGAATCGTCCACAAGGCATCGGCCTACCCCAACACCCTGTCCGGCGGAGAGCGCCAGCGGGTGGCCATCGCCCGTGCCATCTTCCAGCGTCCCAAGATCCTGCTGGCCGACGAGCCCACCGGCAACCTCGACTCGGCCTCGGGCCAGCACGTGATGAACCTGTTCCTGGAGCTGAACCGCAAGGATGGCGTGACCGTCATGCTGGTCACCCACGACGAGCACCTGGCCGCGCTCGCACATCGGATCGTGCGCATCGCGGACGGACGCATCGTCGGGGAGGAAAAGACCGCATGAGAGCTGGCAAGCTGGCCGCTGTCATCCTCCAGAACGTCCGCCGCAACCGCAAGAATTTCATCTTCTCCACCATCGGCATTACCATTGGCGTCAGTGTGTTTTCCTTCTTCATCGCCCTCACGGTCGGCATTCGGGAGGAGGTGCTGAACCGGATCTACCCGGTGGATCTCATCGAGGTCGAGCCGGCCTCGGTGAGCATCGCGGGGACGCGCAGCAACGTAGAGCGGATCGGCTTCAACCCGGAGGGCGTGGCGGTGCTGGAGGGGATCGAGGGGGTGGCACGGGTCTACCCGAAGCTGCGCTCGCATTTCCAGGCGACGTACCGCATGGGCGGTCAGCTCTTCGGAAGCCAGGGGGTCACGTTCGAGGCCTACTTCGACGGGCTCGACGACGGCCTGCTGCGGGGGGAGCTGGAGAAGTCGGCCGGCAGGCGGTCGGGCAAGACCATGAAGGACCGCCTCAAGGCCCGCTACGGCCGCCAGCACCGCTGCTACGAAGCCGAGGACTGCACGCCGGGGGAGGAGTGCGTGCAGGGTCTCTGCCGTCCCATCGAGTACGGGTCGCTCTTTGCGGACCACAGCGAGCACATCCCGTGCAAGGGGGAAGAGGTCTGTGCGGACGGCTACGGCTGCGTGGCGGGCAGATGCCTCGAGCTGTGCGCCGGCGGCGAGGAATGCGGCAGCTCACAGCAGTGCTTTGCGCCCGGATGCCAGGTCGATGCGCAGTGCGGGAGTGGACAATGCAAGGAGGGACGGTGCACCGTCTCGGTGTGCCTTCCGTCGTGCACGGGCGGGTGTCCTGCGGGCATGGAGTGCGTGCCGGAGTCGTGCAGTGCGGACGAGGATTGCCGGGATGGCACGTGTGTGACCGGCAGGTGCACGCTGGCCGGAACCTGTACCCACGTGAGGTGCGTCCAGAACCAGGTGGAAAAGGAGCTGATGGCCAACCCGGACTTGCGGCGCGGGGAGATCCCTGGGCTGTGCGAGGATGGCACCCCCCAGGCTGCCAACGGGACCTGCCCGCCGGCCCGATGCCCGGCATCCACCTACTGCTCGGTGCAATCCTACTTCCGCCCCGGCTACCTCTGGCAGGACCGCCGCGGCGAGGGGAGATGCGAGCTGCCCATCCCCGTCGTGCTGAATCCGATCGTGCTCGAGCTGTTCAACATGGTGCTCAAGAGCACGCTGGAGCGCACCCAGCTCGGCACGCTGGACACGCTGCTCGGCTATGGCGGCTCGGTGACGTTCGGGCACTCGTTCTACAAGGACACGGTCAAGGACCGCACGCCGGTGGAGAAGCGCCTGGTCGTGGTCGGCTACTCGAACAAGGCGCTGGAAGCGGGCGTGACCATGCCGATGAGCTTCGTGGAGCGGGCCAACGCCCGATACAAGGGAAAGGGGGCGACACGGCAGTACGACAGCATCATCCTCCAGCTCGCCGGGGCCGAGCACCTGCCCAACGTCCTGGCCAGGCTTGAGCAGTTCAACATCCAGCTCTCCCGTCGCAGCGCGGAGGCGGAGAAGTTCCGGACGGTGCTGCTGGTCGCCATTGCCATCTTCTTCATCATGGCCTCGATCATCCTGGCCATTGCGGCGATCAACATCACCCACACGTTCCTGATGGTCATCTACGAGCGGAAGCGGGAGATCGGGATTCTGCGGGCCGTCGGGGCGACCAAGATGGACGTGCGGCTCCTGTTCCTGGGCGAGTCGCTGCTCATCGGGGCTGCGGGAGGTGCTGCCGGCAACGCGATCGCACTGGGGCTGTCCGAGGCCGCAGACTTCCTGGCGAACCGCTACATCGGCGACTTCCCGTTCCAGCCGGACACGTTCTTCCATTTCCGCCCGGAATGGGTGGCGGCCTCGGTGGCCTTCGCCCTCTTCTTCTCGCTTCTCGGTGCCTTCTTCCCGGCCAACCGGGCTGCCGGAATGGATCCGGCAAGGACTCTCACTCTGGCATGAGTCGGTGACCGGCTACGCGGGAAACGGCTCCGGAACCGTGGCGCGGTAGCGCAGCGGGAGGGAACGGGCGATCTCAGCGAGGAAGGCCCGGACATCCCCACCTTCCTTGTGGACCCTGGTGCTGCGGGCGACGCGCTCCTTCCAGGCCGAGACCTCGGCCCCGAGCTCCGCCGCCCCCCCGGTGGATGCGGCGGCATCGAGGAACCAGGAGAGCTGCTGAACGTTTCCTTCGAGCGTCGCAACCCGGAACCAGTGCCAGAGGGCCGGCGGGTGGAGGCTCGCCTGGAGCGAGGCCCTGTAGCACTCCTGCGCCTCGTCGTACTCCCCCATTCGGGCCTTGACCACACCGGTTCCGGTCAACGCGTGCTGGTTTCCCGGGTCGAGTTGGATGACCTGGTCGAACCAGTGCAATGCCTCGGAGAGGTTGCGGTCTTCGTACGCGGTCCATGCCAACCCCAGAAGGGAGCGCACGCTGGCCGGGTGGAAGGAGAGGGTCTCAGCGTAGTGCCTGCGGGCCGCAGCGTAGTCCCCCCGGGCCTGGGCCACGCGGCCGAGGAGATGCAGAACCCGCTCGTCGTCGGGCCGTTTCTGGCGGGCAGCGTCGAGTCGGCGCTCGGCCTCGTCCAACTCGTTCTCCAGGAGCGCGACGTAGGCCAGGGATGTCATCACCCGCACGTCGTCCGGGGCAAGCTCGAGCGCGGACCGGAGGTGCTGCCTTGCCGCTGCGGTATCCCCCGAGGCGGTACAGACCCGGGCCAGTGCGGTCAGGAGCCGCGGACGGTCCTTGTCATCGGCCCACCAGGCCTTCTCGAGCCACTGGCGGGCCTGGTCCAGGCGCCCCTGCCGGAAAGCGGCCTCGCCGAGCCCTTCGAGCGCGCGGGGGGAATCGGGAGCGACGGCCAGCACCTGGCGGTACCAGGCAGCGGCCTCGGCGGGCCGGTTGCGGGCCAGCTCGAGGCGCCCGAGATTGCCGAGTGTCACGGTGTTGTCGGAACGGAGGTCGAGCGCCTTGCGGAGCCAGCGTTCGGCCTGTTCGAAATCGGTGGCGCCGGGACAGGGGGACTCCAGGTGGAAGACGGCCAGGAGGTTGAGCGCCGCCTGGTTGTCCGGTTCGAGGAAGAGGGCCCGGCGGAGCATCTCGAAGGCCTGGGCCCGGGCCTCGAGACCTGCCGACACGAGGGCGCCTTCCACCAGGAGGTCGGGGTGCTCCCCGAACGTCGTCATGGCCCGCTGCACCTTGCGGCGGGCCTGCTCGAGGTCCCCGGAGGAACGGAGGCTCCGGGACCGCCCCACCACGAGGAGGACCTCCTCCTCGGTCTGCAGCCGTTGGAGCGCAGCGGACGCCGCGGCATGAGCGGGGTCGCGATCGAGAACGGCCTCGATCCAGGATCGTGCCTGGCGGAAATGACGCCGCTTCATCTCGACCATGGCGAGACCGAGCAGGGCCCGAGCGTGGGAAGGGTGCACCTGCAGGGCCTACCGGTACAAGCGGTTTGCCCTGGGCAGGTCGCCCCGGAGGCGGGCCAGATCGCCCGATGCCACGAGCGGACCGGGCTGGTCCGGGGCGGTGGCGACGGCTTTCCGGAACCAGCCCTCGGCCTCCTCGAAGCGCCCGGCGAGCGCGCACGACCGGCCGTTCCCCACGAGAGTTGCGCAGGGTCCGGCGGGAGCAGCGTCGCCAGGGAACCCGGCCGGCTCGGGCAGTTCCAGGCGACCGTCGCCGGAAAGCCGGCCGAGCTCGTTGAGGACCGCATCGTGGCCCGGCCAGTACCGGGCAGCGATGCCTAGCGGCCCCAGGGCCCCCGGCGGCTGGCGGGCACCGTCGAGCTGCTCGGGTTCCCCGTTCGGTCGGCACTGTTCGAGCCCCTCGCCGGCGCCGACGTGGGTCGGGTTGTACCGCAGCGCCTTGCCGAACCACTTGCAGGCTTGCTCGGCCCGTCCCCACTCGAGGCAGGTCCACCCCAGCTCGGAAAGGACTTCGGCGTGGGTCACGTCCGTGGCCAACGCCCGGAGCAGGGTGGCCTGGGCATCGCGGTACCGGCCGCGGCGGCGCTGGCCGCGGGCTTCCTCGATCAAGGCCAGCCGCTCCCTCCCTTCGTCCAGCAGCTTGAGCTCCATGCGGGCAGCAGGGTCGTCGGACCGGAGCTCGAGAACCCGTTCGAACCAGCGCCGTGCCCCGGCCTCGTCGTTTTCGGCCAGAGCGCACCGACCGAGGCCGCACATGGCATGGAGGTCGGCGGGATGGCCGTCCAGCACGGAGCGGAACCAGTCCCGCGCTCCAGCCCGGTCACCCTTCGCCAGGGCGATCTTGCCCAGGTTGTTGGCCGCACAGGCATCATTGGGCCGGACCTCCAGGGCCTTCTCGTGAAGCTGGGCGGCATCGTCGACCCGCCCTTCCTCGAAGCGGATCTGCGCCAGCTCGTTGAGGAGCCAGGCATCATCCGGCCAGCTTTCCAGAGCGGCTTCGATGGTCTGTGCAGCATCCGCGTATCGGCGCTGTCGGCGGAATCCCTTGGAGCGCTGGAGAACGGGGCGGTGAAGGCGCTTGCGCTCCTCCGCAACCCGCTTCCGCTCCCGGCGGACGCCCAGGTGACCGGGAAGCAACGCTTCGAGCCGCTCACACCAGACGACCTGATCGCGCAGGGGGAGCTTGGCAGCGGCCCGACGGAGCGGCCGCTCCAGCAGGGTCTCCCCTCCCATTCCGGGACGGTTGACCAGGGGGGCGAGCTCCGACGCCCAGTAGACAGCGGCCTCGAGGTTGACCTCGATGAGGGCCACTTCGCACAGGAGGGTGGCCACCTCCGGGTCCACCGATTCCTGCGACCAGTAGATCTCTTCGAGCGTCTCCCGGGCCTTGGCAACGCGCCCATCACCAATGCACTGGCGGGCCAGTCGGAGAAGCTCTTGGGTCGAGTCGTGCGCCATGTGGTCCCTGCCGATTGCCAGCGGTCGGCCTGCTGGAAAAGCCGCCCACTGACAACGCAGCCGCGGGGAAGTTCCGAAACCGGGAATTATTCTTCGTTCGGCGGGTTTCAAGAGGACGTCTCAGGTGCTCGTGGTTCCCTCCTGACCCGCCGAGCCCCGACCGGACGGCCGCTCCGAGAACCCCAGCTCGGAGCGGCCGCCCCAGGCTGAGCCTGGACCCATCTCGCCGCTGGCGCACCGCTCCGATCCCCAGGTAGGACCGATTCCGCTGGCGGTGTTGCCAGGGGAAGGCCCCCATGCTAGAGTGCCGACAGTCACCGCGTGCGCATAGGAGGCCAGATGCTCAAGGGACATCCAAAGGGACTCGTGGTCGCGTTCTTCGCCAACATGGGGGAACGGTTCGGCTTCTACACCATGATGGCGATCCTGGTGCTCTTCCTCCAGGCCCGTTACGGGCTGGCGGAGGACCAGGCAGGTTTCGTCTACAGCGTCTTCTACTTCCTGATCTACGCGCTGGCGCTGGTCGGCGGGCTGATTGCGGACAGGACGAAGAACTACAAGGGGACCATCCAGACGGGAATCGTCATCATGTTCATCGGCTACGCGCTGCTGACGCTTCCCGGAATGGGGCTGCCGGTCGCCCTGCTGGGATTGGGGACGATTGCGCTGGGCAACGGACTGTTCAAGGGGAACCTCCAGGCCCTGGTCGGGCAGATGTATGACGACCCCAAGTATGCGGGGCTGCGGGATTCGGCATTCAGCGTATTCTACATGGGCATCAATATCGGTGCCATGTTTGCACCCAACGCGGCCCGGTTGGTCCGGAACTGGTACCTGGGGACGCAGGGGTTCGCCTATGATGCGGACCTGCCCTCTCTCTGCAACCAGATGGTGGCGGGGACCCTCAAGGAGACGGCCGCGCTCCAGACCCTGGCGGACAAGGTGTCGGGGCAGCAGGTGGCGGACCTGGCGCTGTTCGCTCAGAAGTATGTCGGGGCTTTCTCGACCGGGTACAACTACGCGTTCGGAATCGCTGCGGTGGCGATGCTGGTCTCGCTGGCCACCTACCTGATCTTCAAGTCGCACCTGCCCGACCGGCGCAAGCAGGAGGCGCAGGCGGCCCGCTCCATGGCCCCGGAAGAGGAGAAGAGGCGGCTGGTGGCACTGGGGCTCGTGTTCCTCGTCGTGATCTTCTTCTGGATGTCGTTCCACCAGAACGGGCTCACGCTGACGTACTTCGCGAGGGACTACACGGTCAAGACGGTCGATCCTCTGACCTACTTCGTGTTCGACATCCGCGGCCTGCTGCTGCTGGCCGCCGCGATCATCGGGTGCGTCTTCCTGGTGGGGCGGAGCCTGTCCGGAATGAAGCGGGTGGGCGGTCTGGTCCTGGCGGGCGGAGCATGCATCGGAGCCTGGCTGCTGTACGGGACCTACCCGGCCTCGAGCCCCATCGAGGCCGAGGTGTTCCAGCAGTTCAACCCGTACCTGGTCGTCCTGCTGACTCCGGTGGTGGTCGGGCTGTTCACGTGGTTGCGTGAGCGGGGGAAAGAGCCCTCCACGCCCCGCAAGATCGGCATCGGGATGGTGCTTGCTGCGCTGGGATTCGTGATCCTGCTGGTCGGGTCGCTCGCCTTGCCGTCGCCGGTGGAGCTGGGCGGAATGCCGAGCCCGGATCGAGTGTCTCCGTTCTGGCTGGTGAACACGTACCTGGTGCTGACGGTGGCGGAGCTGTTCCTGAGCCCGATGGGGATCTCCTTCGTGTCGCGGGTGGCGCCGCCCAGGTTCCAGGGGCTGATGCAGGGGGGATGGCTGGGTGCGACCGCGCTGGGCAACCAGCTTCTGTTCGTGGGCAGTTCGATGTGGGTCCGGTTCCCCTTGTGGGCGGTATGGCTGGTCTTCGTGGTCTGCTGCCTTCTGTCCGCTACCTTCGTGTTCTCCATCCTGAAGCGGCTGGAGAGGGCCACGTCCGCTTGATCTTCGGCGTCGGTTTCTGGTATGAGAGGTCCCCTGGCCCGGGAGGATTGCAGGATGGAAAAGCTGACCGTGGAAGTGCCGCCCGAATCACTGTGCATCCGCCAGGCGGTTTGCCCGAACGGGCATTCGCTGATGGATCCGTCGCACCCGATGGGAGACAGCCCGTCGATCCGGGTGGCGGTGGCGTCGTCGGCGGGCAAGGGGGAGCTGCACCTGCATCCCTTCTACGGGAACCACGAGGTGCATTGCACGGTCGAGCTCAAGGATGGCGAGGTCTACGACATGAGCTGTCCGACCTGCCTGGTGAGCCTGCGCTCGGAAGAGGATCGCTGCATGTTCTGCGCCGCGCCGATGTTCGTGCTGCGCCTGCCCAAGGGGGGCATGGTGCACGGGTGCTCGCGACGGGGTTGCCACAACCACAAGCTGAAGCTGGTGGACGTCAATGCCCAGCTTGCCGAGATGTTCGAGCTGGAGATCAAGCCCAGGTACTGATCTACGGGTTTCTCTCGCAGACGTAGGGCATGTAGCCGTTGCAGCCGGCATCATTCCAGGTCCCGTTGGACCACATCATGAGGCAGTCCTCGTTGCCCTGGTTGTTGGGTTCGTTGGGGGCCCAGGGGGCATAGCCCCACGGCTCGCCGGTGATCCAGAGCCAGACCCACTCGTTGATGGCGTCGGAGGCGCCGAGCCAGCAGTTCGCTGCGCAGATGCTGTCCACGAACTGGTTCTCCCCCGCTCCGGTGACGACTGCGAGGTAGCCGCCCCAGTTGTTGCAGACGACTGCTGCCGCCCCCCAGTTGTCGGTGGAGGCGTAGTACTTGTAGCAGTGGTTTGCGTGGACCGAGCCGTCGCACGGCTTGCACTGGAGCGTGCCGACCGTGGCGCTGGCCTCCCCTGGATACCCGGGCGTTCCATCCGAGAACGGGGTGACGCGGCAGGTCCAGCTCTCGCAGTTGTTGCACTGCCACGTGGGGCAGGGTGAGGTGGCGGAGGCGGGTACCGTGTCGGTGGTGTATGCTGCCTGCAGTACGCCGTTCTTGAACCACTGGTACTGGTAGGTGATGGGGTCCTTCTCCATGTCCTGGGAGGGGGTATTGATCACGCACTTGAGGTCATCTGCGTCTGCGGGGTTGGGGGGAGTGATGGCCACTCCCGGGGTCGAAGGAGGGAAATCGGGCTGGGGGATGCAGACGGTTGCCGGAGTATCGGTCGACCAGGTGGTCCCTCCGCTCAGGGCCGCGTGCAGGAAGCTGGCGCCGGTATCGAACAGGGTCGTGAACTGGTCCTGATCCGCTCCCCAGTATGCGATGGTGTTCGCGGTGACCGCCAGGCGTGGAGCAGGCACGAAGGAGTTGCCGGAGTAGATTGCGGCGCTGGAGATGCGAATCTCGTCCAGGGTCCCTCGGAAGTAGCGATGGAGGGAGTTGTTGTCCGGGTTGAAGGCTGCCCCGATGAACAGGGGCACGTTGCTGGCGACGGGGGTTCCCGTGGCCGAAGCCGAGCCTGCCAGGGCTCCGTCGAGGTAGAGGAGCGCCTGGGAACCGCTGTAGACGCCCGCTACGTGGTGCCAGGCGCCGACCAGGTTCACCCCCGACTTGGAGACCGTGACTTCCTGGGGAGCACCGTTGGTGGGCTGGACGATCAGCCCGAATTGGAGCGTTCCTTCCGCGTTGATGCGCAGGCGGAACGTCCGCTGGGACGAGCCCGGCCCGGTCCAACGTGAGAGGATCGAGTAGTCCCCGACCTGGTCGGCCTTGGCCCAGGCCTCGACGGTGAAGGGGCCGGTCGGATTGAGTTGGGTCGCGTAGGAAACCCGCCCGCGGCCCGACGTTCCGTCCAGCTTGAGGCTGTGGCAGCCGCAGTTGGCGACCAGGGTGCCGGAGCACGTCCCGTTGCCGCACTTGTCCCCGATGGTGCACGGGTTGCCGTCCTCGCATCCTCCTTCGAGGAAGGGATGGAGGCAGGAGTTGAAGTTGCAGACGTCCTCGGTGCACGGGTTCGAGTCGTTGCAGTCGTTGAGCTGCCCCGCTTTGCAGCTCCCTCCCGAGCACTTGTCGCCGAACGTGCAGGCGTTGCCGTCCTCGCAGACCTTGGTGTTGGGGCTGAATACGCATCCGGAGAGAGGGTTGCAGGAATCGTCGGTGCACGGATTGCTGTCGTCGCAGGTGACCTTCTTGCCGGAGAGGCACACCGAAGCGGCGCAATAGTCACCCGACGTGCAGGCATCCATGTCGTCGCAAGGTGCGTTGTTGGGGATGTTCTGGCACCCGACCGCCGGCTCGCAGGAGTCGTTGGTGCACGGATTGCCGTCACCGCACTCGAGCTTGCCGGAGCCGGCGCACTTTCCTCCGGAGCAGACATCTGTCAGGGTGCAGGCATCGCTGTCGTTGCACGGGTTGGTGTTGGGTGCGTACTGGCACCCCTTGGTCGGATCGCAGGAGTCGTCGGTGCAGAGGTTGGGG
>Ga0194127_10006002_pt1 | contig 14007 bp, 10 predicted proteins | sample TA2KigC100mmetaG_FD_148624 | JGI IMG/M metagenome (GOLD analysis project Ga0194127, IMG submission 148624) | Freshwater microbial communities from Lake Tanganyika, Tanzania - TA2015036 Kigoma Deep Cast 100m | ecosystem: Environmental > Aquatic > Freshwater > Lake | place: Tanzania: Lake...
CCCCCTGAACCGCGTTCTCTCGCTCGGCCTCGATGTCGGGTGGCGCCGCGAAGCGGTTCGACGGATGCGCGTCGAGAGAGGGGCGCGAGTTCTCGACGTAGCCTGCGGGACCGGGGATCTCTCGCTGGAGGCGGCGCGGGCGGCTTCCGGCGGAACGGTTCTCGGCATCGATTTCTCCGGCCCGATGCTCCGGCGCGCCCGCCGAAAGACCGGGTCTCCATCGGCGGGCCGTGTCTTCTTCGTCGAGGCCGCGGCCGAGAGGCTTCCCGTTCGCGATCGTTCTTTCGACGCGTCGGGGATCGCCTTCGGCATCCGCAACGTTCCCGACCGCGCGCGCGCCCTCCTCGAGATGGCCCGCGCCGTTCGGCCGCGAGGCCGGGTCGTCGTCTTGGAGCTCGGTCCTCCCTCGAGCGGACCTCTGGGAGCGCTGGTCGCCTTCTATCTCGGCCGGATCGTCCCCCTCCTCGGCGGCTCGTGCTCCTCTCTTGCCGCCTACCGCTACCTCGCCGACTCGATGCGGGCGTTCCCATCGCCGGACCTCTTCGGCAAGGAGATGGAGGACGCGGGGCTCGTCGATGTGTCGATCGTTCCCCTCTCGCCCTCGCCGGCCTGGATCGCGGAGGGAACGGTGCCGGATGGAGCAGGCTCGCGAGCGGGAGAGGGCGTTGTCGCGGGCGGGTTCGCGTGATAGGGTTGTTCTCCACGCGGGACCCCGCCGCGTGTAGGGCGGGTGCCTCGGACGTGACAACCCCTCCGGCCGCGGCGAACGATGAGTCGAACCGCGCATGAGGAGAACGATGCCGAAGCGTCGAATCGCTTCCGGGCTCGCGTGCCTTTCGGTCCTCCTTCTTTTCCTTCTCTCGGCCGGCTGCTTCGAGACGTCGGACAAGAGCCCGAAGAAACTCCGCGTGTTCTACACGAGCGACGTCGTGGGCAGCCTCGAGCCGTGCGGGTGAAAGTCCCGCCGAAAGGGAGGCGTGGCCCGGCGGGCCGCCTACATCCAAACGGTCGCGGCGAACGACACCGCTTCGGTGCTCCACGTCGATTGCGGGGACATGATCGGCGGCCGCGGAGCGCTCGAGGAGGTGCGCGCGCGGCACCTCTTCGAGTCGTACGGTCTCATGAAGATCGACTGCGTCAACTTCGGGATGAGCGACGCGCTTCTCGGCCAGAACTTCCTCCTCGAGCAGGCGCGGGAGAACGGGGTGCCGCTCGTTTCCGCGAACGTCTTCTATTTCGAGACCGGCGAGCGTTTTCTGAAGCCTTATGTCATCAAGCGCCTCTCTCCGAAGCGGTTTCTCGGATTCGAATGGGGCGGGCTCCGTGTCGGGATCTTCGGCCTTCTGCAACCTCTCGACGAGATGGCCGGAATCCCGTGGGACCGCGAAAGGGGAGAGCATCGATTGATCCACAAGGATCCGACGATCGTTGCGCGGGAGATGGTGGAGGAGCTCCGGCCGAAATGCGACCTGATCATCTGCCTCGCGCACACCGGATGGCTGCAGGCAAGGGGGATCGCGCGAAACGTGAGCGGCATCGACCTCATGATCGTCGGGAGCGGCGCGAACGTGAAGGGGGAGCCTTCCCTCGTGAACAACATCCCGCTCGTCATGCCGGGCGATGAGGGGAAATACGTCGGCGTCGTGGAGCTCCTTCTTGACGAGACGAAGAAGATTCAGCGGGTGGGCGGGTTCGCGCAGGAGCTGGACGATTCGATCCAAGACGACCCCGCGCAGGCCGAGCTCGTGAAGCGCTTCAACGCCGAGCTGCAGGAGGTCGGGAAGGAGGTCGTTCCCGCCACGAGCCGGCTCGACGAGATTCGTTTTCTAGGCGCCGAGGCGTGTGCGGAGTGCCATTCCGCCGAATATCGCCAATGGGAAGGGACGGGACACGCGAAGGCCCTCGAACCGCTCGTCAAGGAGAACCAAGACTACAATCCAAATTGCTTGAAGTGTCATGTAACGGGCTACGGGTTCTACAACGGTTTCCATTCCTACGACAAGACCCCGGACATGGTGAACGTGCAGTGCGAGGCATGTCACGGATCCGGAAGCGATCACGTCCGATGGGCGCGCGGAGAGCCGGTGACGGATACGGACCGCGACCCCGCCCTCAAGTACCTCTTCGCGATCACGGAGTACCGCTGCACCAACTGCCACGATTCGGAGAACGATCCGGAGTTCGACTTCGCGGCCGACTTCCGGCACGTGCTCCATCGAACGGAGGAATAGGACTCGCCCCGCTCCCTGGTGCCGGGAAGATGGTGACGGACATCTTTTGAAGAGGCGTCTGTCACCATTCTGTCTTACGGGCAGCCTTCTCCGAGCGCGCCGATCTTCTGCGGGCGCTTCTCGGTCGGGAGACAGGGCGATTTCTTCCTGAGGCGGTAATCACCCTTGTCGGGATTGCAGAACATCGGGTCGACCGCCAGATCCCCCGGGCCCGCTTCGGTCCCGACGTAGAGCCCCCCCTCGTTCTTCCAGATGTTGTTCCCGCCGTGGCGGACGAGCCCGTCGGCGCTCTCGATGTAAATGCCCGCCACGCCCTTGTTGTGGCAAATGATGTTCCGCTCGATGCGAAGATCGCCGAGCTGCGCGATAATCGCCCCCATCCCCTCCATTCCGGTATTTTGAGCGATCGTGTTCTCTTCTATGACCGCGTTGAAGGCGAACTGATACGCGATCGCTCCGAAGTCGGTGCACAGGTTGCGGACGATCACGTTGTTCCGCAGATCGCATCCCGACTGGATGAGGACGACCGCGATCGCCCCGGTGTTGTCCCGCACGGTGTTCCCCGAGAAGACCCCTCTCCCGCCGACGATGGAGGCCGCGGACGCCTCGTCCAAGCATTCATTCTGCTCGAACATGCAGTTCTCGACGATGTTGGAGGGGCAGTTGAGGAGGCTGAGCCCTCCGCCGGAGTTGTAGGCGCGATTGCCGACGAACCGGCATGCGCGCACCAAGGTCGCCGTCTTGCGAACGGCAAGCCCGCCTCCGTTCAGCTGCGCGTCTCCTCCCTTGAACGTGAGACCGGAGAAAACGAGAGTCCCCGAGTTGGAGTCCGCGTACACGACCGAGTTCTTCGCGTCCCCGTCGATGATCGTCTTCTCCCAACCTTCGGCACCGATCAGGGCGAGGCCGTCCTTGAACTTGATCGACACGTTCTCCGTGTACGACCCGGGGGCGATCCAAACGGTGTCCCCGGGTGCCGCCGCGTCGACGGCGGCCTGGATCGTCGGGTGATCCCCTGGAACGCGCTGGACGGCGGAGAGAGCGGAGACCGGGCCCAGGAGACCGAGCAGAACCGCGGCGAACCACTTCATGTACGAACCCCTCTCTTGTTTTCCTGCGTTCCGGCGCTTCCTCGCGCCGGTCCACGGCTGTTCGATTGTCCCTAGCCTGGACTATGCACGCGTTTCCTACTGCGGCCGCGGATCGCGGCTTACGAGGCCTCCCTTCCTTCGCCGCTTCCTCACCGTAGTGCCGAGACTACGATTCCGGGAGCGGCTCGTCCAGGTCGGCCTCTCGGCTCGCGCTCCGCATCCTCGCGACGAAAACGCGTGCATAGTCCAGGCTAGCGACCGCGCGGCGCGCCGCCCCGTCTTTCGGGAGCTTCCAACTTACTACTCACCATGCTCCGGCCTCGGTGGTTCCTCTGTCAAGAGATCCGGTTTGTGCGAACGAGCGCCAAAACGGCTGTTTTCTTCGCTGAGGCAAGCTCATGACTGTCATAATGGCGGCATTGCTCCGATTGGTCCTGGGGGCGCGCGTGCCACGACCCGCGCAATCGTTTCTAAAACAATTCGTTAGTCACCTTGGTCGCTTCATGGTCGATTGGGCACGCGGCTTGATTGGTGAAGAGGCCGGAAGGTGAACCGGAGGCGTGCCTCCGATTGGATCAAGAGAGAGAAAGGAGATACGAACGATGACGCTGGTCAGATGGAACCCGCTGGCGCGGAATGGACTCTGGATGGACCGGATCTTCGATAGCTTCTTCCAGACTCCCCGCTCGTCGGACACGGACGCGCCCGACCTCTGGATGCCCCGCGCGGACGTCCTCGAGGAGAAGGATGCGTACCGGATCGAGATGGACCTCCCGGGCGTGAAGAAGGACGACATTCGGATCACCGTTCTGGAGAACAGCCTCGAGATCAAGGGAGAGCGGAGCCTGTCGCGCGACCAGGAGGCGGAGGGCCGCCGTCGGAGCGAGCGGTTCTACGGAACCTTCGAGAGGGTGTTCTACCTCCCGAAGGGGACCGACGCCTCCAAGATCGAGAGCGCGTACGAGAACGGGGTGCTCACGATTCGCGTGCCGAAGGCGGAGGAGGCGATTCCCCGGCAGATCGAGGTGAAGGTTCGCTAGAACGTCGAGACGATCGGAAAAGACGGGGGGCCGGGCCGGGCCCCCCGTTCTTTTCGGTGTCGGCGACGCCCTCCGATTGACACGGCGCGCTCGCCTGAAGTATAGTCGGGCGTCCAGAAGGGGGTGTTCGTCATGCGCATCGTGCTCCTCGCTGTGGCCGTTCTCGCCGCGGTCTCCGTCGCGCAGGCGGAGGGTCTCCGTCAGCCGCCGGCGCCCGATGACCTCTTCGACCCGGATCTCATCGATCTCGACCTCGGTGCGATCATCGCGGAGAAGGAAAAGCTCTGGTCGGTGACGTTCGGCCTCGGGACGTCCGGGCAAGGACTTCGAACGACCGAAGCCCAGGCGCGGAACATCGTCACGATCAAGGAGGCGTTCGACAACCTCGCCGACGCGTTCGAGGAGGCGGTGGGGATCGATATTCGATGGAGCAAGGACTCCTTCGAGGACATGCGCCCGGTGCTCGACATCTACGGCGGCGGACGCCTCAAGCTTCCTTCGTCGGTCACCCTGCCGGGTTTGGGCGGGCGGTTCGGCCTCGAGCTGGACGGAGGGAGAACGGGGAGCGCCACCCGGTTCTCGGAGTACGGTTTCGGCGCCTCGATCGCGGACGAGGCCTGGTACCTCTCGGGTCGGGCGCTCTACTACCTCCCGAGCGCGCTCACGCTTCCCGGGCTTTACGTCCGCGGGGTCGAGAAGCGCGAGATCTACATCGCAGCCGGTTTCGGGAGAGCCTGGGCGAAGCACTCGGTGGAGATCTTCTCGCCCGATCCGGTGCTTCAGGGGATCGGGGACTTCTACCTCTATGAAGCCACGGGAAGCGCGAACACGTTCGATCTCTCGATCGGCGCGGAGGAATACTTCACACCCTTCCTATCCGTGAGCCTCCGGGCCGGCTACCGCTGGCTCGAGAAGGGAAGCCTCAAGTACACGGACGTCGAGGAGATCAGGAGCTCGCCTCTCCTGATCAACGAGGGGGAGATCGCCACGGTCTGGGGTCCTTGGTTCCCCGAGGGGATGGTCCCCATCGTCGCCATGGCGGCCGGTCTTGAGTACGGATGGGATCGGGGCGAGGAGCCGATCGTCGTCGACTTCTCCGGATTTCTCTTCCGAGCCGGGCTCCGCTACCACTTCTAAGCACGAACTCCCCGCCGGTTGTCTCGCGCGGGCGCGGGGGGCGGTTCCGCGTCTAGCGCCCGCGGGACGATCATCGTAACACATTGCATTCCAGCGGGTTGGGCGGGTGTCCCCGAACGCCCGCCGCCGCGGCCTCTTCGCGAAGAAAGAACTCAAGAAGCGCGTTTTGTTCGCCGATACGGGGAGCAAGAACGATCGCTTGCGAGAGAACAACCGTTTCTTCGGAAGAGGTGTGCTCGAATGGCTAAGGAGATTCTCGACGTTGCCGCAGCAGCGAAGTACTTGCGCATCACCCGGGCGACGCTCTATAAGCTGGCGAAGGAAAAGAAGGTGCCCGGTCTGAAGATCGGGGGCCAGTGGAGGTTCTCCAAGGATCGCCTCGACGAGCTTTTCCAGGAGGGTTTCCGGACGGAACGCCAGAGGAATCCGGAGCCGGAGCCCCAGAAGACGAAGGTCTGATCGATCTCCCCTTCCCTCTGCGAGCGATTCGCCCGGTGAGCCGGCGGATCGCTTGCCTTTTTCTCCCCATGCTGGTATCTAGTGAGTACGCGTGGAAGAGCGCCGGACCCCGTGCGGAGGCACGTTCCGCGTCTTCGGAACCGCGAGGGGTTCCGGCGTGTGGGAGACACGATGACCGCGATCGGGTGCTTGTCGGTCGACCGGAGGTGAGGACTGATGTTCCCGTTCTTCGATCCAACGTTTGCGCTGCTCATTCCCGCGCTGGCGCTCGCGGGATGGGCCCAGTGGAAGGTCCGCTCCGCGTACTCGGAGTTCAGCCGGGTGCGCACGAGCGCCGGGAGGAGCGGCGCCGAGATCGCCGCGTCGATCCTCCGAAGCAACAGCCTCGGCTCGGTGCGCGTCGAGGCGGTTCCCGGCGCGCTGACCGACCACTACGACCCGAAGGCGCGCACGGTCCGTCTCTCGGAGGGGAACTACGGTTCCGATTCGATCGCGGCGGTGAGCATCGCCGCGCATGAGGCGGGGCACGCGATCCAGCACGGGACAGGCTACATGCCGCTCCAGTTCCGCCACGCGATCTTTCCGGTCGCGAACATCGGTTCGTCCCTCGCCTTCCCGCTCTTTCTCATCGGTTTGCTCGCGCAGATTCGGCCGCTCATCGATCTAGGGATTCTCTTCTTCGCCGCGGCCGTTCTCTTCTCGGTCGTCACGCTCCCCGTCGAGTTCAACGCGAGCCGCCGCGCGCTCGCCCAGCTTCGCGACGGGAGGCTTCTCTCGGTCGGCGAGCTCACCGGCGCCAAGAAGGTCCTCGACGCCGCCGCGCTGACGTATGTCGCGGCGACCACGATGGCGCTCCTTCAGCTCGCGCGGCTTCTTCTCCTCCGCGGGAGGAACGACTGAACGCCGTCTTCGGTTCCCCTCGCGTTCCCCGCACGGGGATCGCGCGCGCGGGGCCCGTTCTGGCCCTTCTCCTCCTCGCCGGCGCCTCGGCGGCTTCGGTGCGCGTCGGCCTTCTCGACAGCCGTTCGGACGGGATCCCCGGCCTCGCATCCACGGGGAAGGCGGGAGACGTCCTCCTCGAGAACGAGAGGATCCGCGTGGTCGTGAGCGCGCCCGAGCACGCGCTCGGCGACGCGGCGAGCGGCGGCTGGATCATCGACGCCGCCCCGATCGACGGGCGCGACTCTTGGGGCCAGGCTTCCTTCGTCCTCGCGGATTCGATCGGGATTCGGAAACCGCGGCACACGAGCATGGAGATCATCCACCCGTCCGGGAGCCGATCCCGCGGCGGGGTCCGCTTCCTCGGGCAGGACAGCCGCGCGGACGGGATTCGCGTCGACACCGAGTACCTCCTTGCCCCGGGAGATTCATTCGTTCAGGTACGAACGGTTTACTACTGGATGCCGCGAGGGGGGACCGGTGGTCTCACGGCGATCGACCGGATCGCGATCGGGAGGACGGAGGTCTTTCTCTACGGCCCCGGCTTTCTTCTCGAAGGAGAGCCGGCGGGGGGCGACACGGTCTTTCGGGCGGGTGCGGTCTCCTTCGCGGGCGACGATGTCGCGTACGGATGGTCGAGCCGGGCGTGCCTCGAGGTGCGGGCGCCCTCGGAGGGAGTCGTGCGCGTGCGGTTGGATCCGGAAAGCCCGGACGGACGCCGCCTCGTGTTCGAGCGCCGATTCCACGTGACCGGCGCCGGGCCGGGAGCGTCCGGCGAGCGGATCGAGGGAGAGGAAGCGCCGGCGCGGTTCTCCGGCACCGTGAGAAGCGAAGATTCCGGGCGCCCTCTCTCCGGAGCGACCGTCGAGTTTCGGGACGAGTCGGGCCTCCGCGCAGCCGCCTCCACGGGGCCGGACGGAGTCTTCCGCGCGGAGCTTCCGCCCGGTTCCTACACGGTGGTCGCCTCGGCGGCCGGCGGCGGCGAGGGGGCATCGAAGCGCGCCAAAGCCGGCCCCGGCGAGTCCGAGACGATCGATCTCGAGGCCGAGGAGCCGGCGACGATCCGCTTTCGCATCGAGAGCGAGAAGGGAACGCTTCTCCCGGGCCGCCTGACGATCCGGGACCGTACCGGCCGGGCGCTCGCGCGCGCTCCGGGAAGGCTTCCGATCCCGGGGACGGTGGCCGCGGCGGATGGGCAGGGGACGGTCCGCGTTCCGCCGGGCGAGTACACGCTCTACGCTTCTCACGGCATCCTGTATTCCATCGATGAACGACACATAAAGCTTCGGCCGGGCGAGATCGCGGACGCGGCCTTCCGGCTGGCCCGCGCCGTCGATCCGGGAGATCTCGCGGCGGTCGATCTTCGCGTTCACACGGCCGCCGGCCCGGAGGCGTCCGCCGCGGCGGAAGAGCTCGCCGCCGCCGCTCTCGCGGAGGGCCTCGACGCGCTCGTCTTCTCCGACAACGGTCGGGTCTTCGTCCCGGGCTCCGATCTCGCGGGGGGGAAGATCCTCCTCATTCCCGGCGAGGAGATCGTCCTGGACGGGATCGGCCGCTTCGGCGCGTTCCCCCTGACGGCGGAGGAAGAACTCGCCCCGCGAGGGGGCTACGGAGCGGAGGGGAAGGCCCCCGGGTTTCTCTTCTCGCTTCTCCGCGCCGGACCGAGCCTTCCCCTCATTCAAGTCCATGCGCCGCGCCGCGAATCGACCGGGTACTTCGCGAACACGCGGCTCGATCCGGTGACCGGACTCTCGGCCAACATCGAGTTCGATCCGGGGTTCGACCTCGTCGAGGTGGCGGACGCACAGGGGATCGAGGAGGGCGGGCTTGTCTTGAACGACTGGTTCCATCTCCTGAACCAGGGGCGGCGCGTGCTCGCCGCGGGGAATTCGGGCGCCCGCGGGACGGGAGAGGGCGGTGTGGGCGTTCCGCACAACCGCGTCGACCGAGAAGGTTTCGAGACGAACCGTTCGGGTCTCATCGAAGCGCTCCGCGCCGGGCGGTTTTTTCTGACGACCGGGCCGATCCTTCGGTTCCGGGTGAACGGGACGGGGCGCTCCGGCGATCTCCTCCACGACGGCGACGGGCTCGTGGAGATCGCGCTGCGGGTGGAGGCGGCTCCGTGGGTCGACGTGGAGACCGTCCGAATCCTCGCGAACGGATCGGTCTTGCTCGATCGAAAAGCGGGCCTGCGGGAGGGATCGCTCGTCGTCGACCTCCGCGAGAGCCTCCCGATCCACCGGGACACGTGGCTCGTGGCGGTCGCCTCCGGGACACGCCCTCTCGATCCGATCTATCGCGGAAAGCGCGGAGAGCGTATTCTCCCCGTGGCGATCACGAACCCGATCTGGGTCGATTTCGACGGGAACGGCGTCTTCGATCCACCGGGCATCCGGTAGCGGGGACCGGAAACGATTTTCGACGGAGTGGGGCGAGAACCTCCTCTCGGGCTCCCTTCGTCCGAGGACACAAGCATGAGGATCCGATTCGGTTCTTCACTTCTTCTTCTGCTGCTCGCGCTCTTCCTCCGCGCGGCGGCGGCAGGCGCCCTCGAGCCGGGAACCATACTTCCGCTCGACGCGGTCGAGCGCGGCCAGCGCGGATTCGGGCTCACGGTCCTCGAGGGGGTCCGGATCGACACGTTCGAGGTCGAGGTGATCGACGTGATGAGGGGGCGCGGGGGGAGCGGGAGCGTCATCCTCGCCCGTCTTTCGGGGCTCGGGATCGAGGAAGCCGGGGTCGCCCAGGGGATGAGCGGCTCCCCGGTCTTCTTGAACGGACGTCTCGCCGGGGCGGTGGCGTTCGCGTACCCCTTCGCCAAGGAACCGATCGGGGGGATCACGCCGATCGAGGAGATGTTCGAGGTTCTCGATCAGGCGGGGGCCGGCGTGGGCGGCGGGGTTCCGGAGCCGCCCGGGGGGAGCCAATCGACTTCCCCTTTTCAGGGGCCTGAGCCGATCGCGACACCGCTTCTCGTCTCCGGGTTCGGTTCGGCGCTCGCCGACGAGATCGGCGACTTCTTCCGTCCGTTCGGCATGATCCCGACCGCCGGAGGGAGCGGGGAGACATCGGCCGCGCGGGATGATTGGAAGCCGCTCCCCGGCGCGGCGGTCGGCGTGCGCCTCCTCGGAGGGGACGCCTCGCTCACCGGCGTCGGCACGATCACGTGGGTGGAAGACGACCGCGTGCTCGCCTTCGGCCATCCTCTCTTCCACGCGGGGAGCGTGAACCTCCCGCTCGTCTCGGCGGAGGTTCACACGCGGATCCCGAGCCTCGCCGTCTCGTTCAAGCTCGGCTCCCCCCTGGAGACGGTCGGCGCGCTCCTCGAGGATCGGCGCGCGGGGGTGGCGGGGCGCCTCGGGGTCGAGCCGCCGACGATTCCGATCGAGGTGATCGTCACGTCCCCCGGTTTCGGCCGGCACGAGTACCGCTACGACGCGATGGACGACAAACGGCTCACGCCGCTTCTCGTCTCGTGGGCGGTCCGCAACTCCGTCGTGCACAGGGAGCGCGCGGTCGGCGAGCACACGGTCCGCATGCGTCTCTTCGTCGATCTGGAGGGGGCGGACGATCTCGAGAGGGAGAACGTCTACTCGTCCGCCTCGGTTCTCGACGAGATGGAGGACGACATCCTCATCCCGCTTCGCGTTCTCGCGAGCAATAACCTCGCGCGGCCGAGGGTGAACCGCGTGCGCGCCGAAGTGACCGTGGAGGACGGGCGCCGCTCGGCGCGGATCGAGCGGCTCGACATCGAGAAGGGCCGGCTTCGTCCCGGAGAGACCGTGCGCGGCGCGGTCACGCTCCGCTACTATCAGGACGAAACCGAGACGCGCCGCTTCGAGATCCCGCTCCCCGCCGATCTCCCGGACGGGAAGCTCATCCTTCGCGCGTGCGATGCCGCCTTCTCGGAGGAGTGGGACTCGAAGCGCGCGCCGAACCGGTTCGCCACGAAGGACATCAACGGGCTCGTCCGGATCCTCCGCGAGATGCGGACGAACGAGAGCGTGTTCGTGCAGCTCTTCGGCGAGGCGAAAGGCGTGACGATCGACGGCCGCGAGATGCCGGGACTTCCCGCCTCGAGGCTCGCCGTTCTCGGCACAGACCTCCACGCGGACGACGGCAACTACGTGAAGGGGAGCGTGCTCGCCTCGGAGACGATTCGGCTCGATGCGTTCGTCTCCGGATGCCGCTCCCTTCCGATCGTCGTGGATCGCGCGGCGCCGTGAGGCCGCCGCTCTCTCGAACAGGGAGTCGAACGATGAACAAGACGAAGCTTCTCGTCCTCGCCGGGGTCGGAGTTCTCCTTTTCGCCGGCGAGCCAGGGGCGGTGAGGACCGCCCGCTGGGACATGTCCGGCCGCGAGAGCGCCGCGGAGGGGACGCCGACGGATCTCACGATCGGACCGCTCGGGTCCCTCGAGCTCGCCCCGCGCTTCGAGCCGGCGGGCACGATCTCCGCGTACTACATCTGGTCGCTTCTCCCGGACAGACGGGGCGGCCTCTACGCCGGCACGGGGGACCAGGGAAAAATCTTCAAGTTGGAACGAACCGGCAAGAGCGTCCTTCTCTTCGATTCGCTCGAGCTCGACATCCTCTCGCTCGCGCTCGACGCGAAAGGAAACCTTTACGCGGGAACTTCTCCGGACGGGATCGTCTACATCGTCGACTGGGACGGAAACGCGCGCACGTTCTTCGACAGTCCGGAGCGCTACGTGTGGGATCTCGCGTTCGACGACAAGGGAAACCTGTACGCCGCCACCGGAGAGCAGGGGAAGGTCTTTCGAATCGACCCCTCGGGGAACGCGGAGCTCTTCTATGATTCCCCGGAAACGAACGTGCTCTGCATCCTCTACGACCGGAAGGACGATCGATTTCTGCTCGGCGGGGAGGGGGCGGGTCTTCTTCTGTCGGTCGACAAGAAGGGGAACGCGCGCGTTCTCTTCGATTCTCCGCGCACAGAAGTCGGCGCTCTCCATCTCGATGAGAAAGGGAGGATCTGGGCCGGATGCTCGGGGAGCGAGGAGCCGGGGACGAACGAAGGAGGGCGCCAGCAGACGAAGAAAGCGCTTCTCTATCGGATCGAGCCGAACGGGACCGCGGTTCTCCACTGGCAATCGGACGCCGAGTTCATCTACGCGATCGCTCCGGGCGCGGAGGGTTCCGTGCTCGTCGGAACCGGCACGCCCGGATCGCTCGTCCGCGTGTCGGAGGGGGGCGAGGCGACGGAGATCCGGAGGATGGTCGAATCGCAAGTCCTCGCGATCGAGCGGACCGACGAGGGGATGTTCGTCGCGACCGGCAATCAGGGGAACCTCTACCGCCTCGGACCGGAGCGGAGCCAAACGGGGATGTACGATTCGAAGGTGCGGGATGCCGTGAACCTCGCGCGCTTCGGGATTCTCCGCTGGTGGGGAGATGTTCCCGGCGGAACCCGCGCGGTCTTCTCGACCAGGAGCGGAAATCGGGAGAGCCCCGACGACACGTGGAGCGAGTGGCAGCCGATCGGCGAAGGGGAGAACGGAGGGCGCATCCAATCGCCGCCCGCGCGCTTTCTCCAGTGGCGCATCGAGCTGGAGGGGAAGGGGGAGGAGAGCCCGCGCATCGATCGGGTCTCGATCGCGTACAAGGAACATAACTTACCGCCTCAAGTGTTGGCGCTCAGCGTGACCTGGACCGGCGAGCCGTTCTACGACGGGCCCGCGGACCCGCGTCCGACGCCGCTCTTTCAGTTTCTTCCCGACGGCGCCCGCGTCGAGCTCTTGCCGACCGAGACGGAGGAGAAAGCGCGGCGCGAGGCGGTCGAGGTCTGGGCGCGGTCGATCCGCACCGCGCGGTGGCAGGCGTCCGACGCGAACGGGGACGATCTTCGATACGACCTCTACACGCGCGCGGAGGGGGATCGCGATTGGCTCCTTCTCGAGGAGGGGATCGAGTTCGACTTCTATTCGTGGGACACCCGCTCGATGCCCGACGGCTTCTACCGCGTGCGGGTCGTCGCGCGCGACCGCCTCTCCAACTCGGATGCGACCGCGGGCGAAGGGGAGCGCGTGAGCGAGCCCTTCCTCGTCGACAACACGCCGCCCGAGATCGTCGGGTTTTCGGCGGAGCGCGACGGGGATCGGATTCGAGTCCGCGCCGAGACGCGCGACGCGGCGAGCGCTCTTCGAACCGCCGAGGTCGCGGTCGGTGCGGGGGAGTGGCGGCCGGTCGATCCGAAGGACGAGATCTTCGACGACCGGAAGGAGGAGTTCGACTTCACCGTCCCCGCCGGCAAGGAAGAGGGGAGCGTCGTGGCGCTCCGCGTGGCGGACGAGGCGGGGAACCTCGCCGTTGCGCAGGCGGTCGTTCGTTGAGCCGGCGCGCCTCCTCGCGGGTTCTCGAGCGGCGTCTCCCGAACGGCCTCACCGTTCTTCTTCGCCCGGTCCGTTCGGCTCCCATCGTGAGCGTCTGGTGCTGGTACGCGGTCGGCTCCGCCGACGAGACGCCGGGCGCGACCGGAATCGCTCACTGGCTCGAACATATGAACTTCAAGGGAACCGCGCGCTTCTCGAAGCGGGAGATGAAGAACCTGATCGAGAGGCGCGGCGGCTATTGGAACGGCTACACCTGGATCGACCAAACGACCTACTTCGAAACGCTGCCGAAAGAGCATCTCGATCTCGCGCTCACGCTCGAATCGGAACGGATGGCGCGGAGCCGGATCGATCCGGCCGAGTTCGAGTCGGAGCGGACTGTGATCGTCTCGGAGCTTCACGGCGGGGAGAACGACCCGGAGACGCTTCTCGACCGCGAGGTGACGGCGGCCGCTTTCCAGACGCACGGCTATCGCTGGCCGACGGTCGGCTGGGAAACGGACGTTCGGAGGATCACGAGGAACGAGATGGTCGCCTTCTACCGGGCGAACTACGTCCCGGCGAACGCGACGCTCGTCATCGCCGGCGATTTCGATCCGGTCGAAGCGATGCGGAAGGTGCGGCGCCTCTTCGGGAAGATCCCGAAAGGGAAGCCTCCCGCGAGAACGCGGACGCCCGAGGGGCCGCAGCGGGGAGAGAGACGGGTCGCGATCGATGGGGAGGGGAAGACGTCGTATCTCCAGGTCGTCCACAAGGCC
>Ga0194127_10006008_pt1 | contig 14000 bp, 15 predicted proteins | sample TA2KigC100mmetaG_FD_148624 | JGI IMG/M metagenome (GOLD analysis project Ga0194127, IMG submission 148624) | Freshwater microbial communities from Lake Tanganyika, Tanzania - TA2015036 Kigoma Deep Cast 100m | ecosystem: Environmental > Aquatic > Freshwater > Lake | place: Tanzania: Lake...
ACCGGCGTGGCTGCCAGGGCAGGCGCGATGCCGCAGGCCAGCAGCAATCCGAGGAGTAGCTTGAACGTGGTGGTCATGGTCGTCTCCCACCCGCTCAGTTGACCGAGGCGGCGTCGGCGGCCAGCGCGTAGGCGGCGCGCGCCGCCTGGTAGGCGGGATCGCTCATCACCCGGCGCCGCACCGAGGCATCGCCGAGTGCCGCCGCCAGTTCCCCCAGCAGCGCGTATTGCGTGGCGGTGTCCAGCGGCGCGCGGCAGGCCACCTCCAGCGCGTTCCAGAGATAGGCCGGCTGGTGGTCGCGCTGATACAGGCGCTGGCAGGCGGATGCCAGGTTGCGGCCCATCTCGCGCCGCTCCGGACTCTCGGGCAGGGCGAGCAGATCCTCGAACTGGCTGCCAAGGATTTCGTTTTCGATGGCGGCGGACAGCGGCGACAGATGCCGGCCCAGGGCCGCCAGGGCGGCGCGCTGGTACTCCCGCGCCTTGGCCGAGGCAGGGTCGGCGATGCTGTGGGCAAGGCCGGCCCAGTGCAGCAGGCGGGCGCGCTCGGGATCGTTGGCGTCCATCTGCGTCACCAGGTAGTCGGCCAGGCCCTGCGCGCTGGCGTCGCGGTTGCCGGCCAGCAGGTCGTGCAGGGCGCGAATGAAGGGCGGGCAGGGTTCGAGCAGGGTGACGTGCGACTTGATCCACAGTTCGCGCTCGATGTCTCGCAGGCGGTCCTGGTTGTGCGGGGCGATGTTCTTGTGGCTGCCCGGGTTTTCCCAGTTCTGCACCGTGGTGACGGAGACGCTGGCCATCACCGCCAGGGATTCCTGCGAAATGCCGTAGCGACGGCGCAGGCGGCCGACCCAGTCGGCCTCGAACTCGCGCTGGCTGCTGTAGCGCCGCGCCGGGCTCGGCTGGCGGCTGTGGGATTGCCATTGTTCCTGCAGGAAAGACATGGACCTTCTCCTTCGCTTCTGGGTGTCGGCGGCCGCGCCGCGACGACTCGTGTTGGGGACGGATGCCTCCTTATCGGCAGAATCTCCGCCGCGCATGAGGGTGACCTGATCGTGAGCATAGACGGCGGCCACACGGCCGGACACCAACTGGGTTGGCCTGCCGGGTGGGCCGTCCGGGTCGCAACCGGCTTGCTAACGGGAGGGAAGTTCGGCGCCTAGCCTGCGGAGTGTCCGGCATCCGCCGGGAAACCGAAGGAGGCAAGCATGTACTCGGAACATCTCGCGATTCTGCTGCTGGTGGCCGCCAATGGCTTCAGCCATCCCGGCTATATCCATCCCCAGGGCACGCAGGCCGAGCGGCAGGCAGGCGCGCCTCCCGGCGCCGCCATCGCCAAGGGTGGGGCGGGGCAGGCCACGCGTTTACCGCGTAGCCTGCGGGTACCCGCCAGGAAAGCGCCGGCCGGCACGCTGCTGGCACAAGGGGCGAGTAGTGAGTAGTGAGTGGCGAGCGAGGGCGGATCAGCCGAAGGTGTAATCCGCCGTACGCGGACAACAGGCTTTACGAGGCTGCCATGCTGACCGGTATGCGCCGGGCGCCGAAGGCGCCGCCGTACTGCTCGAAGCGGCCGGCAATGGCGGTGCCGCAATGCGGGCAATGGCCGGTGTTGGTCAGGTGGTAGGCGGGGATTTCGTACCAGTCGCGCACCACCAGGGCCGCATGGCAGGTCGGGCAGAAGGTGGTGCCGCCTTCGCTGTCGTGCACGTTGCCGGTGTAGACGTAATGCAGGCCGGCCTCCAGGGCGATGGCCCGCGCCCGGCTCAGGGTGGCGGGCGGGGTAGGGAGGATGTCCCGCATCTTCCAGTCGGGGTGGAAGGCGGTGAAATGCAGGGGCACGTCCGTCCCCAGTTCCTTGCCCACCCAGTCGACCAGATCGCGGATTTCCGCTTCGGAGTCGTTGAGGCCTGGGATCAGCAGGGTGGTGAGTTCGAACCAGGTGCGGGTGTTTCGCTTGAGATGGATCAGGCTGTCCAGGATGGGCTGCAACTGGCCGGCACAATATTTGACATAAAAATCGTTCGTAAAACCTTTCAGGTCGACGTTGGCCGCGTCCATCCTGCCGTAGAACTCGAGCATGGGTTCGTGGTGGATGAAGCCGGCGGTGACGGCGACGGTCTGGATGCCCAGGGCATGGCAGGCGTCGGCGGTGTCGAGGGCGTATTCGGCGAAGATCACCGGGTCGTTGTAGGTGAAGGCGACGCTCTTGCAATCGAGTTGTTGGGCGACCCTTGCGATCTTCTCGGGGCTGGCGGATTCCATCAGCCGGTCCATGTCCCTGGATTTGGAAATGTCCCAGTTCTGGCAGAACTTGCAGGCCAGGTTGCAGCCGGCGGTGCCGAAGGAGAGCACGGAACTGCCGGGGTAGAAGTGATTGAGCGGCTTCTTCTCGATCGGATCGACGCAGAAGCCGGAACTGCGGCCGTAGGTGGTGAGCACCATGCGGCCGTGCTCCATCCTGCGCACGAAGCAGGCGCCGCGCTGGCCTTCGTGCAGCTTGCAGTCGCGCGGGCAGAGGTCGCACTGGATGCGACCATCGTCCAGGGCATGCCACCAGCGCGCGGGGTGGCTGGATTCGGGCAGGTTCATACTTCGCCCTCCTTGAATTTCTCCACCGTGTAGCGGGAAAGCTTCATGCCCTTCGCCCAGAAGTCGGGCGCGAGGCCGGCCTTGCGCTTGAGGTGGGCCAGGAAATCGCGTGGTTCCGGCAACTGATCCCAGACCTGGGGCAGGAAGGTGGAGCGGTACCAGCCGTATTCCAGGATCACGCCGTCGATACCCGGACGCAACTGCGCGAGGGCATCGGCCTCGTCGGCGCAGGGCAGGGGTTCGGCCGCCGACAACAGCGATACCTCGACGCGGACGTCCGGCCACTCGTCGCGCCCCAGCGGCGGAAAGCGCGGATCGTCGAAGGCGGCGGCGCGCGCGTTGGCTTCCAGGTCGTGGCCCAGGGCACGGCGCGCGCTCAGGGAGCCGATGCAGCCACGCAGTTCGCCCTGCCGGGTGAGGGTGACGAACACCGCGCCGGGTTCGTCCAGCCAGGGCGGATGCGGCATCTCGCCCACCGCCTCGCCGAGCTGGCGGGCGATGGCGGCGCGGGCCAGGGCGATCAGCAAGGCGACGCGCGGGTCGCGGGGGACGGGCTCAGTGCGCATGGCGAGTTTCCGTTTCCGGTTGCGTCAGAGCGAAGGCGCCGTAGCCGACGACGCGTGAGCGGTCGCCGCTGGTGTCGCCGGAATTGCGCAGATCCAGCAGGTGGATGGCGAGACCGTGGCGCCGCGCCGCCAGCAACAGGCCGTTGAGGGGATGGGCGCCGCAGGCCTGCTCGCCATGGAGATGGGGTTCCAGCCGCAGCACCGCCTGCGCAGTGGCCTGGTCGACGCGTGCCGCCTCGGCGTAGGGCAGGAAGTGGGAGAGGTCGGAACTCACCACGATCAGGGTTTCGTCGCCGCCCCACAGGCGCTCCAGCACCTCGGCCACCGCTTCGGCGCTGGCGCCACCGACGGCCAGGGGCACCAGGCGGAAATCGCCGAGCACGCTCTGCAGGAAGGGCAGGTGCACTTCCAGGGAATGTTCCATCGCGTGCGCGGCGGGCGAGACCTCCACCTGCGGCAGGTCGGCGATCGCGGCGATGGCCTCCGCGTCCAGGGGCACCTCGCCCAGCGGCGTGGCGAAGGCCTCGACGCCGGGTAGGGCCAGCCCGTCCACCCAGACGCGATGCACCGGCCCCAGCAGCACCACCCGCCGCACGACATCGCGCAAGGGGGCGAGCAGGGCGTAGGCGGAGGCGGCGACCGGTCCGGAATAGATGTAGCCGGCATGCGGCGCGATCAGCGCCTTGGGACGCCAGGCCTGGCCCGCCCTGGCTTGCGCGAACGCCTCGCGCAGGGCGTGAAGCAGTGCCTCGGGCTGGGCCGGGTAGAACATGCCCGCGACGGCTGGTGAACGTACTCGCATCGTGGTCCTCGCCTCATCATGTCGGTGGCTCTCAATTAGAATCTAGGGCAGTTCCCGCCCCTTACAAGTCATGATCAATCGATACGCCCTGTTACCCGCCGCCGGAGTGGGTGCCCGCATGGGCGCTGGGCATCCCAAGCAGTACCTGGATATCCTCGGCCGTCCGATGATCTGGCATGCCCTCGACGCCTTCCAGCGGCATGCCGGCATCGCCGGTGTGCATGTGGTGCTCTCCGCCGAGGATGGCTGGTGGAACGCTTATGACTGGTCGGGCTTCGACAAGCTCAGGGTCTGGCGTGTCGGCGGTGCCACCCGCGCGCAAAGCGTGCTCAACGGCCTGGCGGCCATCGCGGATGAGCTGTCAGCGGACGATTGGGTGCTGGTGCACGACGCGGCCCGCCCCTGCCTGAGCCAGGATCTGCTCGACAAGCTGATTGGCGAAGTGGATGACGACGCGGTGGGCGGCATTCTCGCCATGCCGGTGGCGGATACCCTGAAGCGCGCGGCGGATGCTGCGCGCATCGCCGAAACCGTGCCGCGCGCCGGGCTGTGGGCTGCGCAGACGCCACAGATGTTCCGCCACGGCCTGCTGCGCGCGGCCCTGGAAAGGGCGGGTGCAGAGGTCACCGACGAAGCTTCGGCGCTGGAACTGGCCGGCTACGCGCCGCGCCTGGTAGAAAGCGATACCGCCAATCTGAAGGTTACTTACCCGCGCGATCTGGAACTGGCGCGCCTGTTGCTGGCGGCGTCCGCCTGAAGACGCGCGCCGCGCTACTTGCGCGGTTTCGGCAGGGCGCGCACCTCGAAGCGATAGGTGTCGTGGCAGCCGGAGCAATAGGTGATGATTTCCCCGGTCTGCTCCAGCGCGGCATTGACCTGCAGATCCGGTCCGCTCATGCGCGCCAGGGCCAGGAAAGCCTCCTTCAGGGCGATGGCCAGTTGCGTGAAATCCTCGGGGAAACGCTCGCGCATGCTGGCGGGCAGGCGCTCCAGGCGCGGCGCCATGTCCTTGCCGACGAGGTCCAGGGTTTTCGAGTCCTTGTTGGCCAGGGCGTACTGGATGGCGTGCAGCCCATGCAGGTATTCGCGCATTTCCAGGAGCAGCAGGCTGCGTTCCGTCTTGCTCACCGGGATGACGATGCGATGGTCCTGCACCATGCCAACGGCCCCATGCACGGGGGCGACGAAGGAGATGGGTAGCAGGACAAGCAGGAACAGGTAACGCCGCATGACTCCTCCGGTCTGTCTCTCTGTGGGGAAGAGCCCGTTTCAGCAGGCTCAGAGCGAAGCATACCTCCAGCGGGGGCCCGGAATACAGTGGCAGAGGCTATTTTCTGCGCGCTTCGTGCATGCCGCGGACGTGGCCCGCCCGCGTCAGGAAGCGGGTGAGCTGGGTCAGGTCGCGGACTTCCAGGGTGAATTCCATGCGCGCCGATTCCTGCTGCGAGAGCGTGTTGAGGCGGATGACGTTGATCTTTTCCTGGGACAGGATATCCGAGACATCCTTCAGCAGGCCCGGCCGGTCCTGGGCCAGCAGCTCCACATCCACCGCGAACACCTGATCGTCGCGCCCGCCCCATTCCGCGCGCAGCAGCCGCGCCCGCTTGTCTTCCGGCAGGTGGGCCACCATCGGGCAGTCGGCGCGGTGGATGGTGAGGCCGTGGCCCTGCGTGGTGTAGCCGACGATGGCGTCGGGCGGCGCCGGCTTGCAGCAGCCGGCCATGTGCGTGAGCAGGCCCGGCTCGCCCTCCACCAGCACGCCACCGGCGTCGTCGCGGCGCCGCGAGGCCGCCACCAGCGGCTTTTCCGGCGGCGGCGCGAATTCGTCCTGCAGGGCGCGGTCGAGCTGGCCGATGCCGAGATCGCCGCGTCCCAGCGCGGCGCAGAGTTCGTCGGGGCCGGGGAACTTGAGGCGCGCGGCGATCTTGTCGAGATTAGCGTTGAGCAGGTTCAGTCGGTGCAGCTCGCGGTCCAGCAGTTCGCGGCCTTCCTGCACATGCGTGTCGTGGTCCTGCTGCTTGAACCATTGCCGCACCTTGGCGCGCGCGCGATGAGTCTTCAGCACACCCAAATGCGGGTTGAGCCAGTCGCGGCTGGGACCGCCCTGCTTGACGGTGAGGATTTCCACGCGCTGGCCGGTGGCCAGGGCGGTATCCAGGGGTACCAGCACGCCGTCCACCTTGGCGCCGCGGCAGCGATGCCCCAGCTCCGTGTGCACGGCGTAGGCGAAATCCAGCGGCGTGGCGCCGGCGCTCAGGGCGATGACCTTGCCCTGCGGGGTCAGCACGAACACCTCGTCCTGGAAAAGTTCGTTGCGGAAATGCTGGGCCAGTTCGTGGCTGTCGGCGATTTCCTGTTTCCAGGCCAGCAACTGGCGCAGCCAGGCGATCTTGTCCTGCGCCCCGTCACCGCCGCCCTTGGTGCCGCCTTCCTTGTAGCGCCAGTGCGCGGCGACACCCAGCTCGGCTTCCTGGTGCATGTCGAAGGTGCGGATCTGCACCTCCAGGGCCTTGTTCTCGGGACCCACCACGGCGGTGTGCAGGCTCTTGTAGCCGTTGCCCTTGGGGCGCGAGATGTAGTCGTCGAACTGACCGGGAATCGGCTGCCACAGGCTGTGCACCAGGCCGAGTACGTGGAAACAGTCCTTGACGTCGCGCACCAGCACGCGCAGGGCGCGCACGTCGTAGACCTCGTCGAAGGACAGGCGCTTCTTGCGCATCTTCGCCAGGATGCTGGCGATGTGTTTGGGGCGGCCGCTGACGGAGTGGCCGCTGAGACCCTCGGCGTCGAGGACCGCGCCCAGCTGCCGCACGACCTGGTCGATGTACCACTCCCGGTCGAGACGGCGCTCATCCAGCAACCTGGCGATCTGCCGGTAGGTGTCCGGTTCCAGGTAGCGGCAGGAAAGGTCTTCCAGTTCCCACTTCAGTTGCCAGACGCCCAGACGGTTGGCCAGGGGGGCATAGAGTTCGCGCACGTCGCTGGCGACCTTGCGGCGCAGGCTCTCGTCGCCGTTTGCCAGTTCGCGCAGGGCCTGGGCGCGTTCCGCGAGCTTGATGAACACCACGCGGATGTCGTCGGTCATGGCCAGCAGCATCTGGCGCAGAGCCTCGCTCTGGCCGCCCTCGGCATTGAGCTGTGTGATCAGGTGGTCCAGCCGTGAGAGCTTGGCGGCGCCCTCCACCAGGCCGGTGAGATGCGGGCCGAAACGGGCAAGCAGGGTGTCGCGCCGTATGTTTTTTTCCGGCAGGCCGCAGAGCAGGGCGGCCGCCACGGTTTCCGCGTCGAAGCGCATGCCGGCGAGCAGCGCGGCGGTACCCAGGCTGTGTTCGAGCAGCGAGCAGCCCGTATCCACGGCCTCCTCACCACCGTGCGTGGCCAGCCAGTCGGCGGCCTGCTTCAACAGCTTGCGCTGTTCCTCGGGATAGCGGTCGGCAACACTGGCCAGCCAGGATTCCGCGTCACCGTGGGCGAGGGCGAGGGCGTGAGAAACCATTCAGCAGGTTCAGGGGCGGAATTGAAGACTCAGGACGCAAGCGAAAGCGTCGACATGCGCTGGAAGGGGGCTCCCCCCTGGCCTCTTGAGTGTTGTCGCTGATTGTCTACCAGAACTTCCACCAGGCTTTTTCGCGAGACTTGAGTTCGCCACCCTGATAGGGACTGTTGGGAAAGTTCAGCTTGAGCACGCGCAGGGTATCGTCGCGCAGGTCGTTCAGGCCGAGCTGTTCATAGCTCTTGGCCATCACCGCCAGGGCTTCCTCCACCGCCGGCGACTGCCGGTAATGCTCGAGCACGTACTTGCCGCGGTTGACGGCGGCGACGTAGGCGCCGCGCTTGTAGTAGTAGTTGGCCACGTGCACCTCGCTGGAGGCGAGGGCGTTGACCAGGTATTTCATGCGCGCGATCGCATCCTCGGTGTACTTGCTTTCTGGAAAACGCGTCGCCAGTTGCTGGAAGGCGTCGAAGGCTTCGCGTGCGGACTTGGGATCGCGGTCGCTCATGTCCTGCTCGCCCAAGCGCGCGAACAGGCTGCGGTCCTCAACGAAATTGGCGAGACCGCGCAGGTAGTAGGCGTAATCCACGTGCGGGTGGTTGGGATGCAGCTTGATGAAGCGCTCGGCGGCGGCGACGGCGGAGGCGGGCTCGTTGTCCTTGTAATAGGCGTAGGCCACCTCCAGCTTGGCCTGCTGGGCGAAAGCGCCGTAGGGATAGCGCGCCTCCAGGGTCTCGAACAGCTTGATGGACTTCTCGTAGTCACCCTCCGAAAGCGCTTCCTTGCCCGCGTAATAGAGCTTGGAGGCGGACCAGTTCTTGGTCTCGTCGATCTGCTCGGGCAACAGTCCGCATCCCGCCGACAGGCCTAGGGCCAGGGCGAGCAGGAGAGGAAGACGGAGTTTTGACCAGGTCAAGGCTAGAATTCGTGGCATTTCGATCCCCAACAAGAGGCGCGGATTATACCCGTGCACCCTCCCTCCCACCTCCCTCGATGACCTCATCCCAAAGACTGGTGATTCCCCAGGAGCATGCCGGCAGACGCCTCGATCAAAGCCTGGCGGAACTGCTGCCGGAGTATTCCCGCAGCCGCCTGCAGGGCTGGATCGACGCCGGCCACGTCACCCTGGGCGGCGCGCCCGCCTCCAGACGACAGAAGGTGTGGGGGGGCGAGAGCGTGGACGTGGTACCCCAGGCAGGTGCGGAGGAGACCGCCTTCCGCGCCGAGGCCATCGGCCTCGACGTGGTGTACGAGGACGAAGCCATCCTGGTCATCGACAAGGCGGCGGGCCTGGTCACCCATCCCGGCGCCGGCAACTGGCAAGGCACCCTGCTCAACGCCCTGCTGCACCACGTGCCCGGCGCCGCCATCCTGCCACGCGCGGGCATCGTGCATCGGCTGGACAAGGACACCAGCGGCCTCATGGTGGTGGCCAAGACCCTGGAGGCGCAGACCCACCTGGTGCGCGACTTGCAGGCGCGCGAGGTGAAGCGGATCTACTGGGCCGTGGCCCTGGGCGTGTTCGCCGGCGCCGAGGGCGAGGTGGCAGCCGCCATCGGCCGACATCCCACCCAGCGCACGAAAATGGCCGTGCTCGATGAGGGCGCGGCGGGTGCCAAGCCGGCCCTGACCTACTGGAAGGTGTTGCGCCAGTACGCCCGCGCAGCCTGGGTGGAATGCCGCCTGGCCACTGGCCGCACCCACCAGATCCGGGTGCATCTCGCCCATCTCGGCCATCCCCTGCTCGGCGACCCGGTGTATCGCGGCCGCCGCCCGCAGGCAACCTCCGGCTTCCAGCGCCAGGCCCTGCATGCCGTGCGGCTCGGGCTGCGGCATCCGGTTACCGGTGCAACCATGGAGTGGGAAGCGCCGCCGCCCGAGGACTTCCGCCGCCTCCTCAACGAGCTGGAGCAAGCCGATGCATCCTGACTGGATCGTGCCCGACTGGCCGGCCCCCGCCCGCGTGCGCGCCCTGGCCACCAGCCGCGCCGGTGGCGTCAGCGTCTCGCCTTACGCCAGCATGAACCCCGCCGTCCACGTCGGCGACGCGCCCGCCGCCGTCGCGGAGAACCGGCGCATCCTGTGCCAGGCCCTGCCTTCCGAACCCCTGTGGCTGAACCAGGTGCATGGCACGCGGGTGGTCGAGGTTTCTTTGCCACCCATGCAGAGTTCACTTTCGAAATTGCAGGGGGCGACAGGGGAGGTGACTCCGGAGGCGGATGCGAGCGTGACGCGGCAACCCGGCCTGGTCTGCGCGGTGCTCACCGCCGATTGCCTGCCGGTGTTGTTCTGCGACGATAGCGGCTCGGTGGTGGCCGCCGCCCACGCCGGCTGGCGCGGCCTGGCCGCTGGCGTGCTGGAGGCAACGGTAGAGGCCATGGGCGTGGCGCCGGAGCGCATCCTGGCCTGGCTGGGGCCGGCCATCGGCCCCGCCAGTTTCGAGGTGGGCGAGGAGGTGCGGGAAGCCTTCGTCGCCGGCAACCCGATGGCCGGCATCGCTTTCCGCCCGGCCTTGCCCGGCACCCTGGACGAATCGCCACGCAAGTGGCTGGCCGACCTGAGCATGCTGGCCCGCATCCGCCTCGCCGGCATCGGTGTCGAACGGGTGTACGCGGATGCATCCTGCACCTTCAAGGACGCGCGGCGCTTCTTCTCCTACCGGCGCGATGGCCAAACCGGCCGCATGGCCAGCCTGATCTGGATCGAGGGTTCGCCCGGAAGCGGCTAGAATCCCGCTTTTTCCGGCAACCCCCGCCATGTCCCTGCTCACCGCCATCCTCCTCGCCAGCGCCGCCGGCGGCCTGCTGTCCGTGCTGCTGGCCACCCTGGCGCTGAAACTCAAGGCGGAATGGGTGCCGGTGATGGTGAGCTACGCCATCGGCGCCCTGCTGGGTGCCGCCTTCCTGGAAATCCTGCCGCACGCGCTCGACCACGCCGGCAGTTTCCAGGCGGTGAGCGGCACCGTCCTGGCCGGCATCTTCGGCTTCTTCATCCTGGAAAAACTGGTGCTCTGGCGGCATTGCCATACCGAGCACTGCGAGGCCCACGGCGCGGACGCCCCGGCGCACGACCATGGCCGCTCCGGAATGATGATCACCGTGGGCGACACGGTGCACAACTTCGTCGACGGCATCATGATCGCCGCCGCCTTCCTGGTGGACGTCAAGCTGGGCGTGGTGACGGCCTTCGCCATCGCCGCCCACGAGGTGCCGCAGGAACTGGGCGATTTCCTCATCCTGCTGCATTCCGGCTACAGCAAGGGCAAGGCCCTGCTACTCAACCTGCTGTCCAGCGCCGCCATGATGCTGGGCGCCCTGTTGGGCTACTTCCTGCTCGCCCCCTTGCAGGAATTCCTGCCCTACATGCTGGCCCTGGCCGCCTCCGGCATGATCTACGTGGCGGTGGCGGACCTGATTCCCGGTCTGCACAAGCGGGCTGAACTCGGCCACACCGCCCAGCAGGCCCTGCTGATCGGACTCGGCGTGCTCACCGTCTGGCTGGCCTCCGGCCTGGCCCATGAATGGATGGGCGGACACGGGCACGGCCACGTGCACTGAGGCCACCGGAGCCATCCCCGCATGAGCAACGCGGCGCGCTACATCCACTCCTTCTCGTCCGCCGAGCAGGAACGCCTGGTGCGCCAGGGCGAGTTCCTGGCGCCCTGGGTGCAGCCCGGCGTGGATTTCTCGGCCTGCGCACGGGTGGTGGAGCTCGGTTGCGGCGTGGGCGCGCAGTTGCGGGTATTGCTGGGACGCTTTCCCCGCAGTCATTTCACCGGCGTCGACCTGTCGCCCGGCCAGTTGGCCCAGGCGCGGCATCTCCTGGCCGAGCCCCTCGAAGCCGGGCGGGTGGAACTGGTGGAGGCTTCCGCTTTCCGGCTGCCTTTTCCCGACGCCAGCTTCGATGGAGCCTGCACCTTCTGGGTGCTGGAGCACCTCGGCGACCACCCGGTGCTGTTGCGGGAAGCCCTGCGGGTGCTGAAGCCGGGCGGCGTGCTGTACTGCACCGAGGTATTCAACAGCGGTCTCTACACCGCGCCGGCCATGCCCGGCCTGCAACGCTGGTGGCGCGCCTTCAACGACTTGCAGCGGGAACTCGGCGGCGACCCCGACGTCGGCGTGCGTCTGGCCGCCCTGCTGGAGCAGGCCGGCTTCACCGACGTGGCCCTGCGCGAAACCTCGCCGCAACTGGATGGGCGCACCCGCGCGCCGGCCGCCCGCCGCGATTTCCTGGACTTCTGGCAGACCCTGCTGTTGAGCGGCGCCGAGCAGTTGCGCGCCCACGGCCGGGCGGACGAGGCGGACATCGCCGCGCTACGGGCCGATTTCGCCCGGCTGGCGGACGATCCGGACGCCATTTTCCGCTACGCCGCCTTCCAGGCCGGCGGCCGCAAACCCGCCTGAGCAGGAGCCCCGAGCCCATGACCAGCCTTCCGAAAATCGGCTTCGTTTCCCTCGGCTGCCCGAAGAACGCCTACGACTCCGAACGCATTCTCACCCAGTTGCGCGCCGAGGGTTATCTCATCGTGCCCAGCTACCAGGACGCCGATCTGGTGGTGGTCAACACCTGCGGTTTCATCGACGCGGCGGTGGAGGAGAGCCTGGACGCGGTCGGCGAGGCCCTGCGCGAGAACGGCAAGGTCATCGTCACCGGCTGCCTGGGCGCGCGCGAATCCGTGATCACCGAAGCACACCCGCAGGTGCTGGCGGTGACCGGCCCGCACGCCACCGAGGCGGTGATGACGGCGGTGCACGCCCACCTGCCCAAGCCGCACGATCCCTTCGCCGACCTCATCCCTCCCGGCGGCCTCAAGCTGACCCCGCGCCACTATGCCTACCTGAAGATTTCCGAGGGCTGCAATCACCGCTGCACCTTCTGCATCATCCCCAGCCTGCGCGGCGACCTGGTCTCGCGGCCGATAGGCGACGTACTGGCCGAGGCCGAGGCCCTGGTCAAGGCCGGCGTCAAGGAACTGCTGGTTATTTCACAAGATACAAGTGCCTACGGCGTGGACTTGAAGTATCGCATGGGGTTTCACGGCGGCCGCCCGGTGAAGACCCGCATGCTCGAACTGGTCCAGGAACTGGCCCGGCTGGGGGTCTGGGTGCGCCTGCACTACGTCTATCCCTATCCCAGCGTCGACGAGGTCATCCCGCTCATGGCCGAAGGGAAGGTGCTGCCCTACCTGGACGTACCTTTCCAGCATGCCAGCCACCGCATCCTCAAGGCCATGAAGCGCCCCGCCCACGCCGAGAACGTCCTGCGCCGCATCGAGCAGTGGCGGCAGATCTGCCCGGATCTCGCCATCCGCAGCACCTTCATCGTCGGCTTTCCCGGCGAGACCGAGGCGGATTTCGACGAACTCCTGGATTTCCTCGAAGCCGCCCAGCTCGACCGGGTCGGCGCCTTCGCCTATTCGCCGGTGGACGGCGCCGCCGCCAACGCCCTGCCGGACCCGGTCGACGAGGACATCCAGCAGGACCGCCTGGCCCGCTTCATGGACGTGCAGGCTGATATCAGCGCCGCCCGGCTGAAGGCGAAGATCGGCCGCGAGATGACCGTGCTGGTGGACGAAACCGGCGGCGGCCGCGCCGTCGCCCGCAGCCATGCCGACGCCCCGGAAATCGACGGCGTGGTGCACATCGCCCAGGGCCGTGGGCTGCAGCCGGGAGACTTCGTGAAGGTCAGGATCACCCGCGCGGACGATTACGACCTCTGGGGCAAGCCCATTTAACCCGTTAGGACCATCATGGATTACAAAATTCTCTTGACCGTGTTCGCCACCGTGTTCATCGCCGAGTTGGGTGACAAGACCCAGTTGGCCACCATGCTGTTCGCCGCCGACAAGGAAGTCAGCAAGTGGGTCGTGTTCATGGGCGCCTCCCTGGCCCTGGTGGCCACCTCGGCACTGGGCGTGCTGGCCGGCGGCGTGCTCAGCGAATACATCAGCGAAAAGCAGCTGCACTACATCGCCGGCGCCGGCTTCATCATCATCGGCATCTGGACCCTGATGAAGGCCTGAGATGAAACAACCCCCTTACTCGCTGCGCTCGTTTCCCCCCGAGGGGGAGGTCAGTTCCTTCGGAACGGCCGTGCGGAACTGACATGAGCGAGAACTGGAAACCGCACGTGGTGGTGGCCGCCATCGTCGAGCAGGACGGCAAGTTCCTGCTGGTGGAGGAAAGGACCGATGACGGCATCCTCTTCAACCAGCCCGCCGGCCACCTGGACGAGGGCGAATCCCTGCTGGACGCAGTGCGGCGCGAATGCTTCGAGGAAACTGCCCACCACTTCGAGCCGCAAGCCCTGGTGGGCGTTTACCGCTGGCGCCATCCCAAGCGGCGCAACCGCACCTACCTGCGCTTTGCCTTTTCCGGCGTGATTGCCGGCTTCGACCCCACCGCGCCGCTGGACCAGGGCATCCTGCGCGCCGTGTGGATGAGCCCCGAGGAAATCCGCGCCACCAGTCACCGCCACCGCAGCCCGCTGCTGATCCGCTGCATGGAGGACCATCTCGCCGGGCGCGCCTATCCGCTGGATGTGCTGACGGATTT
>Ga0194127_10006009_pt1 | contig 14000 bp, 10 predicted proteins | sample TA2KigC100mmetaG_FD_148624 | JGI IMG/M metagenome (GOLD analysis project Ga0194127, IMG submission 148624) | Freshwater microbial communities from Lake Tanganyika, Tanzania - TA2015036 Kigoma Deep Cast 100m | ecosystem: Environmental > Aquatic > Freshwater > Lake | place: Tanzania: Lake...
CCCACCGGACCGCGACCCGCCCGCCCGCCACGACGACCGCGATCACCACCCCCACCCCGACGACCAGAGGAGGCCGGACGTTCGTCCCCATCAACCACGCCGCGGAGAAGCACGCGATCGGCACCACCAGCAGCCCGATCGCGGCGCCCGCGGCGAGCCGCAGGCCCCGCGTCCAGCCCTCGCCGATCCAGTCCGCGACCAGCCATCCCGGCAGCAGGAACGCGACCGCCGCGGCCGCGAGCCGCAGCGCGAGGTCCGCGAGGTCAGCCGCCATCGCGTCCCCCGCGTCCCCGCCCGGGACCTGCGTCGTCCCGGGCCGGGCCCGGCTCCCCGCGCCACGGCACCAGGGCCGCGAGCCCGAGCCGGATCGTCCGTCCCAGCGAGGCGGCCGCGCTCTTCCGCGACAGCACCAGCCGGATCAGGTTCATCGCCGTGGCCGGCCGCAGCCAGAACCAGCGCACGAGCCGCGCATACTGGGCCTGGAGCTGCTCCGGGGTCATGGTCTCGTTGCGGAGCACGACCTCCCGCAGGAACACGTACCGCTCCCAGTCCTCGGTCGCGACGAGGCCGCGCTCGCGCGCCCAGTCCCACAGCGGCGTGCCGGGGTAGGGCGTCATGAACGAGACCTGCAGGAAGTCCGGGTCCGCGCGCCGGACCAGGTCGAACGTGGCCGCGACGTCCGCCTCGCCCTCGCCCGGGACGTTCAGCATCGCGAAGCCCATCGTGGACAGGCCCGCGGCGCGCGCGGCCTCGAACGCCGAGACGATGGAGGTCTCGGACAGCCCCTTCTTCAGGAACGCGCGGCCGGTCGCGGATCCGCTCTCGATCCCGAACTCGACCCGCACGCACCCGGCCGCCCGCATCCGCCGGAGCAGCGCCTCGTCCACCATGTCGGCGCGGGTCAGGCAGATCCAGCGGATCTCCCCCGTCCCCGACCCGGCGCCCAGCGCCTCGCAGAACTCCTCCACCCACTCGCGCTTCGTCGTGAACGTGTCGTCCACGAACGAGAAGAAGTCCGTGCCGAACTCCGCCCGGACCGCGAGCATCTCCGCGGCGACCCTGCCCGGGCTCCGGTAGCGCATCCGGCGGCCGAACACGGGCGGGACGGCGCAATAGACGCACTTGCACGGGCAGCCGCGCATGGCGAGCAGGGTCGTGAAGCGGTCCGAGTCCACGGACCGGTAGCGCCGCATCGGGAGCAGGTCGCGGGCGGGGACCGGGATCGAGTCGAGGTCCTCGATCGTCGGGGCGACGCCGGTGTCCGTGACGGTCCCGTCCGGCCTGCGGAACGCGACGCCCGGGACCTCGGCCAGGCCGCCCCCGACAAGCCCGCTCCCGCCAGGCCCGCCCCCGGCCTCGATGGCCGCGAGCACGGCCGGGAGGGTCCTCTCGGCCTCGCCGCGCGCGACCGCGTCGATCGCGGGGTGCTCGGCCAGCGATCGTGCGGGCAGGGCGGTGGTGTGCGGGCCGCCGACCAGCACGGTCAGGTCGGGCCGCTCCCGCTTGAGCGCCGCCGCGAGGCGCCCGGCGGCCGGGAAGGTCGGGGTGGTCGCGGTGATCCCGACGACCCGGGGCGCGTCCGCGAGCACCGCGAGCACCGTGGCCGCCTCGTTCAGGCCGAGCGCGTTCGCGTCCACGATCCGCGGGTCGTGACCGGCCTCGCGCGCCGCCGCCGCGAGGTACGCGAGCCCGAGGGGCGGGCCGACCGTGGTCTGCGCGATGCGCCGGATCCGCTGCTGGAACGACGGGTTGACGAGCACCAGGCGCATCGGAATCCGATCCCGGACAGGCCCGAGGAACGATGCCACACCGTCCGGTTGCGCGCAACTTCACCCGTCCCCGAACCCGTCCCCGCACCCGAGCCCGAGCCCGCTCCCCTCCCTGCCCGAGCCCGCTCCCCTACCTGCCCGAGCCCGCCGCACGCTTGCCCCCGCCGAGCCCGATCGCCGACAATCGCCTGGGGACAGTGACTTCGGGGGGAACGCTGAAACCCGCGCCGGCAGTCGCCGTGGTCGTCGCGCTGACCAGCCTCGCGGCCGGGTGCGGCGCCTGGCAGCCGGTGAGCGAGCTCCCGTCCCCGGACCCCTACATGAGCCAGAACGCGACCGGCGCCTGCATGCGGAACTGCGAGAGGGCGTACCCGAGGACGCCGGACGTGGCCGGCCGCGACTTCAACGAGAGGGCCCGCGAGCGCTGCCTCCGGTACTGCCGCTGAGGCGGCCTGCCCCCGATCGCCCCGGCCGTCCGGACGGGCTCGCCGCCCGCGGCCCGACCGCGTATGATCGGCCCGTCTCGACGCCCGGAGCGACGCATGGCGTTCGTCCCTTCCATCGACCGGGTCCGCGACCCGGCCGTGCAGGGCTGGATCCTGGACCAGATCGAGGACGCTCGCGAGACCGGCCGCGAGGAACGCGCGGCGGAGCTGGAGGCCCTGCTCGACCCGGGCACGGTCCGCGGCATCCTCGAAGGCCCGGACGACAACCGGGCGCACGTCGCCATGAGGGCGCTCGACCGCTCGCTGCTCGCCCCCCACGTGGGCGTGCTGCTCGAGGCCCTGCGGTCCGGAACGCCCGCGGGTCGGTCGTTCGCCGCCGCCTGGGCCGCGGCGGGCCTCGCGCCGGAGCGGGCGGTCGAGATCGCCGAGGAGATCCTGTCGTCGGCCGCCGGAATGCAGGACGTGACCCGCCGGTTCGCGGCGTTGGGCGTCCTCGACGCGGCCGGGCCGGCCTCGGAGGAAGCCGTTCGCCGGCTGGTCGCGCGCCTGCCGCGTCCGGAGCCCGGCGCGCCGCCGGACGCGTTCGCGTGGAATCGGGCGCTGACCCTTGCCGCCCGGTTCCGGCTGGACGAGACCGCGTCCCTGCTCGCCGAGTTTCTGCGGTTCGACCTGGAATCGCCGGACGGCGAGGACGAGCCCGGGGACGACGAGGACGAGATCCCGTTCGACGACGATGACGCGGTCGACGAGGCCGTCCAGGAGGTCGAGGACTGCCTCGAGTGGACGGGCGCCGAGGTCCTCGGGCGGCGTACGGTTGCGACCTTCCTCCGGGTCGCGGGGACGGAGACGTCCTTCGCCGACCTCGCGCCGCTGTACGAGCCGGATGCCCCGCTCCGCGAGATCGACCGCCTGGCGTCGCTCCCGTTCGCCGACGCGGCCGAGCGGCTGACCGGCGCGCTCCTCCTGCTCGACGCATCGGACCCGGGGCGCCCCCCGATCGTCTTCGCGTCCCGTCTCGCCGCCTGCGTCGGCGACCGCCGCACCCTGCCGGACCCGACGGTCGACGCGCTCGCGTGCTTCGTGCTCGCGTGCGTGCTCGACGGGTGGGCGAGACCCAGGGCCGCCTGCCGCGACTTGACGGTCGCCCGGCTGACGGACCTGCTCGCCGCGGACGTCGAGGACCTGCCGGGAGAGGACGACATCGTCGCGGCCCTCGAGGCGAGGGCGGCGGGGGAGGTAGCGGACGCGCTGGTCGATGCCATCCCGTGCGCCGACGATGCTGGCCTGTTCCGGCTGGTGCGCGTCGCTGAGGCCGTGCGGGACCCGCGCCTCGTCCCGGTCCTGGTCGACAGCCTGGACGAGTTCCACGACGACGACACGTTGCGCGACCGGGTCGCCCGCGCCCTCTGCCGGTTCGGGCCGGCCGCCGAGGCGGACCTGCTCGAACGCTGGGACGAACTCGACTACCGCCAGCGGATCTGGGGATGGGGCGTCCTGGAGGCGATCGGAGGACCGCGGACCATCGATCACCTGCTCGACACCTTCAAGGACATGCGCGCCGAGCTGATCGACATCGAATCGTGGACCGAAGGCGCGCTCGCGTTCGTCGATCCCCGCTTCCTGGACCTCGTCGAGGGCGAGGTCCGCCGGTGCCAGCCCGAGATCGACAATCCGTTCACGACGTTCTGCGCCCTGCTCGGCGTGGAGCGGCCAGGGCTGGCGGAGGCCCGTGCCAGGCTCGCCGGGATCGAGGCTTCCTTCCCGCCGCTCGGGGAGGAACTGCGCGGCCCCCTGGACCGTCCGGCGGCGACGATCGTTTCCCGATGCGAAGCCTGCGGCGACGAGAACCGCTGCGATTTCGGACAGGTGTTCGTCGGCTCCCGCAGCGGCCTGCGCCTCGACCCTGCCGTGCCCTGCCCCTCGTGCGGACGGGCCGGCCGGCTCGTCCCGGCCCCGATGATGAGGGACATGCTGTGGCGGGAGGTGATCCGGATCCGCTGCGACGTGGATGCCGGCCGGCCGTACGCCGGGCCGCTCCGGTTCGTCGAGGACCCGCCGGAGCCCCCGTTCGTCCGCAGGGTCAAGATCGGCCACAACGACCCCTGCCCGTGCGGGAGCGGCCGCAAGTACAAGAAGTGCTGCCTGCTGAAGACGAACTGACGGCGCGGTGGTGCCGCCGCGCGGTCCCCCGATTTGCGCCGCCCCGCCATCCCTGACATGATCCCGCGGCCCGTCCGGACCCCGCACGCGGGAACCGGAGGGGCGCCCGGCCTGCGGAGCAGGGGCGATGGCCGTGCCGGATCCGCTGGTGCTCGCGATCCACGAGGACACGAACGCGAACGCCGCGCTCGTCCGCGGCACCGAGATCGTGGCCGCGGTCGCGGAGGAGCGCATCAGCCGCCGCAAGTACCAGGCGGGCTTCCCGACCCTGGCGGTCGCGGAGGTGCTGCGCCTCGGCGGCGTGCGGCTCGGCGAGGTCGGCGCGATCGCGGCGGGCAACCGCTACCACTTCGTGCCACGCCTGCTCGGGTCCGCGGCGATCGAGGGCGAGCACGACCTGTTCGGGCTCCTGCACAACGCCTGGTCGGTCTTCCAGTCCGGCCTGCGGACCGAGGGGGCCGCGGCGCGCGCGGTCGAGGCCGTGTCGAGCGTGATGCTGCGGCACCGGTTCGGCCGCCCCGTGACCCTGCACGACCACCACACCGCGCACGCGTACTCGGCGTACTACACGTCCGGGACCGATACGGCGCTCGCGGTCTCGGTCGACAACCTGGGCGACGGCTGGTCCGCGCGGGCCTTCCGGTGCGCGGGCGGGCGCGTGGAGCCGTTGTGGGGCTCGGACGCGACCGGGTCGCCCGGCCAGTTCTACGGCGAGATATCGCAGTTCCTCGGGTTCCACGTGCTCGACGCGGGCAAGGTGACCGGGCTCGCGGCGCGAGGCGACCCGGCCGCGGCGTACCCGGTGATGGAGCGCCTGTTCTCGCTCGACCCGAAGGGGCCGGGCTTCCGGCTCGCGCCGGTCCGGTCGAAGCTGTGGCGGCGGGGGCCGTTCCGCGACCTGGCCCGCTTCTCGCCGGCCGAGATCGCCGCGGCTGCGCAGCGCAGGCTCGAGGACGTGATCGTCGCCTGGGTCCGGCGCGGGCTCGCCGAGACCGGCGCGCGGGACCTGGTGCTCGCGGGCGGCGTGTTCGCGAACGTGCGCGTGAACCAGCGGCTGTGGGGCCTGCCCGAGGTGGACTCGATCTTCGTCCACCCGGCCATGAGCGACCAGGGTATCGCGGTCGGCGCGGCGCTCGCCCACGTGACGACGGCCGGACCGCGGCCCCCGCGTCGCATCCGGGACGTCTTCCTCGGCGCGTCGTACTCCGAGTCCGAGATCGGGGACGCCCTTGAGGACGACGGCCTGCGCTACGAGCGGCCGAAGGACCTCGAGGCCGCGGTCGCGGACCTCGTGGCGGCGCGCAAGGTGGTCGCCCGCTTCGACGGGCGCATGGAGTACGGCCCGCGTGCGCTCGGGAACCGCAGCATCCTCGCCTCGACCGAGGACGCCGGCGTGAACGACCGCCTGAACGCGCGGCTCGGGCGATCCGAGTTCATGCCGTTCGCGCCGTCCACGCTGGCCGAGCACGCGGCGAACTGCTACCTCGACTACGGGCCGGGCGCGGACCTGACCAGCCGGTTCATGACGATCACGTTCGACTGCTCGGATTGGATGAAGGCAGCCTCGCCCGCGGTCGTGCACCTGGACGGCACCGCGCGGCCGCAGGTGGTCCACGAGGCGGACTCGCCGTCGTACCACCGGATCCTGCGCCTCGTGTTCGAGCGGACCGGCGTGCCGAGCGTGGTCAACACCTCGTTCAACCTGCACGGCGAGCCGATCGTGTGCTCGCCGCGCGACGCGATCCGGTCGTTCGGTGCCGCGCGCCTCGACGCCCTGGCGATCGGTCCGTTCCTGGTGCGGGGGAACTGACCGTCAGGGGGCGAGGGCGGCCGCCTCGCCTTCCTTCAGCACCACCACCCTGCTCGCCGACCCGATCTTCCTGACCTCGGGCCCGAGGTGGGCGGCGCGGCCGGGGTGCCGCGAGAGGGGGGGGACGGCCATCCAGATGCCGCCCTCGTGGATGGGGACGATCGCCTTCGCCTCGAGGATCGCGCCCGCCCGCGCGGCGTCGGCCGCGTCCATGACGGTCTTCCGCCCCAGGATGCGCGACCCGCCGACCGGCAGCAGCGCGAACGACATGGGGCCGAACCGCTCGCGCACCTGCCGCAGCACGTCCTCGTCGAGCCGCGCGTCCCCCCCGAAGAAGCCGCACCCCCACCCCGGGAAGCACATCACGTAGTTGACCTCGTCGGGCCCCGGGCCGGTGTGCCGCGCCGGGACCGCGGTCACCTCGACGCGGCCGATCGGGGCGGTCCGCCAGGGCGGAAGCTCCGCCCACCCGGGCCCGTGCGGCTGCGCAAGCTTCGCGAGCGCGCCCGGCGGGAACAGGACCGCGCCCGGCTGGGGCCTCATCTCGTCCAGCGGCCCGCGCTCGAAGTGGTCGGGGTGGATGTGGGACACCAGCACGCCGTCCAGGGGCGGCAGCTCGGAGGGCCTCATGCCCGGCGCGCGGTAGCAGCGGAGCCCGCGCATGGTCATGCCGAACCACGGGTCTGTCAGGATGTTGAAGCGCGCCCAGTGGATCAGGAGGGTGGAGCAGCGGATCATCCGCACGTCCACCGGGAGCATGGGCCTCGAGAGCCCCGTGCCGCTCCGTCGCTCGATCTGCATCGCCGGGTCCCCTGCCCCGCGCGTCACTCGCCGTAGATGTAGCTCCACACGGCGAGCGCAGTCAACCCGCGCTCCCACGGCTCCCGCGCCGCGCGCGCGATCCGTTCGACATCCGGCCGGCGGATCGGACGGTAGAGCGCCGGCAGCGGGGAAGGGGTCGTCATGTGCTCGCGCTCGATCGCGATTTCGGCTGCGGATTCGCGGGTATAGAAGAAGTGCCAGTCCTTCCGGCGCTCCTCGGGCAGCCCGTCGAGCCCGGCGTCGTTCCGCGCCGCGTGGGGGAAGCGGACGTACCAGCGCTCGTCCGCCGGCGCGTCGATCGCGCGGGCGCCGAGCACCGCGGCCGCGATCGCCGCGGCCGACCCGGCCGTGACCGCGAGCCGCCGCCGGTCGCGCGGAGCCTCCGCGAGCCACGCGATGCCGGCCGCCGCGAACGCGAACAGCGGGAAGAGGTGAAGGGCCATGAATGTCTGCTTCAGCTCCTCCCAGTTCTCCTGCGCCGCGAACAGGCCGAACACGATCGCCCACCACGCGGCGAGGCACCAGCCTTCGAACGGCCGCCGCCGCAACAGCACGATCGCGCCGACCGCGGCCAGGGCCGCGAGCACGACGCCGAGCGACTTCACGGTCACGAGCATCCAGTGCACCGCGGTCGGGAACGCGAAGTGCGGCGTACGGACGACGTGGTCGTGGAACGGCCAGTTGAGCAGGCCGTTGAACCGGAACTCCGCGCCCAGGAACGAGTGGGGGAACGTCGGCCGGAAACCCTCCAGCGCCGCGACCTGCGACGGGTGGATCAGCATCTGGCCGTACGCGAAGCGGTTCCACAGCAGGACCGGCAGGATGGCCACGAATGCGGCGGCCGTGAAGGCGCCGAGCCGGCGCGCGAACGCGCCCCACCCCCCGGACCCGCGCGCTAGCAGGGCGAGCATCACCGGCCCGAGCACGATCGCCTCGTTCCGGATCCCCCCGAGCACGCCGTAGATCAGGCCGATCAGCCAGAAGCGTGGCCGCGCCTCGGTGGACAGGACCCACAGGAGCGCGAGCACGGCGAGCCCGAACAGGTTCCCGTTCAGGCGCTCGATGTATAGCGAGAACGGGTTCGCGACGAGCGCGATCGCGGCCGCGAGCGGCGCGCCGAAGCCCCCGGCGAGCCTGCGGAACCCGATGAACGAGAACAGGAACGTCGCGGCCCACGCCGCGGCGAAGCCCCACCGGAACGCGGCCTGGCCGAGGAGCGAGAACGGCGCGGCGAACAGGATGCCCGTGCCGATCCGCTGGTCCTGGGACGCGATGCCGAACCCGCCGGGCGACGGGTCGTACGTGTCGTCCGGCACGCGGCCGGTCAGCTCGTAGGAGTAGCGTGGCGTCCCGTCGATCCGGAGCAGCTCCACGCGCTCGCCCGCCATGAACATCGCGGGGACCGTGATGTAGGTGTCCCAGTAGCCCGCGGCCGGGCCGTCGAACCGCAGCGCGGAGAACACGAGGACCACGAGGGTCAGTCCCCACACGACCCGCCGCCGTCGCAAGGAGAGGTCGGCCCACTCGCGTCCGCAGGGGATCGCCGTCATGCGCGCCTCACCTCGATCCCCCCCACCAGCAGCACGTCCAGCCCGGACGCGGCGAACGTGCGGACCGCGTCCTCCGGCGTGTGGACGATCGGCTCGCCGTGCAGGTTGAAGCTCGTGTTGACCACGGCCGGCCCGCCGCCCCCGGCCGCGTACCCGCGCAGGATGCGGTCCAGGCCCGCGCACCAGACCGGGTCCGCCACCTGGGGCCGCGCGGTCCCGTCCAGGTGGACGACCGCCGGGCAGGCGCGCCGGAAGGCGTCGGTCGCGGCCACGGCCAGGGTCATGTACCGGAGGTCCTCGTCCCGCGCGCGGCCGGTCCACAGCCCGGGGGGGTGATCGGACGGCAGGGCCGGGCCGAACGGCATGAACTCGTCGCGCGCGAGCGCCGCGTTGACCCGGTCCGCGAGCGCCGGGTCGGCCGCCGGGAACAGGACGGACCGGTTCCCGAGCGCGCGCGGCCCGAACTCGTCGCGCCCGTCGTGCCGGCAGACCACGCGTCCCGCCAGCAGGTGCGCGACCGCGGCCGCCTCCGGGTCGTCCGCGCGTCGCCACGGGAGCCCCGACGCCTCGGCCGCTCGCCGCGCGTCGCCCGCGCCGAACTCGCGGCCGAGCAGGACGTGGCGGATCGGACGGCAGCACGCCCCCGCGATGTCGCGCCACGCCCGGTGCGCCGCGCCCGCGCGGAGGCCCCCGTCCACCATGTTCGGGAACACGAAGACGCACCCGACCCCGGGCAGGGCCGCGAGCGCCCGGTTGAGCAGGATGTTCGAGAACAGCCCTCCCGCGAGCAGCAGGCGGGTCGCGCCGGGCACCCGGGGCAGCACGGACGCGACCCAGGCCGCGGCGAGGCTCTCGGTGACCGCCTGGACCGCCGCGGAGGCGTCCTCGCGCGAAAGCCCGGCGAGCGCCTTGTCCACGGTCGCCCGCGTGACCGGGACGCGCAGGGCGGGCTCCCCCCCCCGCGCGGCGAACATCGCGAGCAGCCGGCCGAGCCCCGGCTCCGGGTCGCCGCGCGCCGCGAGGCCCATGACCTTGCCCTCGTCGCCCTCGCGGAAGCCGAGCCGGACCGTGGCCGCGCCATACAGCCTCGCGAGGCCGGCGGAGGGGGGAAGCGTCGCGACCGGGCGCGCGGGGTCCGCAGCCGATCGCGCCGTGGCCGCGACCCCCTCACCGTACGCGTCGAACGTGACGACGAGCGCGTCGGGCCCGCCGCCGCCGAGCAGCGCCGAGAACGCGTGCGCCTCGTGGTGCGGGACGAGGTGCAGGCGGAAGGGCGCGCCCACCGCGGCCCGCAGCCGGGCCATCAGGGGCGCGCTGCCCGCGGCCCGCTCGACCTCGCGCGCGATCGGCAGGCGCGGGACCGTGTTCTCCCAGGCCGCGACGAGGAGGCTCGCGGCCGAGGTCGGGTCGCGGGCCGGGTCGCCCCGCGAATAGAGGGGATCCAGGAGCCGCTGGAGCGCCCGGCCGTGCCGGCCCGCCACGGCCACGTCGCGGACCTCGACCCCGTGCGCCTCGGCGAACGCGAGCGCGGCGCGGATCGACCGGTGCGGGAAGCCCGAGAAGCGCTTGCGCCGGGTCGGCCGCTCCTCGGACAGCGCGAACACGACCTCGCCGTCCGCGACCAGGCAGGCGGAGGCGTCGTGGCCGTCCCATACGCCGAGGACCCCGGCCGGCCGTGTGTCCGTGCCCGCCACGTCAGCGCCCCCCCAGCAGGCCGGAACCGCGGAGCCGCGCTGCGACGTGCTCGGCGAGCAGGCGGTTCCCCTCGCCGGTCAGGCGGCCCTGGGGCCCGCGCAGCCGCTTCCGCCAGGGCAGCCCCGTCAGGGTCAGGTCGATGAACGGCACGCGGTGGACAGAGGCGAAGACGCCCATGACGCCCTTGTAGACGCCCTGCGGGTACGACAGCACCACGAGCGTCGCCCCGGCCGCGGCGACGGCGTCGTGGACGCGCGCGAGGTCGTACCACAGCATCTTCGCGCCGACCTCGTGGTCGCGCTGCAGCACGAACGGGTCCTCGACCGCGACCCGGTAGTCCGCGGGGGGCAGGCGCGTCCGCAGCAGGTCGGTGACCGCGCGGAACTGCTCCTCCGTGCCCCGCGCCTGGAGCCACAGCAGGTGGTTCACGCAGTACTCGGACCAGTCCTCGATCCCCCGGACCCGGTCGAACGCGCGCAGCAGCGCCGCGGTCACGGCGGCGGAGTCCCCGCGGCCCTGCGCCTCGTCCGCGGTGAGGAACGCGTGGTCCGCCTCGCGGTCGCGGTTGCGGAACTGGTCCTGGCCGTCCGTCCGGCCCTCGAAGAACCCGTACGCCGCGCCCGCGCCGGCGTACCCCTCGAACCGCGTCCTGCCCTCGTCCACCGCGGACCAGCGGACGAGGCGCCACAGCGCGAGCTTCCACAGCGCGCGGTCGGCCTGTGCGGCCCACCGCCGCCATCGCGAGGGCCGGATCAGCCCGGCCTCGACGAGCGCCCGGTACGATCCGCCGAGCGTGTTGTGCCAGTTGTTCGCCCCCGCCATCGCGATCACGACGGCCGGGCGGAACTCGTCGAGCCAGCCCGGCAACCGGGCCGCGACGTGGGACGAGCTTGCGCCCGGCCAGCCCCGGTTGACCACGGTCCAGCCGTCGCCGAGCACGCGCCGGAGGTGGTCCGGGTAGGACTCGCCCTTCGGCGCGCCGATCCCGTACGTCCAGGAATCCCCGACGCACAGGATCCGCGTGCCCGGCCCCGCCGCGCCGCTTCGTGCTGCGCCGGGCCCCTCCGTGCCGGGCATGGCCGCGACGGGTGCGGCCGGATAGGGTGCGGCCGGGTCGGGTGCGCCCGCGACCGGCGCGTACATGCGACGGCGCGAGACCCATCCCGCGACCTGGAGCGCGAACTCGAGCGCCGCGAGGGCCGCCAGGAACGCGGCGAGCGAGTGGACCGCCGCGGTCGCGAGCGCGACGACTCCGGCGGCGAGGACGACCTTGAACGCGCGGCCTTCCATCCGCGTCCGACCCGGCCCGAGACGCCGCGGATTCTATCACTCCGCAGCGAGCATCCCGGCCGCGACCTCGGGCCAGACGGACCGCAGCGCGGTGTGGCCCATGAAGACGCCGACGTGGCCCGCGCGGGCGGTGAAGCGGCGGCACCGTGCGTGCGGCGCGAGGCGCTCGAACGCGAATACCTGCTCCGGGGGCGTGATGTGGTCCTGCGCCCCGGCGATCAGGAACGCGGGGCAGCGGATCCGCGCGAGGTCGACCACCCGGCCGCCCACGCGGAGCGTCCCGTTCGCGAGGCGGTTCCCCTTGAAGATGTCGCGTACCACCTCGACGTAGAGGTCGCCCGCGACGTCCTTGTTCAGGCGGTACCAGTTGCGGATGCGGTCGTAGCGGGCGACGTACCCCGGGTCGAGCGCGTTCAGCCACAGGTCGCGGTAGTTCCGCCAGAAGCGCTCCTCCGGGCGGAGCAGGTCGAAGCCGGTCGCGAGCGCGGCGCCGGGCGCCACGCCGCCGTTCGTGCGGACGAGGTTCTCGTAGAACGCCATGGGCAGGCCGTGCACGAAGTCGTGCAGCTTCGTGCGGCCCGCGTGCGCGTCGACCGGCGCCGCGGCGAGGGTGAGGGTCGCCACCTTGTCCGGGTGGAGCGCGGCCGCGATCGCGCACTGCCAGCCGCCCTGGCAGAGGCCCGCGAGGTGTACGCGCCCGCCGAGCGCGTCGATGCAGGCGACGATGTCGTCGATCGAATCCGCGATGCGGTACGGGCGGCGCGGCGGCGGCTGCCAGTCCGTGACCGCGATCCGGCCCGCGCCCGCGGCGAGCAGGGTGCGGACGAGGCTCTGGTCGGGCGCGAAGTCCGCGACGTAGCTGTGGTTCACCTGCGGCGTGACCACCAGGATTGGAAGCCCGCCGCCCTCGCCCGGCGCGGGCAGGCGGAGGTGCACCGTGTCGCGCAGCCGGCTCGTCTCCGCGGGCGTGGCCCAGCGCGGCTCGGGCGTCGTCGTCGGGAAGGCGTGCTCCAGGTAGGTCGAGGCCCGGAGCAGCTCGCGGCTCCAGAAGCCGAACCAGGTCCCGGCGATGCTGCGGGCGTGACCCGCCACGTCGTTCAGCATGACTGCAGCCCCAGCCGCCGCGCACCCGTCCCATTCGTTCCGGGCGGGCCGCGGCGGCGTTCACGCCGCGGCCCGAGGGCGCGCGGCGGCTGCCCCGGCGGGGGGCCCCACCTCAGCGCCACCGCCCCCCACGAGTACCCGATCCCCGCCCCGACTCCCACGACCACGTCACCCGGCTTCACCCTGCCCTCGGCGATCGCCAGTTCCAGCGACAGGATCTGGTCGAACTGGCCGACGTGGCCGTACCGGGACAGGTAGATGGACCGCTCCTCGGACAGCCCGAGCGCCGCAAGGATCTCCCGGTGGCCGGACCGCTTCATGTGCAGGAGCGCGAGGTAGCCGATGTCGGCCTGCGACAGCCCGCCCTCGGCCAGGGCCTCGCGGACGACCCGCAGGAAGTTCGGGACCGAGCGCTCCGCGAGCAGCCGGCGCATCTCGTCCTGGTCCGTGACCTCCAGCGTGCCGCCGGCCGCTCCCGGCTCGCCCGGGCGCCCGACCACGAGCCGCGAGAGCGCGCCGTCCGAGCAGAGCGACACGCCGACCACGTGGTTCTCCGGGTGGCCCCGGCGCAGCAGGATCGCGCCGCCGCCCGGCGCGAGGTTGTACATGAACGAGACCCGCGGGTTCGTGTAGTCGATCCAGTCGCCGTTCCTGTACCCCCCCGCGAGGAGCACCGTGCGGGTCGCGGGCTCGGACCGCATCAGGCCGCGCGCGAGCCGCACGCCCGCCGCGAACGACGAGCACTTCTGCATCACGTCGAGGGCCCACGCGCGCCGCGCGCCGATCCGCTCCTGGATGTAGATGCCGGACGTCGTCATGGGGTACTCGCGAAGCTCGTCGCCGATGCACAGGATCGCGTCGACCTCGTCCGGGTCGACGCCGGCACGCTCGAGGCACGCGGCCGCGGCCCGGGCCCCCATCTCCTGCGCGCCGTCGTCCGGTCCAGCGACGGTCTTCTCGTCGATCCCGAGCTTCTCCCTGACCGCGGCCTCGGTCCAGGCGCCGCCGGTCATCGCGGCGATCCCGGCGGCGGTGACCCGGCCGGACGGCAGGCAGGTGGCGAGCCCGACGACGCCGATCGGGGCGCGGAGGTCGTGCAGGTCGCGGTCATCCATGGCGGTTCGCCTCCGCGGAGCCCGGGGCGACCAGGTCCGCCTTGACCACCTTCCCGACCGCGTTGCGGGGGAGCGCGTCGAGACGCGTGAAGCGCTTCGGGACCTTGTATCCCGCGAGCCGCTCCTTCAGGAACGGGCCGAGGGCGTCCGTATCGGTCGCGGCGCCGGCCCGCATGACTACGAACGCGTGCCCGACCTCGCCCCAGCGGTCGTCGGCGACCGGCACGACAGCGGCCTCG
>Ga0194127_10006017_pt1 | contig 13983 bp, 12 predicted proteins | sample TA2KigC100mmetaG_FD_148624 | JGI IMG/M metagenome (GOLD analysis project Ga0194127, IMG submission 148624) | Freshwater microbial communities from Lake Tanganyika, Tanzania - TA2015036 Kigoma Deep Cast 100m | ecosystem: Environmental > Aquatic > Freshwater > Lake | place: Tanzania: Lake...
GTTGTGATTCCTATACTTTTCATTCTTTTTTCAAAAGTTTTACTTGCCCATTTTGAATTTGGAGTCCAACTGTAAACAGAATAAAATTTTGTGTAGCGTTTTAGATCTTTAATCATTCTTTTATGAACACCCCGTGTGGCACTGTAAATTACTGGAATGGTTAATTTTTTTTGTAGTTTTTCTGTTGTACCAGGACTGACTGTACTGTGAATGATAATTGCTCGTGGTTTGTATTTCTTGTAGATATTTAGAACTATTTTAAAGAAATTTTTTGAAAAAGGAATACAAATATGAGTTAGAATTGTTGGCAAGTTCTCATATTTTTTATATTTTGCATGATCCATTAATTTTGGATCTATATCATAACCAGAGGTTGGATATCCCTTTGAAAGTATTTGTAGTATTGGACTACCAATTTCTCCTAATCCTATTACAATATCTTTACCAACCAATTGTTTTTTTCATTTTTATTCATAATATATTGTTTGTATAGCTTTGAATTTTATTCGTGTTATAACAGCAGACTTCCTATTGACTACAATGGAGTACACATTTGTACAAGTAACCATTCGAAGCCTTCTAAAAATGAAAAGTTTGGCTGACGTATACTTCTTAACATTTTATTTAATATACGACTAAACAAGTCATGTTCTAAACATGTGTTAATTTGAGTTTGCTCATTTGTTATAACATTGTTAAAAGTTGTTTCAAAAGGATAAGCATTAAGGAAGTTTACTCCTGATAAGTTTGATTCTGTAAAATTTGAATAGCTTATCTTTGAATTGCGAAGATCCGCATTGTTCATGCTTGAACTAATAAACCTTGAATCATAAAGATCAGAACTAACCATGTTTGCTCCTTCTAAATTAGTATGATTGAATAATGTTTTCCAAACTATTGCATTTCTAAGATCGCTATTTGATAAATCTACATTTTCAAATATAGCCAATTGCAGATTGCTGTGTGATAATTTGGCATTTGATAGGTTTACATTTTTAAAAAAAGCCGATTTTAGATTCGTGTTTGTAAATATAATGTTTGACAAATCTATATTTTCAAAATAGGCTCTTTCTAAATTTGCATGTTCAAATGTAGTATTTGATATTTTAGCGCCCTTAAAATTAACTACTTTTAGATTTGCATTTGTTGCTTTAATATCTTGTAGGATGGTTCCTTCTAGAATTACAGAACCCAAATCAGCACCAGAAATATCAACATTAGTTAGTTTTGCATTTTTCAGATTAGCACTTGAGAGAATAGCATTTTGTAATTTGACATTATCTAGTTTGATATTTTGAAGATTTGTAAAAGAGAGATCAGCTGATGATAGATTCTGATCTTGAAATTCTAAATTTGATAGATCACAGCCAGACAAGTTTATACCAATTTGTAGTTCGTTGTCACAAAGTGATTTTTCTGAATCAAAGTACTGTGTAGGAGCAATTCTGTATATTGTTCCATCACCAATAGATACAATATAGATCAGATCATCTGGACCTTCTTTGATATCAGTAATACCAGCAAATCCAGTTCCAAATATTATTTCTGTAGGTCTATCATCTTTATTTAAAACTAAATCAATAAGTGAAGGATCTTCAAAAATAAAACCTGTACGATTGTTATTTAATTTAAACTCGTATAGTATTCCATTATGAAAGTCACCAACAAACAATGAATTATGATATTTTTTGAAAAGATCTGATTGAGTAAATAATAAGGCAGTAACTCCTATCGGCCTTTCCCAACTAAATTTTGGATCACTGTACACATAATGTTCAAAGATTGGGAGATTTTGTATGTCAGATATCGTAGTTGGTCCTTGAATTCTAGCCCATCCACTGTTAAATTTTGGAAATACAAGATTTATTTCATCATGATGATCTGGACCGTTTTCAGTATCCCATAGATAGTTTGTAACTGGATCAATTGCCAATCCAAAGCTATTTCTAATTCCAATGGCATAATATGGATCATCTGATTCAAGAGGAAAAATAACGCTTGTATCATCTGGTTCTTCAGTTTGATAATTTTGTAAAATCCCCTTACGATTGTCTAAATCACCAATAACTGCATATACATCCCCCGATGGAAGAGCTATCATTACTCCGGAATTGTGCATCCCATCACCACCATGAATTACTTTTAACAGAAGAGGTTCAACTAGGCGATTTCCGTCCCATCTGTATTTATAAAACCAGTTTGAAACTTTATTTTCAGAATCTCGGGTGGTAAAGTGTAGATAAATATCGTTATTTTTTGCTAATATCCCAAGCAAACCTTCTTCTATGGTACTACTTACTTGTAAAGTTAAGACAGGGTCAGGCTGTAATTTCCCATCTCTTACAAGTCTGACATTGCCTAAGTTTTTTTCTAGAACTAGAATATCATCTCCTACAAATGCCATAGTTGTAGGCCAGCTAAGGCCTGAAACATATGGTTCTATAGTTAATGACTTATCCCTTAACACTATACTTGTAGATTTAGATTCAAAAAGAACTTCTGAACTTGTATCATTTTGTTGTCCTGAAATGGGAAGAATAACAAGTGTAGGTAGAATTAATAGAATTAATAACTTAGTTTCTAATTTTTGCAACACAATAATAGGCTATACAGTTCTTATTTATACATCTGTAAAAAATACCATAGAATTAGATACTTGTATCTTTTGAACCACTTCTGAGAATCATTGATATAATATTAATATTCAGTTTAAAAGGTAAATTCGTTATGCTTTTGACTTTTCTTCAATCAGCAGCTGTAATAATACAACATGAAAACGTAAAAATTCTTTGCGATCCATGGTTAGTGGATGGAGAATATTTTGGTTCGTGGGCACAATATCCTCCTTATGATTTTAAACCTCAGAAGTTTGATGATGTTGATTATATTTATCTAAGTCATATTCATCCAGATCATGCTAGTCCAAAAACTTTATCACAACTCAACAAAAATATCCCTGTGTTAATTCATAAGTTTCCAAAAAAATTCTTCAAAAATAACATAGAGAGTTTAGGATTTAAAGTAATTGAACTTGAAAATAATGTTAGAACCCATTTGAAAAATAATCTTTACATAAATATTGTCGCAGCTGATTTTTGTGATCCCGAGATTTGTGGTAGATATTTTGGTTGCCATTTTCTTCAAAAAAAAATGGGAACTAATCAAATAGATACAATGTGTGTTATTGATAATCAGAGAGAGACCATAGTAAATACAAACGATTGTGTTTTTCCATTAGCTGAATTTGCGGCTTCAAAAATTAAAGAAGTATATGGTGAAATAGATATGATATTGATGGGTTACTCTGGTGCGTCTCCATATCCACATTGTTTTGAATTAACAGAAAAGGAAAAAGAAGACGCTGTTCGACTAAAAAAAGAAACTATGTTGAATAGAGGTAAAAAATATGTTGAGTTATTTAAACCAAAATATTTCATGCCTTTTGCTGGCAGATATACACTAGCAGGTAAGTTATCAATTCATAATTTTAAACGAGGAGAACCAGAATTAGAAGAAGCGTATGATTATTACACTACTAATACTGATCAAAAAAAACATAACTGTGTTTTATTAAATCCTGATAGTAGTTTCGATATTACAAACGGAAAAGAATCAGAATCTTATAATCCTATTGATATTGATGAGAAAAAAAGTTACATACAGAATGTCCTATCAAAAGTTAAGTTTAGTTACGAATATGAAAATAAACCTACTCTTAAAGAAATCATAGAATTAATTCCTAAGTGTTATGAAAGATTTGAAGATAATCGTATCCAAATTGGAATTTCTTCAGATACGATCATACTTATTGAACTACCTGAGAACAAACTTTTATTACTTTCTTGTAATGGTAATGGCTATAAAATAATATCAAGTGATGAAGAAAAAGCCTTCAAAAAATATATGAAAATGTCTTTGGATTACAGATTATTAAAATGGATTTTAGAGGGACCACACAAAGCACATTGGGATAATGCTACTGTTGGTAGTCATATAAGGTTTAATAGAGTTCCAAATATTCATGACAAAGGTATTCAACATTGTATTAACTTCTTTCATTCATAAATAATTATTTTAAAAAATTTCATCATATCTTGGTCTTCGAGGTGTTGGTAATTTGTAAAATGTAGGCATTCGCACATTTATTCCCATTTTATTTAGATATTCTTTTGCATTATAAGTAGAGTGTTCAGTATAATGGAAAATATTTGCAGCAGAGACTGCATCTGCTTTTCCAATTGTAATGCCATCCACAAAATGTTGCCAATTTCCTGCTCCTCCAAAAGCAATAACTGGAATGGTAACATTAGTAGCTACACTTTGAAGCAATTCTAAATCATAACCTTTCAAGGTACCTTCACGGTCAATTGAGGTAAGAAGTATTTCACCTGCTCCTAGTTTTTCTACTTTTTTAGCCCATTCTATTGGATCTAGTCCTGTGCTCTCTCTACCACGATCTACATAAACTTCGTATTGGTTTGCTTTATTCTTTCGTATATCAATTGATACTACTATACACTGTGAACCAAAAATTTTGACAGATTCAGAAATTAATTTTGGATTTCTAACTGCTTCAGTATTAATTGAAATTTTATCTGCGCCTTCTAATAACAATGTACGTATTTCCGTCGTGTCTTTTATCCAGCCACCTATAGTTAGGGGAACAAAACATCTCTTTGATAGTCCTCTGATTATTTTATGAAAGTTTGTTCTATAATCGGTAGTTCTACTTACATCAAGTATAATGATTTCATCAACAGCCCAGCTATTAAAAAAATCAACAGCGGTTATTGCGTTTCCTATTACATTTGTGTGTTTAAAATTTACGCTCTGTATTACATTACCATTATTTAATATAATATTTGGAATGAGTCTATGTTTAAGCATTTATTTATTTATAATATCTAAAAAATTTTTTAGAAGTTTCAATCCAGTTTCTTGACTTTTTTCTGGATGAAATTGTACAGCATAAATATTATCTTTCTGTATAGAAGTAGTAATATTATTTCCTCCGTAATCACAAGTAGAAGTTATTACACTTTTTTCTGAGTCATCGACTTTTAGATAATAGCTATGTAAATAATAAAACGAGGGATTTTCTAATTCAGTTAGTATTCCCCCAGTTTTTGTTATTTTGGTATCATCCCATCCCATGTGTGGTACCTTATGTGATGAATGATGTGGTTCTATTTTTGTTACGATGCCTTTAAGCCAGCCCAAACCTTCATGTATGCCGCCTTCAAAACTTTTTTCAGCTAAAAATTCGAGTCCCAGACAAATACCCAAGTATGGTTTTTTCTTTTCCAGTATTTCTTCTCTTAAAGCATCTATCAATCCTTTTTCTCTTAGATTTCTCATACCATCGGAAAATGCTCCTACTCCAGGTAGGATTATAGCGTCAGCATAAGACAGCTGCTTTGGATCATTAGTTATTTCTATTTTTGTACCAAGCAATTCAAAAGCATTTGATACTGATCTTACATTCCCCATTCCGTATTCTATAATAGCTATCAAGGGTGTGTTAATTCCGGTTTAAAGAAATATGAGTTCTTCGTCATCAAAATTGGAATTAATAGTGCGTGAAGATTTTTTCTGAGCAGATTTCAGTGAATACCATTTCTCTATAATAGGCAATCTTGCATCTTCAATTCCTTTATCGTAAATATGATTACCAATCCAATCCAATAACTGCCATTGACCGTTTGAATTTTTTTCCCAGATACGGCTATCCCTTAAATGTTCAATGTTATCAAGAAATTGTTTTTCTGTTAATTCAGCAAATTTTAAAAATATATCAAGATTTTTTGGCCTTATCATATATTCATATTTTCTAATCATTTCAATTCCTTCTTCTCTTGTCATCCGTTGGTGTCTGATTTCTATCGAAGCATGATCAGTGCATCTACTATAACCAAATTTTAGATATTTTAAATAATTATGAGTGTCTTGAAAAAAATCGTCTGTTTTTTCATATAAATTAAATGTTGTTTGGCGATGTTGATATGTCTGAAAGTCATACATCTCTATCATCATTTTAGTGTTCTCAAATTGATTCCATGGATAATAATTTGATAGATATATTCCTCTTAAACCAATAGAGTTTATTTCATCATCGGAAGGATAGAAAAATGGTGCTAAATCGGTTCTAGTTAATGTTTTGTTTTCTGGATCATCTAGAATATCTTCCGGTTCAAATCCCCTCATTAAATGTTCTTGCCTGTGCTTTTTAGTAAATTCAACCTTATCTTGTAGGTTATGCATGCCAGTAAGTAAGGCCTCTCCATGCTCTCCCCAAATTATTAATGGAATTTTGTATTTTACAGCTGCTTGAATAGGAAATGTCATAATCCCAGCATGATAATGCCAAGTTATATCACCAACCTTTGATAGCATGTAAAGAGAGATTTTTTTTGCAGTCTTTGGATTTGTTGTATATCTCAATAGATCACAGTTGAACTTTTCTATAAGATTTGAAAGATTGTTTATTCCTAGTTGTGAATTATAAGCATGATTATATGCCATAAAAAGTGGTTTCATTTTGTATATTTTTGTAATCAAATGTGCTTGATAGTGACTATCTTTTCCACCACTAACAGGAATAATACAGTCATATGGGGAGTTATTTTGTATTGCTTTTTCTTTATAGAAATCTAATAATTCTTTTAATTCTTGTTGTTTTTCTTTCCAATTAACTTCTTGGGATCGTCTTTGTTCAAATGTTCTACAACCGCTACAAACACCTTGTTCATCGAAAATTAATGAGGGTCTTGTGTTTTCAGGATAACAGCATCTAAGACAATATTTCATAATAAACCAACAAGAATGTATGATTTATTTCATAGGATTTATCTTCATAGCAAATTTTAATAGTTTAAGGTTATCCTGAAGAACATTTATCCACAAATTTGAATTGTGAAAGTATCTTTTTCGTAAAATATAACTTATTCTACCTAGAAGTATATGTTTTAAATAATAATCAAAATAGTGGAGTTGTTCATCATTAATTTTATTGAATAAAGAATACATTTTAATAAATTGCTTGATATGTAGTTGAATTTTCTGAACATTTGAAGAACTAAATAATGCAAATCTAAATGATGTAAAAGCTATGTCTTCTATAATTACACCTTTACGCATAAAATTGAAATCTACTATTGCAGAAACTTTTTTCTTGTAGAAAATTACATTAGAAGGATGTAGATCATTATGTATTAATTGTTTTTTAAATCCTAGTTTACTAATTTCTTTTGAGATTTTATGATCATGTAAAGCGGTTTTTAAAAGATCATTCATGTACTTTAGTATTATATTATCGTAAAAATTTTTTGTGGATTTCTTTGTTATAATTTTTTGTATTTTGGTAAATTCATGTGGAGTTAAAATTCTATAGCTTTGTGGGTTATTTTGATAATTGTATATAATCTTAGATTTCTTTAGTATTTTATGAATTAATGCTAAGTTTTTTGCAAAATTGTTTAGTTCTTCTTTTGAACTACCATATGTTGCACCTATGTGAAAACTTGTTAAATATGTTCTTTCTTTTTTATCAACATATTTTCCTGTTACTGTCTTAATTGGTTGAGGAACTCTTGCTTTATGTTTAACACAAAATGTAAGAATTTTGCATATTTTTTCTGTTTTCTCTGCGTTAAAATTATCTGGTGTAAAATAATGTAACACAAACTTTCGTCGATTAGTGTGAATTACAAAATTCTTGCTATTGATATCATTATGTTTTATTGATTCTATTTTACGTATTGTTCCTAACCTTGGATAATTTCTTTTTAATAATACCTGTATTTCTGTTACGGATGGCATTCAGATAAACAAATTTTCAAATATTAAAACGGTTTATTCTAACATAGTCCATTGCAAAAATGTTCCCTCTGGAATGTTAGTTTTTGCTTTTTTGGTTAGCACATTAAATCCTTCTGCGCAAGAAATTCCGATATAACCCGGTCTTTTAAAATCAATTAATTCTTGTGTAATTCTTTCACCCCTCACAATATTTCTTTTAGCAACTATGCTTCGTTTGGCAGTATCTTCTACGCGAGAAGTTTTAAGTATTGATGGATCGCCCATAGCTTTTTCAAGTGCTCGTACATTTACGATGAATGTTTTTAGTTCATTAAGTTCAAGAGACATGAAATGTTCTATATGTTCAATGGTTTTATCGATAGTTATGGTTTTTTCGATCATTGTAGCACCTAGAGCTATAGCTGCATAATTCATTGTATCTCCTGGAGAATGATCAGCAAATCCAATAGGATAATCATATATTTCTTGTAGGAACTTTATTGCGTTCAGATGGACGCCTGAGTTTTCTACTGGATATCCTGATGGACAATGCATGATAATAATTTTATTGTTGTTATTATTTTCACAAATCTTTATAGCTCTGTCAATATCTTCAAGCTTTTCTCTTGCATCTAATATTACTGGCAAATTAGCTCTAGACATTTGATCTATTAGTATTACATTATTTATGTCACCTTTACTAACTTTTATTGCGTCAACTTTTAATTCAGTTAGAAAATCAACCGTTTCAACAAAATATGGTGCTGTAATAAAAAGCATGTTTAAATTTCGTGCAAATGTCACTAATTCCTTCCATTCATTTTTTGTTAATTCTCTTCTTTTTAATGCCTCATAAACTAATTCTTTTTTCTTACTTGTTTTTGTTGAGAAATCTATTGTTATTTCCTTATCACCCATAATTCTTTCAGCATCACCAGAAAGGAAAGTTTGAAATTTTATCGCGTCTGCTCCAGCACTGGCAGCTTCCTGAATCATTTTTTTTGCTTCATTAACATTTGTGTATGTAGCACTAGGTTCAAGAGAGATAAAACATGGTTCGTTTTTTCCGATTAATTTGTTACCAATTTTTACCTTTATCATTTTTCAACATCATTACTTCAAAAATGTAGAATTTATACGATGTTTTTAATTTCGTTGTATAAATTATGTGTGAAGTTTTAAGTCTTATTAACATGTATGTATTTTCGATTGATTTCTAATAGCTCTGGCTTCTCATTAATTAGTTGTGTTATTTCTTTTAAAGCGAATTTGTTATTATTGTAATATAATGATTCATAAATCTGTTTTATTAGTTCAAAATCCTCTGCATAGTCTAAAGTTAATCGCATATATGAAAAGTCTATTTCATTAATCAAATCATAATTCTTAAATTCGTTTGAAAAAAGCATATTCTCTGCTGGAGAAATAAAAGTATTATCAAAATCTTTTTTGTTATTAAATTTTTGTAAAACATTATTCCATGATCGAATTAATGCTTCTTTTGTAAATATTTCAAAATCAAAACCGTGTGGAAACGTTCGTACTCTATCTATACTTAATATATCATAATTATTTTGTTTGAAAATTTCTAATCCATTATTAATTACATTAAAATCTATAAGTGGGCAATCGCCTGTAACTCTGATAATATTATCTAGTTTAAATTTTTGAGTTGCACTATGGAATCTATCTAGTATATTGTTTTCGTTACCACAAAAAAAATCAAGTTTTAATTTTTTGGCTTTATTAATTAACTCTATGTTTTTTTCTTGCGAACCTGTAACAAGTAAAATTTTTGTTATATCATTTATATTGTATAACCGTTCTACTAAAAGTTCCAAGATTGTCTTTCCACAAATTTGTTTCAGTATTTTATGTGGAAGTCTTGTGGAGTTTATCCTAGCTTGTAAAAAAATATAGTTTTTCATAAGATTATCTTATAAAAGATGTTTGTAAAGATTACAGATTCACTAATTAATTCCACTAATGAAATATTCTAATAATTAATAAAAACGACCAATAATCTCCCATTGATGATAGGTTGTATAGTGCAAGCTAGGATGGGTTCTACTAGATTAACAGGAAAAGTAATGAGGAATATAGATAAAAAAAATCCACTTTTATTTTATGTAATTAAACAATTAGAATCGTGTAAACGTATAGAAAAGATTGTTGTTGCTACTTCGGCTCTACCAGAAGATGACATCATAGTTGAAAATGTAAAAAAGAGTGGAATTGAGTATTATAGAGGAAGTGCTACTGATGTTCTTGATCGATATTATCAATGTGCAAGTAGATTTTCATTTTCTACCATAGTACGAATCACATCAGATAATCCTTTGATTGATCCACAGATAGTAGATATGGTAATTGAAAAATTTAATTCAAATTCATTTGATTATGTAAGTAATTGTCTGTATCGCACCTTTCCCTATGGTACTGAAGTAGAAGTATTTTCTTTTTATGCATTAAAAACAGCATGGAAACAAAGTACAAAACCTTCAGAAAGAGAACATGTAACGCCTTTTATCTATAAAAATAAAAACAGTTTTAAAATTTTTAATATTGAATATGGAAAAAACATTTCAAACTATAGATGGACTGTAGATACATTAGCAGATCTTAGATTGGTAAAGAACATAGTTTCAAATATAAAAAAAAGACCGATTCTAATGCAAGATATACTTGATTTGTTTTTGAAAAGACCAGAATTAGTATCTATTAATAAAAATGTAATACCAAATGAAGGATATTTGAAATCGTTAAAAGAAGATGCCGAGTTTATGAGATCGGGTGAAGATAAAATTGATAGAAAATCTTAGACATTCAATAGTTGTTTTGAAAGAAGTAACTAGACGTGATTGTAAATTTCTTTATGAATTATTGAAAAGTAGGGAATCTAAAGTAAATATTTCACATAGAAAAATGCCAACATATTCCGAACATGTAAGATTTGTAATGTCAAAACCGTATTCTAAATGGTATGTAATTTATTTTAATTCAAAGAAAGCTGGTTCAATATATTTATCAAAACAAGATGAAGTTGGAATTTTTCTTAAAAAAAATATGAAACAAAAAGGGATCGGAACAAAGGCAATGAATATTCTGATGGAACTTAATCCGAGATCAAGATATTTAGCAAATGTTAATCCTAAAAATACTAACTCAATAAACTTTTTTAAAAAAAATAATTTTGAACTTTTACAACATACCTATGAACTAAGAAGTAAGGTTAAATTCAATCAATGACAAAAAAGATCAAACTTTTTGATCCTGTTGTAGGACAAGAAGAAGAAAAAGCGGTTCTCAAAACTGTTAGAAGTAAATTTTGGGCTTCTGGAGCTGGTACGGGAAATGTTCTAAAATTTGAGAATAGATTTAGAGAATATATTCAATCTGATGAATGTATTGCAGTAAATAGTGGTACAGCTGCTCTAAATCTCGCATTATCGTTAATCGATATTACGAGAAAAGAAGTAATTCTTCCGTCGCTTTCCTTTGTGTCAACTGCTCATGCCATTATATTAAATGGTGGAAAACCAGTTTTTGCAGATGTAGATCCACAAACTTTGTGTATAGAACCTAAAGAAATAAAAAAATCTATTACAAAAAAAACTAGAGTAATTTTACCAGTTCATTTTGCTGGTATGCCCTGTAATATGACAAAAATTATTGAAATTTGCAAAGACTATAATCTAACTTTGATTGAAGATGCGGCTCATGCTGCAGGTGCTTCATATAAACATAAAAAAATTGGGTCTCATGGAATGGCAGTTTGTTTTAGTTTTCATCCTGTGAAAAATCTTGCCATGCCTACGGGAGGTCTTATTTCGTTAAATCATAAGAATCACAAGAAACTGAGAACAATTTTACTTTCTAAACGATGGTGTGGGATTACTAATCGAAATGATGTAAATTATGATGTAAGTGATATTGGATGGAATTATTATATGAGTGAAGTTTCAGCATCTATAGGGTTAGCTCAATTAAAAAAATTAGATGAAACGAATAATAATCGTAAAAAAATTGCTAGAACTTATTATAAAGAAATTAATGCAGAAACAAAAATGCCGTTTGATAATAATTGTGTTTATCATTTTTATTGGATTTTAGTTAAAAATAGGGATCTATTCCGGAAAAAAATGTCAGAGTTTGGAATTGAAACAGGAATTCACTATAGACCTATACATACTTTTAAATTTTATAAATCAAACAAAAAATTGCCCATAACAGAATATGTGGGAACAACAATAGTGAGCTTACCTACACATCCAAATTTGTCAGATTATGATGTAGATAGGATTTTGAAATTAACGAATAAGTTTTCATAACTACTTAGATACTAATAGTTTCTAACAATTGAATGTGTGTTATTAAATCTGCTAGTTGATTTGTATCTATAGAAGTAGAAGCGTCAGGTCCTTTTGAATTTTTTAGTTTAACATGCTTTTCAATAATTATTTCCTTTGCTCCTCTTTGATTTTTTAAAATAGAAAATACAATTGGTGCAGTTATACCCATAGTATGATCCGAAAAACCATCGTATTTTATAGCATCTTTCCAATTAATTTTAGAAAATTTCAAAGGATATTCTGAAATACAATAGCAAAATGTGATTTTATTTCTTGAAAATAATTTTTCGATATATTTTTTATTTCCTCCCATTCCCATGCTTATTATAATTGGTTTCTTTGTTTCAGCCTTTCTTTGAAGTGTTTCTAGAGAGTATGGATCCTTCATTAAACATGTTCTAGATGCAACTTTGTATCTTTTTACACCTAAGGATTCAAGAAATTGTACTCCTTCTGGATAAAAAACACTACAAAGGAATTCTATTCCAATATTATCTGCAATTTTTTTTATTTGTTTTGCTTTCTCAAAGGTAAGCTCAGATTTTTTAATAATATTCCAGTTTGGATGTGTTGGTGAATAAAGATCTCTTGCTCTCCACATCTGAAATTTTACAACATTCACACCAGCTTTTTTACATTCTTGAATAATTTTTCTAGCTTTCTTTAGATTTCCTTCCCAATTAGAACCGATTTCTGCAATTACAGTGGTTTTCATTTAGTTCACGGATTATAGAATTGGATTTAACTCTTTCATTATGATAGTGTTCTACGTAATTTAAAAATAGTAGGATCATGCACAAAAATAGTTATAAAACTACTATGAACCAGAAGATAATTGTTTGGATAGATAATGATTTAATGTATTTTGGATTATCTAAATCTTTACAAGAACAATACGATTGTGATCTATATGCAATTATTGATGTGGTTGATAGACAGAAAAAATTTTTCCTAAAACAACCATTTGTTAAATTTCATAATGTGTGGTATTATCACGATCACATATCAAAATCATATAATAAAATAGATCTAGAATTTTTAAAATCATTTGAAGATAAATATAAAATAAATTTATGGTTATTAGCATGTAATGATAGAATTTTTTATAATTTCAACTACTTTTACAATTTTAAAGAGATTGAAGTTTTATCAATACTAGAGCAGGAATGTAAGTTTTTTGAAAAAATTTTAGATGATATAAATCCAGATTTTTTAATAATGCCACGACCACCATTACAACATAGTTATCTTTTTTATGAGCTTTGTAAAAAAAGAAATATCAAAGTACTTGACTTACAAACTACTCGTATAGCTAACAAATGTATTATTTCTATGGGCGATGACACTTATGGTTATAAACCAGATGTTAATCAAAAAAATCATGTAACATTTGAAGAACTCCAAGTTTTTCATAAGAAATTTACTCATTATGAAGAAACAAAGAGTGTTGGAAAGCGATTTTTACATTCAAAGCGCGATCTAATTTATGCAGTATTACAATTTCTTTTCATTTCGAGTAATACTAATCCTAAAACCCATTACACTTATTACGGTAGAACAAAAATTAGAGTTCTAATTCATTATATCATATATGCTATAAAAACTCGATTTAGAAAAAAATTCATCGACAAAAATTTCATACGTAAAATAGATGATAAAACTAGTTTTATCTTTTTTCCACTACATATAGAACAAGAACGTACTTTGTTAATTGAGGCACCATTCTATACAAATCAACTTGAAGTGATTAAACATATAGTAAAATCATTACCTATTGGTTACAAATTATACGTAAAAGAACATCCTACAATGTTTGCAAGGGGTTGGAGAAAGA
>Ga0194127_10006019_pt1 | contig 13978 bp, 10 predicted proteins | sample TA2KigC100mmetaG_FD_148624 | JGI IMG/M metagenome (GOLD analysis project Ga0194127, IMG submission 148624) | Freshwater microbial communities from Lake Tanganyika, Tanzania - TA2015036 Kigoma Deep Cast 100m | ecosystem: Environmental > Aquatic > Freshwater > Lake | place: Tanzania: Lake...
CGCCCGAGGCGATCGCACGGGTCACCGCCAGCCACCCGGGCGTGCGCCTCTACGCGGGCCGCCTCGACCGCGGGCTGTCGACGCCGCGCGCGCTGCAGAGCGTGCCGGGCGCCTTCCCCGGCGAGGAACGTGGGCTCAACGACGTGCAGTACATCGTGCCGGGTGCTGGCGGCATGGGCGAACTGCTGACCAACAGCTGGGTCTAGGCGCGGCCGCGCCGGATTTCCCCGCGTTTGTGCACCTCCGCGCGCCACTGCTGGTGGCCGCCGCGCCTGCGGCCGGAAACCAGGAGGTGCCATGTTCCGCTACCGCCACCAGAGGCCGACGCTCGTCGACGACGGCGAGGGCGAGGCCGTGTCCCTGTGCGCCGCGACGGGCTGTTCGACCTGCCGCGCCGGCGACGCCGACGAAGTGCCCCCGCGCGCCGGGCCGCCGGCCGCCGCTGCGCACTCTGCGGCCTTGCCTCGACCCGCGCGGGCCCGGTATCCCTTGCCCGCGCCATGAGCTCCATCGTCCAAGTGCAGGCCCGCGAAGTGCTCGACTCGCGCGGCAACCCCACCATCGAAGTCGACGTCGAACTGGAATCCGGTGCGCGCGGCACCGCGATCGTGCCGTCGGGCGCCTCCACCGGGGCGCACGAGGCCGTCGAACTGCGCGACGGCGACAAGAAGCGCTACCTCGGCAAGGGCGTCACCAAGGCCGTGGGCAACGTCGACGGCGTGATCGCCGAGGCGCTGCTCGGCCAGCCCGCCGAGGACCAGTACGTCGTCGACGCGCTGCTGCGCGAGGTCGACGGCACCAAGAACAAGCAGAAGCTCGGCGCCAACGCCGTGCTCGGCGCGAGCCTCGCCTGCGCCAAGGCCGCCGCGGCCGAGGCCGGGCTGCCGCTGTGGCGCTACCTCGGCGGTGCCGCGGCGCGCCGGCTGCCGGTGCCGATGATGAACATCCTGAACGGCGGCGTGCACGCCGACAACAACGTGGACTTCCAGGAGTTCATGGTGATGCCGGTCGGCGCCGCCTCGTTCCGCGAGGGCCTGCGCATGGGCGTCGAGGTCTTCCACGCGCTGAAGGCCGAACTCAAGGCGCAGCAGCTGATGACCGCGGTCGGCGACGAGGGCGGCTTCGCGCCGAACCTGACCAGCAACGCGGCCGCCTTCGAGGTGATCCTGACCGCGATCAAGAAGGCCGGTTACAAGGCCGGCAGCGACGTGATGCTGGCGCTCGACGCGGCGTCGACCGAGCTGTTCGAGAAGGGCAAGTACGTGCTCGAGGGCGAAGGCAAGACCCTCGACGGCAAGGGCATGGTCGAGCTCTACCGGGGCTGGGCGAGCCAGTTCCCGATCTTCTCGATCGAGGACGGCATGGCCGAGGACGACTGGAAGGGCTGGCAGGCGCTGACCGCGGCGATCGGCGGCAAGGTGCAGATCGTCGGCGACGACCTGTTCGTGACCAACACCGAGCGCCTCGAGAAGGGCATCGAGCTGAAGGCCGCCAACGCGATCCTGATCAAGGTGAACCAGATCGGCACGCTGACCGAGACGCTCGAGGCGATCGACCTGGCGCGGCGCGCCGGCATGCGCGCGGTGATGTCGCACCGTTCCGGCGAGACCGAGGACAGCACGATCGCGGACCTCGCGGTGGCGTGCGGCACCGGCCAGATCAAGACCGGTGCGCCGTGCCGCAGCGACCGCGTCGCGAAGTACAACCAGCTGCTGCGCATCGAGGAGATGCTCGGCGACGCGGCGGTCTACGGGATCTGACGGGCGGGCTGCCGCGAGGGTGTGCCGGACGTGGCCGTGTCGGCGCCGCCGGCGGTGCACTCGTCAGCCATCGCAAGCCGGCAGCGGAGGTCCGGCACGCCCTTCCGCTGCTGGCGGGGCCTGGCCCGCGCAACGCCCACAGACGATCTCGTCCTGGTCGCATGCATCGCCGTCTTGCGGCGCCACGACTGCGCCGACACCGCACCGCGCGGCGATTCCCTGGGCGACCTCGGCCAGATCCGGCGCGTCGGCCGCGCGCAGCCGCGTCGCCATGCCCGCGGCCGTCACGGCCAGATGCTCGCGTGCGAAGCTGGCGAAGGCCGCAGCGGTCACTTCGACCGCTTCGCCATCGGCGCGCGCGCGTGCATACGCCTGCTTGAGCCGCAGGAACGCCGCGAAGCCCGTCTGGACAGCGACGTGGTCGACCGGGTCCTCTCGCAGCGGCCGATAGCCGAAGGCCTCGTAGCTGCAGGAGATTTCCGACAGGATCCAGCCGGGGTCCAGGTTCTTCCGGTACGCAATCTCGCGCGGCGACACCGGACCGCCGGGGCCGAACAGGCCGACGTAGGTCGTCTCCTCGAGGGGCTGCAGGCGCTCGGCGAGCGCGCGCAGCAATGGGTCGCCGACCTCGGCGGCGACCGCGCAGCGCCGCGCGCGAGCGACGTCGGTCGGCCGTTCGAGCAGCAGGCCGAGCAACCGCAATTCGGCGCCGGACGCGAGTGCCTCCCGGACGCCGGCCGCTTCGAAGTCGATCGCGTCGGTCACGGTGCGCCTCCGCGACTAGTGCGAAGCGGCGGCGGACCAGCCGACCGCCACCTTGGTCCAGGGAACCCACATCTTGCGCGAGCCGGCGTCCTCCTTGGATCCGTCCCAGACCGCGAACGCAACGGTGCCATGGCTGCCGAGGCCGATGCCCTTCGGCAGCGGCCGCGTCAGCATCACCTTCCAGCCCTTCCCGGTCCTCTGGCCACTGCCGTTGGACGGGCTCTCCGCCGCCGCAGCCAGTGTGCCCGGTCCCTCGGCGACGAGGTCCTGGACCGGCTTGGTCGGCGGCGCGGCGACGATGTTGCCGGCGGCAACGGCCGGCGAGTACATCACCTCCATCGCCTCCCTCGCGGCGGGGTTCTGCTCGAGCGGCGCAGCGGTGAACGGATAGTGGTCGATCTTCGCGTTCGGATAGAGCGCATCCACCTCGTCACCCTTGCGCGACAGGGCCTCCTGCAGCGCGGCCGACCAGAAGCTGATCGCGACACGCTTGCCCTGCTCGCCCATCTGCGGCGCGGGCACGTCGGGCGACGCCGTCTCGGGCATCTGCACGGCGCAGGCATCGCCGAACCGGCCCGGCGCGCGCGCCGTGTCCGCGGTGCCGTCTTCCCACTCGAGCAGGAATCCGATCGACTTGCCGTCGGTCAGCGCGCGCACCTGCACCTGCCGTGCGCCGGGAGTGAACTTGCGCGGCTCGACCATGTCCTGCGGCTTCAGGTCGCCAGCGAACACGGGCGCCTGCGCCCATGCCGCGTCGTCGGCCTTCGCCGGCAGGGCCGTGACCTGCACGGCCCGCACCTCCTGCGGCGGCGGCGCGGACTGCGGCTTCTGACAGCCAGCACCGAGTGCCGCCACGAGCCCCACCGCGATCATCGTCCTGGCATTCATCGTGGTCTCCTCTGGCCTACGGCACGTTGGTCTGGATGACGTTCCGGCTCGCATTGGCGTACTCGCGCACGTGCACCTGCTCGCGGGTCGGCACGCGCACGAGTTCGAGGCCGTTCTCGCCGAGCCCGACCATCGTCTCGCCGCGCCGCTGGAAACGCGGCACGATCAGCTCGGTCGAGCCGAGCAGTGCGAGCAGCCCCGACAGGTCGGGGTCCTCGGCGGCGTGCCGGTAGGCCTGCACGGCGGCGTCGACGCCCGGCCCGAACACCTGCCGCAGGAACGGCAGCGGCACGTTGACCGGTGGGATGTAGTAGACGTTGGGTTCGAGGCCGAACTGCGGGAACAGCGGCAGCGCGACCTTCTTCACGTGCACGAGCCAGTCGATCGGGTTGTCGGCGCGGACCGCGTCGGGCCGCGAGAGGTGGCCGGACATGCGGATCTTGCCGATGCAGTTGACGAAGCACTGCGGCGCGAGCCCCTGCTCCTGCTTCGGATAGCAGGCGATGCACTTCTCCGAGGTCTTGGTGACCGGGTTGAAGAACACCTTCTTGTAGGGGCAGCCCTTCACGCACTCCTGGTAGCCGCGGCAGCGGCCCTGGTCGACGAGCACGATGCCGTCCTCGGGCCGCTTGTAGATCGACCCGCGCGGGCAGGAGGCGAGGCACGCCGGATACGTGCAGTGGTTGCACATGCGGGCCAGATAGAAGAACCAGCTCATGTGCGGCAGCGTCATGTGCGCGCCCTTGGCGACGCCCACGGCGCAGTCGTCCTCGCCGACGTTCGGATTCGCGTAGTCGATCTCCTCGGGGCGCCAGCCGAGCACGCGCTCGCCGGCGGCCGCCGACTCGAACAGCGTGCGGCCCTCGTAGCGGCCGTCCTTCCAGTCCTGCGCGCCGAGCAGTTCGAGCAGCCGCACGTCCCAGCCGAGCGGGTAGAAGCCGTACGGTTTGCTCTCGACGTTGTTCCAGAGCATGTACTCCTGCCCACGGCCGCTGGTCCACGTGGTCTTGCAGGCCAGCGTGCAGGTCTGGCAGGCGATGCACTTGTTGATGTCGAACACGGCCGCGAATTGCCGCTGCGGCCGCGCCTCCGGATACCAGTAGGACATCTCGCGGCCGAGCTGCCAGTTCTTGACGCGTGCCATTACTTGGACCCTCCCTTCTGGGCTTCGGCGCCGGCGACGAAGCCGCCGGCGAGGTAGTTCTTCATTGCGTCGTTCTCGTAGCGCGGGCGATAGCCGAGCGCGGCGGGCCGCCACAGTCCCTGCCCGCCGAGGCCGCCGGGCTCGGCCTTGCTGATCTTGACGATCGCCTCGCGCGGCGCGCCGGTCGGGCAGTGCACGTCGGGCATGAACCCCTTGCCGATGGTCTGCCCGAAGATGTCCTTGCGCACCAGCGAGTCGGTCATCCACGTCGGCTTGAGCCAGCCTCGCGTCGCCGACTGGTGCGAGCCCGACCGGAACATCGCCTGGTAGTTGGTGCGCGGGTTGCGCGCGATGCCGTCGGGCCGCGTCGTATGGCCCTCGACCGAGCCCGGCGTGGCCGCATACATGTTGAACCACATGCGCGTCACGCCGCGCGGCGTGCCGGGGTAGTATCGGGCGCGGCAGATCAGCCGCGAGAACGCATAGTCCTTCTGGTTCTTCTGCCAGCCGCGGAACGGCCGGTCCTCGGGGTCGGAGTCGATCCAGACATAGTCGCCGTCCTCGACGCCGAGCCCCTTGGCGTCTTCGGGATGGATGTCGACGTAGCCCTCCGAGACCCAGGGCGAGCGCTTGTCGTGGCGGTAGATGTCGCCGAACGGCCCGAACAGCATCGCGATCACGTCGAGGTCGACCGGCGTGGTGTGCGAGCCGTGCCGGTACTTGGGCGTGTGGAACACGAACCGGTAGCCGTCCTTCGCCAGCGGGTGCTGCGTCGCCTTCGTCTCGCTCCAGGTCTTGACGACGTTGCGCGCCTGCCGCACCTCGTTGGACAGGTCGTCCTCGGCCACGCCGTAGTCCTTCGGCCCTTTCGGGCGCAGCGCCTCGTGCGCGGGCGCGACGATGACGTTGGGCTCGTAGAAGGTCGAGTCGATCGGTTCGCGGTGCACCGCCAGGTTCTCACCGGCCTCGATGAACTCGCGCTCCTCGCGGTAGAACTCGAGCCGGCCGGTCTTGGTGAACCACGGACGCGAGTCGCTGGTCTGCTCCCAGCCGACGGCTTTCGGGTAGGTGCGCGTCATCATCAGCGCGGGGATGCCCTCCTTGGCCTTCTGCTCGAGCGCCTGGAACTCATAGCCCTTGCCGCACGAGGAGAAGTCGAGGATGCGCTGCAGGTAGACGTCGACCCGGCCGTCGTCGACGAACTTCCACATCTTCGCGAAGCGGTCGTCCCCGGTCTCGGCCGCGAGCGCCTTGCCGACCAGCGCCAGGATCTCGTGGTCGCCGCGCGTATCGAACGGCCGCGGCAGCGGTGTGCGCGGGAACACGCACAGGAACGGGTTGGTCACCGACGCGGTCATGTCGGGGAACTTGTGCTCGCTCCAGGCATCGGCCGCGAACACCACGTCGGCCCACTCGCACGAGGCCGTCCACCACCACTCGTTGACGGCGATCATCTCGATGCGCGGCAGCACGTTGACGACCGTGTTGTAGTGCCACTTGACGTTGCCGAGGATCGAGTTGGCGTTCGAGAACCACATCGACTTGGTGGGGACCGGCATGTGGCTCTGCCCGGTGATCATCGTCTCACCCATCTTCAGCGGGTGGTCCTCGTGGTTGTAGTAGTGCGCCGACTCGGCCTTCCAGTACTGGCGCGGGCGGGCCGGCTTCGCGGGATCGAGTTCGATGTCGAACGGGTTCTCGTTGATGTACTGCGGCGCGCCGTTGAACATCGCGACGCGGTAGTTGCCGGCGTACGAGCCGACGTTGCCGCCGATGCGGCCGACGTTGCCGGTCAGCGCGGCCAGCAGGAAGATCGACCGGTCCTTGTTGTCGTTGTTGAAGAACTGGTTCGGTCCCATGCCGACCGCGAACAGCGTCGTGCCCGGACTCTCGGCGAACCGCCTCGCCAGCGACTCGATCGCCGCCGCGGGCGCCCAGGTCAGTTCCTCGGTGGTCTTCGGATCGAAGTGGGCCACGTACTCCCAGGTCAGGTCGTAGACGGTCCGGCACCTGACCTTGGTGCCGTCCTGCAGCGCGACCTCGACGGTGCCGGTCAGCTGCGGGTCGCCGATCGGCGACTGCGCGCCGGTCTGGTCGCGCGTGATCGCCTTCGGCGCGTTGGTCCCGGCGTCCCACCACACGTAGTCGCCCCAGTCCTTGCGCATCTCCTCGGTGATGATCATGTCCTTCTGCAGACCGGGCGGCGGCGCCTTCTCGCCGGCCTTGAGGACCCTGGTCTGGTTGGACAGGGCGGCGAGCTCGCCGCCGAACACGTCGGCGGCGCGCAGCAGCTTCAGCGTGTCCATGCGCACGAGCAGCGGCAGGTCGGTGAAGCGCTTCACGTAGTCGGCGTCATAGAGCTTGTCGCGCATGACGACGTGGGCGAACCCCGTCGCCAGCGCGCCCGAGACCCCGGGCCGCACGACCAGCACGTCGTCGGCCTTGCTCGAGGTCGACGAGTACTCGCACGCGATCACGACGATGCGCGTGCCTTTCGCGCGCGCTTCGGTGAGCCAGTGCGAGTCCGGCATCTTCGTCGCGATCCAGTTCATGCCCCACACGACGACGGTCTTCGCGTGCTCGACGGCGTTCAGGTCGAACTCGACGGTCTGCTGGCCGGTGACCATCGGGTGGCCGGGCGGCAGGTCGGTGTGCCACGAGTAGTTGTCGAAGCCCCGGCTGCCGATCGCCTGCTCGGCGTCGACGCCGCGCAGCTTGCTGTCGAGCAGGGCCATGGCATTGGCCATGCGGTAGTGGCCGAAGACGCGCGTGATGCCGAGCAGCGGCATGCCGCCGCGGAACTTGAGCATCTGCGTGCCGGCCCCCTTCGCGGCCGCGATCGTCTCGGGGTAGTAGTGCTGCTTCTCGAGCAGTCTGGCGCCCGGTTCGCCACTGTAGGTCTTGGCGATGTTTACGAGCGCCTTGGCGACGAGCGCCGCCGCCTCCTCGTGCGAGACGCGCGTCCAGTTGTCGCGCGCTCGGTTGAAGAACTCACGCGGCGGCAGGCCGTCCTCGCCGCGCGGGAAGCCCTGCTCGACCCAGCGCTTCCAGCCCTCGCGCACCATCGGATGGCGCACGCGGCGATCGCCGTAGAAGCGGCGCGTCAGGGCGAGCCCCTTCTGGCAGACACGCGGGTCCCAGCGGTGCGAAGCGATCTGCTTGCCGTCGGCGTCGGTCGCCTCTCCGTACTTCATGCTGGGACCGATGCGTGTGACGATGCCCGAACGCACATAGGCGTGCAGCAGGCAGTTGTGCGTGTCGTTGGGCGCGCACAGGAAGGTGAACCTGCTGTCGTACTTCCACAGGTCGCGATAGACCTTCTCCCAGTCGCGGTTGGGGTAGTGATCCAGCGGGTTCTGCGTCTCCTGACCGAAACCCCAGGTGTCGATCGCCGACGCGGCGAACGCCCCGTATCCGGCCGCACTGATACCCTGCAGGAACTTCCGGCGGCTGAGATCGCTCATGGCTTCCCTTCCCAGGTTCTGAGGAATGTGACGAGGTCTTCGATCTCCTGCGGCGACAGGGCCCGCTGGGTCGGCGAACCCGTCCCGAAGGCGACCATCGTCGTGCCGCGCCGTCCGCGGCGGATCGTCTCGAAGAGGTAGGTGTCGGTGGCGCTGGCGAGCAGCGCGGGATTGCGCAGCGCCAGCCCTTCGCCACCGCGGCCCTCTGGCCCGTGGCAGGAGGCGCAGCTCGCGGCAAACAGGCGTTGCCCCGCGGCGACGTCGCCCTTGGCCCAGCGGCGCGGCTTCGGGTCGGGCTCCTGCCGCACGCCACCCAGCGTGCGCAGGAAGGCCACGACCTCGCGGATCTCGTCGGGCCGCAGGCCGCCTTCCTTCTCGCCCCAGGCCGGCATGCGCCGTCCGGGCCGCCCGTGCGTCACCGTATCGACCAGGAACTCGTCACTGGCGACGGCGAGGAAGTCGGGATTCCCGATCGCCGGGAACGGCGCCGCAGCCGGGTCGTAGCGCCTGCCCTCGCCGGCCGGGCCGTGGCAGGCCGCGCAGAAGGTCCCGTAGAGAGTCGCGCCATCGCGCGCGAACTCGCGCCCACCGAGGCGCAGGGCGCGCACGCGGTCGCGCGGCCACAGGGCCTCGGGCGCCGCGGTCCTGCGCAGCGACAGCATGTAGAGCGTCAGCAGCTCGATCTGCGGCTCGGTCAGACCGAGCGCCGGCATCTGCGAGCCAGGCACGACGCGCGCCGGATCGCGGAAGTGCTCGGCGAGCCAGTTGGCCACGGTCTTCTCGCCGCGCACGCCGCGGAAGTCCGTCTGGCCGGGGTCTTTCGTGCCGACGAACGAGAGGTCGGGACCGTCGTCGCCGCCGACACCGTTTTCTTTGTGGCATCCGCGGCAGCCCAGGGAATGGAACAGCGCCTTCGCCTCGAGCAGGCCCGGCGCGCCGATGCGTGACTGCAGGTAGGCGTCGATCGCGCCGCGGTGGTCGGCCGGGATCTCGCCGAAGCACACCTGCCACGGCAGGCCGCCGACCGGCTGGCCGGCCGCCGCGAGCTGCCGGTTGCGCAGGTGCACGTCGTACCAGTCGGCCGGCACGCCGCGCGTGCCGATGCGCGAGATGTCCGGCCCCTCGCCGCCACCGGCACCGCCCGGCCGCAGCGTCCCGCCGCGACCATCGATGCGGTGGCAGGCGAGGCAGTCGTACTGCTCGAACAGGCGCCGGCCGACCTCCAGGCTCGACTGGCTCGGGACCTCGAGGTGCGTGTGGCACGACCCGCAGCCCGCATAGAAATACCTAGGCGGGATCATGGGTTCGGGCCAGTGGGCAACGTTGCCGTGCGCGTCGTCGCGCGTCGTGGCGCGGCCCTGGCCGCCATGGCAGGCCGTGCAGCCCATCTCGCTGGCCTCGTGCACGACCGCGGGGTGTCGGCCGTAGACCGGATCGTGCGGCAATCCCGTCTCGCCGGGCGCCATCCCGACGTGGCAGCTGATGCAGCGGTCGGTTGCGTCCAGTTCCTTGACGACGATCTGTCGGAGCTGGATGTCGAGCGGTTGGCCAGCGAGGTTCTCCGCCACGTGGACCTGCGACTGCCGCCACTCCGCGAAGATGGTCTCGGTGAGGGCAGCCCAGACGAGGACCACCAGCGAGCCTGCGCTCGACCAGAGCAGGAGATGTTTGTTGGCTTGCATGGCCTAGTGTCCCGGCCACTGGCTCGGCGACCAGTAGAACTCCCAGTTCGGCCCGCGGAACCAGGTGCCGACCACCGTGAGCACGATGAACCCGGCCATGAAGCAGGCGAACAGACCGAGCGCGCCTGCGCGCGTCGAATCGAAGCGCTTCACGACCCACACGGACCAGATGCCGTAGAGCACGGTCAACACCGTGCCCGGATTGAGAAGTATGATCAGCAGCTGCGGGCACCCCGGCCACCACTGTTGGAGCCAGCCGAAGCGGATCGCAACGGCCTCGACCACGAGCACCGCCGCGAGCCCGTAGGCAGCGGACATCGCGACGAGCCGGCCGCCGCCGGAGCCACCGAACCACAGACCCGTGCCAGCCTTCTCGCGGTCGAGATACGGGATCAGCGCCAATCCGAGCAGTGTGATCATCGGGATGCCGATGCCGCCCATGAACGCCGAGTGCGCGACGAGTTCCTGCAGGCCCAGGAAGTACCAAGGCGCTTTGGCGGGGTTCTCCGGCACCAGCGGATTGGCGATCTCCTTGAGCGGCGCGTCGATGAACAGGCTCAGCAGGACGCACAGGAAGATCGTCAACATGAACACCGCGGCCTCGGCGTAGAACAGGTGCGGCATCGACGGCACCGTGTTCTCGGGCGGATTGCCGACGGCAGGCGTGCGGCTTTTGACGACTGCCGCGAGCGAGTAGGTCTTGGCGGGCGCCTCGGTGAAGACCGGGAAGGTCCTTCGCTCGGGCGGCGGCAACCGCACATCGACGTCCGCGGGCCGGGCCAGGCCGCCGTCCTTGCGCACGCGCCAGAAGTGCACGGCCACCAGGAAGCACAGCACGAGCGGCAGGATCAGCACGTGCAGCAGGTAGAACCGGATCAGCGCCTCCTCGCCGACCTCGTCGGATCCGAGCAGGATCAGCTTCTGCAGGCCGCCCGGATCGAACTGCTGCGTGATGCCCAACGCGTCGGTCACCTCTCGCGGTGACTGCGCGATGTTGGCGCCGATCGTGATCGCCCAGTACGCGAGTTGGTCCCACGGCAGCAGGTATCCGGTGAAGCTCAATCCCAGCGTCACTGGCAGCAGCAGCATGCCGATGACCCAGTTGAACTCCCGCGGCTTGCGATAGGACGCCGTGAAGAACACACGCGCCATGTGCAGCAGTACGCCCACGACCATGATGTTGGCCGCCCACCGATGGATGTTGCGCAGGAAGTGGCCGGTCGGAACGACGAAGTGGATGTCCTTGATCGACTGGTAGGCGACGTCGGGATACGGCTTGTAATAGAACATCAGCAGGACGCCGGTCACCACGGTCACCAGGAAGGAGCCGAGCGTGATCATCCCGAGCCCCCAGGTGGTCGACCACTTCAGGCTCCACCGGTGCGTGCGCACGCTGTGCAGGTGCAGGAAGACGTTCTGGAAGACGAAGTTCGAGCGGCCGCGGTCCGAGTCCGGCCGGCCGCCGCGGAACATCGTCTCGAGGAACCGGCGCGGGATCCGCTTCAGGTTGTCGGCGAAGCGCCCCAACGCCGGGCCGCCATCGGTCTCGGTGGGCAAGCCGCTCACACGCTCACCTTCGTGCCCGCCGGCACGACCTTGCCTTCGTCGACGAGAACCGCGCCGCCGCCGGCCGACGACACCGACAGCCACGCGAGCGCCTTCGGCGCCGGGCCGCGGACCACGTCGCCGTTGGCGGCGAACCTGGAGCCATGGCACGGGCAGTCGAAGCCGGACTCGACCGGCTTGACGACGCAGCCGAGATGCGTGCAGATCGTCGAGATCGCGTGGACCGAGTCGCCGTCCTTGAAGATCGCGACCGACCGCCCGGGCGGCACGAACGGCTGCCCGGGCAGCAGCGACGGCGGTAGGACGACCTTGAACTTCTTGGACGCCGACGGCAACACCGCGACCTTCGGCAGGCGGGCAGAGCCCAGCAGCGCGAACCCGCAGGTTCCGCAGGCCAGCGTCGTCGCCGCAGTGCCGAGGAAGTCGCGGCGCGCGGTGAGTTCGGGATCGAGGCGCGACGGAGTCGCGGACGGTTTCGGTTCCTGGCTCATCGGGTTCTCCAGTCCACGCGGAACTGCACACGTTCCATGCTGATGGCTTGGGTCGGGCACCGCTGCCCCCACAGGGCGCAGCGGATGCAGCGATCCTCGTCCTTGAGGATCGCCGAGTTCTCGGCGCGGTCCGCGTCCGCGCCCAGCGTGCCGGCGATCGCCGCGTCGAGTTCACCGGTAGGTGCCAGCCAGGCGAGCGGCACGAGCTTCAGGCACAGCGTCGGGCAGACGTCGACGCAGCCGCCGCACAGGACGCAGCGCGTTCCGTCGAACACGGGGGTCACGCCGCAGTCGAGGCAGCGCGACGCCTCGCGCTGCGCGGACGCCGGCGAGAGACCGAGTTCCACCTGGGTCGCCGCGGACACGAGGCGCTGCGCGGGCTCGAGCGTCGGGATCTCGGCGCGCCGGATCTTCTCGTAGCCGGGTTCGCGGTCGTAGCGCTCGAGCGGCAGGTGGGCCGTCAGCGCCGCCGCGGCGAGCTTGCGGCCGGTGACCCAGGCGTAGATCGAACGCGCCGCCATCTTGCCCGACGCGACCGCGTCGATGACCAGGCGCGGGCCGGTCGCGAGGTCGCCGGCGACGAACACGCCCGGTGCGGTCGACATCAGCGACTCGGGGTCGACCTTCGGCCAGCCCGGACGGAACTGCTGCACGTCCTGGCCGCCGCGCTCGAGGAACGACAGGTCGGTGGTCTGGCCCGCGGCAATCAACACCGTGTCGCACGCGACCGGCAGGCGCTGCGCATCGTCGTAGACGGGCGCGAACCGGCGGTCCTCGTCGTAGACACGCAAGCAGCGGCGGAAGGACACGCCGGTCACCCTGCCGTCGCTGCCGCGCGCGATCTCGAGCGGGCCCCAGCCGTTGAGCCGCTCGATGCCTTCCTCGTCGCCTTCCACGATCTCGACGGTGTCGGCCGGCATCTCCTCGAGCGTCTCGAGCGCGACGAGCCGGACGCGGCGGCCGCCGCCGAGCCGCTTCGCCGTGCGCGCGGCGTCATAGGCGACCTGGCGGATGGCCGTGCGCGCCACGTCGTAGGCGACGTTGCCGCCGCCGATGACGACCACGTCCGAGCCGAGCGCGACGGGCTCGCCGACCGCAACCGCACGCAGCAGGTCGACGCCGCCGAACACCCCGGGGCCCGCCTCGCCGGGCAGCGCGAGGCCCCGGCTGCGCTTGGCGCCGACCGCGACGAGCACCGCCTTGTGCTGCTGGCGCAGCGCCTCGAACGTCACGTCCTTCCCGACGGTGACGCCGAGCCTGAGTTCGACGCCGAGCGCCTCGATGACCGCGACCTCGCGCCGGATCAGCTCGCGCGGCAGCCGGTAGGCCGGCACGCCGACCGCCAGCATGCCGCCGGGCACGCGCTCGACCTCGTAGACGACCGGCCGGAAGCCCATCAGCGCGAGGTCGTGCGCGGCGGACAGGCCGGCCGGGCCGCCGCCGATGATGCCAACCGAGATGCCGTCGACCTTCGGGAACGTGCCGGCGAAGGCGCGCAGCAGCGCGGCCATCTCCTCGGCGTCGGCGCCGACCTCGGGCACGTGCGCCTGCAGCTGCCGCCACACCTGATCGCGTTCGCGCGTATCGATGCCGCCCTGCTCGCAGGCGAACCGCTTCAGCGCGCGGATCGCGATCGGCCGGTCGGCCGCGACGAAGGCGCCGTCGGCGTCCGTGCGCGGGATCTTGCCGCGGCGGCAGGCGGTCTCGCACGGGGCGCCGCAGATCCGGCCGCAGATCGACGCAAACGGGTTGGGGCCGCGCGCGATCAGGTAGGCTTCTTCGAACCGTCCGTCCGCGATCGCGCGCACGTAGCCGCGCGCGTCCGTGTGCACCGGGCACGCCGCCTGGCACGACACGAGATCCCGGTGATGCCGCTCCGTCGGGACCGCGAGTTGCAGCGGCGCAGCGCTCATCGGGCCGACCATCCTCGCCAACCGTGGCGCGCGAGGTCCGCCGCCGTGGTCGTCTCCAGGAAGCGGTTCAGGGAGCCGCGCACGAGCTTCCAGCGGTCGTGCACCGGGCAGGGCGACGACCGGCCGCACAGCCTCGTGCCGCGCAGCACGCAGATCGGTTGCGTGACCTGCGGGTCGAAGGCCACGATCGCGTCGACCAGGCGGATGCGCGCGGCTGAGGCCTTCAGCCGGTAGCCGCCCTTCGCGCCCGGCTTGCCGACCAGGAGCTGCGCGCGTGTCAGTACACGCAGCAGCTTGCTGAGGTA
>Ga0194127_10006026_pt1 | contig 13968 bp, 14 predicted proteins | sample TA2KigC100mmetaG_FD_148624 | JGI IMG/M metagenome (GOLD analysis project Ga0194127, IMG submission 148624) | Freshwater microbial communities from Lake Tanganyika, Tanzania - TA2015036 Kigoma Deep Cast 100m | ecosystem: Environmental > Aquatic > Freshwater > Lake | place: Tanzania: Lake...
AAAGTGCGGGGATGCCCCCATAGCATGCGCAAGAGCCAAGGGCGATAAGGGTCTTACACTTCTTTCTCATCTCCTCAGCCACATGTTTCTCCTTTTCGTTCCTTATCCCTCCCGAAACGATTCCGACCTCGGCATCAGGGATTTCAATCTCTGTCTTTTCCCCAATCTGCCCGAAATATTTTTGATCCATAAGCAGCGGCATATGGACGAACTGCAGACTGGGAAGCAAGTCTAACAGCGGCTCGCCGATATTTAAGATTGTCAATTCACATCCACCACAGATGTTTAGCCATTCTTCAGCCACCCTTACCATGCCTCAAACCTCCTTTCGGTTCGTAATAATCTGATATCTGTCATTCCTGCCCCGTCACAGAGTACGGGGTAAACTCCAGCAGGAATCCAGACGTCGTCCCTGCGAAACCAGGGATCAGGCATTGAAAAGACTGGATTCCGGATCAAGTCCGGAATGACATAATGTGTAAAGTCGTTTCTGAGACAGTACACTAAGGGTTCTCTATCACAACCTCTTTTACAACCCTTCGGGTATAAAGATACGATTTTTCCCCTTCTTCATGCATTTCCACTTCAAAGGCATCGTTCTTATATTTCTCCATATTTTTTAAGGCCTGCTCTTTGGCGGGATACTCGATACCATCCCACATGAATTTTTTCCCGCTTACCAATATGAAGAGGCTTGGCATATTCCCCCATCCTTTCAGACCCCTGACGCCATTGCCAGGATGATCATCCTCTGTTTGGATTTGCCCCTAAATTTATAATCTGTTCCGTAAACTCTTTTACCACCTGAGCAAACCTTGCGCCTTCAGCAGCGGAGACCCATTCCAATCGAAATCGTTCAGGCTCAATGCCAAAATCCTCCAGCATGAGCGTGATTGCCTCCGCCCTCTTCTCTGCTTTCAGATTTCCGTCTTGGTAGTGGCAGTCTCCAGGGTGACACCCGCAGATTAAAACACCGTCAGCCCCTTTGGTCAGGGCGTCGACGACCAGATTTGGATGAACCATACCCGAGCACATTACCCGGATGATTCTTAGGCTGGTCGGATATTGGATCCTGGATACGCCCGCCAAATCAGCTCCAGCATAAGAGCACCAGTTGCAACAGAAGCCGATGATCAACGGTTCAAATTTGTCTTCCATCACATTACCCCCAAAACAGCATCGACTTGCGCTCCAATCTGTTCCAGCTTAAATCCTCTCACGAAGATCCCCTTCTTCGGGCAGGTGGCCTGACAGCAACCACAGCCCTTGCAGACCGTTTCGTTGACTTCAACCGTCTTCTTGACGGCCCCCTCCCTCATATATTCAAGCAGGGTGATCGCCTTGTAAGGACAGGGATCAACGCAGTAGGCACACCCGTCGCAATTTTCATCCACCACCTGGGAGATATTCCCTTCCAGTTCGATGCATTCCCTTGAAAGGATCGTGGCAGCTTTGGCAGATGCAGCCTGGGCCTGAACGATGCTCTCCTCGATCGTTTTTGGATAATGGGCCAGCCCGCAGACGAAGACCCCTTCTGCTGGAAACTCCACAGGACGAAGTTTGATATGGGCCTCGAGAAAGAAACCATCTTCGTTCAAGGGGACCTTGAAGAACTGAGCAAGCAAATCCCTTCCAGGTGCAGGAACAATGGCAGCGGCCAAACCTATGATATCTGCGTCAATGAAGACAGGCTCACCCAGAATGGGTTCTTTAAGGCTAACCCTAAGGACATCCTTATCGCCCTCTTTGACCACTTCCACCAAAGGCTTACCGTCCACGTCATAACGGATAAAGTTAACCCCTTTGTCTCTTGCCTCCTGGTAATAGGGCTCCCTGAATCCATAGGTGCGGATGTCCCGATAGAGGATATAGATATTCATTTCCGGGTTGATCTCTTTCAATTTGAGGGCCGTCTTGATCGATCCGCTGCAACAGACCCGACTGCAATAGAGCCGCTCCGGTTCCCGAGACCCCACACATTGGATCATGACGAGGTTCTTGCTTCCCACGACAGAAGGATTCCCTTTTGCAATTTCGTCATTTAGATCGAGCATGGTGAAGACCCTGTGATCCTTCCCGTAAAGGTATTCGTTCGGTTTAAAAACCTCCCCGCCTGTTGCAAGGATCGTAATTCCGTGTTCGATCTCCTTGACTTCCCCTTTTGATTGATCCTTCAATGCCGTCTTAAAGTTCCCGACGTGCCCGCTGACCTCCTGAATTTCGGTCTCCCTGTGGACATGGATGAGCGGTTCTCGAGATACCTCAGCGATCAGTTTATTTAAATAAGCTTGAACATCCTTACCCTCAAGGGTATGATGGTGCCTCCTGGCGATGCCGCCAAACTCCGGAGTCCGCTCTATGAGATGGACCTCAAACCCCTGTTTCGCAAGCTGAAGGGCGCTCGCCATCCCAGAGATTCCGCCTCCAACGACAAGGGCAGTATGATTGATTTGGAGAGACATTTGCCTCAGCGGTTCGATCAGCATCGCCTTGGCAGCCGCCATTCTTATCAGATCCCTGGCTTTCTCTGTCGCCTTCTCCGGTTCATTCATGTGGACCCAGGAGCAATGCTCGCGAATATTGGCCATTTCAAAGATATATTTATTGAGCCCGGCCTCCCTGAGCGTCTCCCGAAACAGAGGCTCATGGGTACGTGGAGTGCAGGCGGCAACGAGCAGTCGGTTGAGACGATGTTCTTTAATCTTCTCTTTAATCCTCTGCTGATTATCCTGCGAACAAGCAAAGAGGGTCTCATCAGCAAAGACCACGTTGGGCAGAGACCGGGCATACTCCTTAAGGCCGGGGACATTCAACACTCCACCGATATTGATGCCACAATGGCAAACAAAGACCCCGACCCTTGGTGGCTCTCCGGTCACCTCCCTTTCAGGTGGATATTGTTTTTCAGTGGTGAGAGTGCCCCTTGCCGCCGAGATAAGACAGGAGGCTTCGCTTGCCGAAGCGCTTGCCTCCATCACGGTCTCAGGAATATCCTTCGGACCGCTAAAGACCCCAGCAGCGAAAATCCCAGGTTTTGAAGTGGCCACTGTCGAAAAATCTCCGGTCTCACTGAATCCATACTCATTGAGTTTCAACCCGAGTCTCCCTGCCAGGGTCTTCGTCTCCTCGGGTTGCCGAAGCCCCACGGAGAGGACAACCATGCTGAATCTCTCCTCTTTGATCCGATCCTCATCGAAGTATCTGAGGGTCAGGTCGCCATCGCTTTCCTGATAGAGGGTGGTGATTCTGGCTCGAACGAATCGGACCCCATGGTCTTTCTTGGCTCTCTCATAATACCTTTCAAACCCTTTTCCAAAGGTCCTGAGATCGATAAGAAAAATCGTCGTCTCAAGAGGTGTCGGGCAATGTTCTTTGGCAACGACCGCTTCTTTAATGGCGTATGTGCAGCAAACCGATGAACAGTAGGCATTCTTGGCATGGTGGATGTCCCGTGAACCCACGCATTGAATCCATGCGATACGCCCCGGGACTTTTTGATCGGAGGGTCTGATGAGATGGCCTTGTAATGGGCCTGAGGGACTCAACATCCTTTCAAATTCAATGCTCGTGACCACATTCGGAAAGACCCCATGACCATAATGAGTGAAAATACTGGTATCAAACTCCTGAAAGCCAGGACAGAGGATGACCGAGCCCGTCTCGATCTCCAGCAGTTGATCGGTCTGCGCGAAGTCGATTGCCTTTGACTCACAGAGTTTCTCACAGACCCTACACTTTCCTTTTTCAAAGTAGATGCAGATTTCCCTGTCGATGGCAGGCACGTTGGGCACGGCCTGGGCATAGGGAATGTAGATCGCTTTCCTTTGACTCAGACCGCGATTAAATTCACTGGCTGTCTTGGATGGACACTTCTCCTGACAGATGCCGCACCCGGTGCAAAGGGTTTCATTCACATACCTCGCTCGTTTCCTAACGGAAACGACGAAATTCCCCGGTTGCCCATTGATATCTAATAGCTCTGCATTTGTGAGGATCTCGATATTCAGATGCCTCCCGCATTCCACGAGCTTTGGGGATAAGATACACATGGAGCAGTCGTTTGTAGGAAAGGTTTTGTCGAGCTGAGGCATGGTCCCACCGATGGCTGGAGACTTCTCAACTAAATAAACTTTGTAACCTGACTCAGCCAGATCAAGGCTGGCCTGGATGCCTGCGATACCACCGCCGACCACGAGCACAGACCCTGTTTCATTCGATGTGGATTTCAAAACAATCTCCGGAATCAGAGAATAAAAAGAGATGAACTGTAGGATGGCCTCGAGCCTCCTTGCGGTCCATCTGAAGTTAACATTAAAAATGGACTCGTTCTATACGCATCCGGTTGGCTTGGGCAAGCCTGCCACCTTGCAGGCCCCTTTGGCCGGACCACCCGGAAACATTTTATAGATCGTTTTAAGATCATACCCAGTTTGTTTACACAACATACGGATGGCCGGGGCGATTTCATATTTCAGAAAGTACTCTCTCAAATAATTGACCAGCTTCCAGTGGTCTTCGCTCATGGGATAGGCATTTTCGGTTTTGGCCAGATCTTCTGCTACCTCCTTATTCCACTTATCTGGTTCCTGGATGAAACCATCCTCATCAATCTCAATTTCAATTCCGCCAAGCATTGCCTTAGCCATCTTGAACCTCCTTACCCTTTAATAAATTTTTCTGGCGATTCATCGAACTCCTTCTTGCACGCTTTGCTATCGAAGTAATAGGTCTTGTCTTTATAAGTGCTGGTCGCTCTCGGCTTCCCTGCCACAGCCCCGTAGAGAACACCCACTTTGCTAACCTCCATCTCCCTTCCACATACGGGACATTTAACCTCCATTTTTTCCTCGGTCATCTTTTCTCACCTCCTCTTAAGCATTCGACTCTGAAAAGAGAGGCCAAAACTTCCGCCCCTGTAAGGTCAGAGATACGAAAGCTTCAGCCCATTGAGGCGTACTTAAGGCATGGATGTGGGTATAAGCGGCAAAGAGATTTTTATAAACAATACCATCCCATTTCCCATCAATTCCATGGCCGCGCTTCATCCGATAGGCAAACTGAAGGCTATCAAGGCTGGAGATACTGGAATGGTGGAATTCGTGGCCTCGAACAGTTAAACCAACGGGTAAGAAAGGATTTTCTCTCACCACTTCAGCAACCACATAACCATGGCCCTGAGGACGCTCGCATATTTCTACTTTGGCGGGGATAATGCCCACCATTTCATACCGATGATCCTTCCAGAAGATAGCCCGGCATAAATACATAAGACCCGCACATTCAGCGTATACCGGCAGGCTTGCCTCAACTGCCTCATAGATATCCTGTCGTAACCTGCTGTTCCCCTCCAATTCCTCAAGAAAAAACTCTGGAAAACCACCCCCAATGTAAAGTCCATCAATGTCAGGCAATCGATCCTTCAGAGAATTTACACAGATGACCTCAGCGCCAGCCTCCCTCAATGCCTCGAGGTTTTCTGGATAATAGAAGTTAAATACCCGATCACGCAGGATCCCAATTCTAACTTTCCCTGCTTTGCTTCCCCTCTCCCTTGCCCTGTACCAGCACGGTTCAGGGCCTGGTGGGAGAGGAAATTCAACTGTCTCCCTCTCCCTGTTAGGGAGAGGGATGGGGTGAGGGGCTTTAAAGGTGCGCGCAATCGCCAAAATACGATCCAGATCGAGGTGGGACTCAAGCTTCAGACAGATACGTTCTAAAGCACCCTCTGATTCTTCACTTTCCGGAAAAGGGATGAGGCCCAGGTGACGTTCAGAGATATTGAGTTCCGAGTCCCGGGGGATGCTTCCAACAACGGGTGTCCTGCAATATCGCTCTACTGAATTTTTTAACTTATCCTCATGCCGACTTCCCGAAACATTATTGAGAATGACTCCGGCAATATTGATATCCGGCTGGAAATTCTGGTATCCACTAACCATGGCCGCTATACTGCCTGTCATCCTTGTTGTATTGACGACAAGAATCACTGGGATTTTTAGAAGCCGTGCAATCTCAGCTGTCGTTCCATACTCCGGGGAGTCTAACCCGTCATAGAGTCCCATAGCCCCTTCAATAATAGCTATGTCCGCCCCTTGGCAGGCCCGACGAAAAGAGATTAAAAATTTATTTTCGGGTATTAAGAAAAGGTCTAAATTACGACACTCTCTTCCTGCGACTGCAGTAAGCCACGATGGATCAATATAATCAGGACCTTTCTTTAACGGCTGGACAGAAAGACCTCGCCTTTTAAAAGCAGCACAGAGCCCTAAGCTTATGGTCGTTTTGCCCGAACGGCCCTGGGGCGAGGAGATCAGAAGGCAACCGATATGTGGATCCTTGGCGTCAAGATAACCATTGATAGCCATTAAGCTCAAGTCCCACTCTTTCCTTTAATGGCAATATAGGTGATACCGCCAAAGCTTCGATACTCAATTTTATCTTCTTTCGCCAGCTCTGCTATGGCTTTGTCCACCAATGCCTTTTCTACTCCAATAGCCCTCGCGACATCCCGGTTCTTTGTCTGGCTAACCGTTGCTAAATGTTTGAGGATGTTTTCTTTCAACTCTTCGCTCATTTTTTTACCTTCTTTCTTACCATTTAAACTGAGTTGTGGTTCGCCAGGTTTCTCTTGCATAAGTAAAATCATCAATGTGTTGTTCGGTAAAAGGTATCTCGGTGAGACGGAAGAAGGTTTCCCAACCGACCCTCTCTATCCACTCGCCCACTCTCTCGTATCTTCGGGCATTCTTAGCATAGACATTGACGATCTTCTTAATGATCTCTACCACTTCAGGCCAGCGTGGGGGATTATTCGGGAGAAAGGGAACAATTAAACGGGAAAACATGGGGGGTTTTCTGGCGTTGGAGACCTTACCTCCGGCATATATCGCTATACCATCCCCCTCGGAGTCGGCAAGAGGCATTGCAGGGCAAACGGTAAAGCAATTTCCACAATACATGCACAGGTCCTCACGAACTACGACGCTCTTGATCTCTTTATCCGGATGCCGTCGAATTGCCCCTGTGGGACAGGAGGCTATTGTTGTTGGAATTTCACAAATCGCTCCCAACTTTTCATGGTCTATTTTTGGTATCTTTGTATGGACTCCGACAATGGCTAAATCCGAACAGTGAACGGCGCCGCACATGTTGATACAGCAGGCCAAGGAAAAAGGAAACCCTCAATTTGGCCGGCAGTTTCATGCTGATGAAATAGTCGTAGAGTTCGTCCATCAATGCTTTAACAATGGGCGAACTATCCGTAGCCGCACTATGGCAGTGTACCCACCCCTGGGTATGAACAATATTGGAAATACCATTGCCTGTGCCCCCCACCGGCAGCCCGAGCTTCTTCGCGGCCTCAATGATCGGCTCCACCTTTTCTTTATCAGGGGTTAAAAATTCAATGTTGTATCGGCTGGTGAACCTGAGGTGACCGTCACAATACTTGTCAGCGACATCGCAAATGTCCCGGATGAAATCGACACTGACGAGCCTCGGGGACCCCGCCCTTACCGTATATAATTCATCTCCGCTTTCAGCGACATGCCGGAGCACCCCTGGCTTGAGGATCTCATGATATTTCCAATCTCCATAATTCTTTTTGACCACCTCCGGAATCATCTCTCGAAAATTCGGGGGTCCGATATCTGACTTTCCCATAACATCCTCCTCTCAATTTCTTTCAGGGTTCAAGGATTCGAGGGTTCACGGGTTCAAGTTCTGCATTTCCCTTGACCCCTGGGACCCCTGCCTGCCGGCAGGCAGGCTTGGCCCCTTGAATCCTTCTTTATATTAAAAGAACACGTAGGGGTTCGTCCTCGGTGCCTTGATCATCTGTGGCACCGGCTTCAAACCAACGGCCTTCAGGAAGTTTCTCATCCCCACCCTTTCTATCAATTCACCCACTCTCTCTCTGACCCTTCCATTCTCGTCCCACCATTCCCATATCTTTCGGATAAGCTCTTTGATCTCGGTGTAGGGAGGTTCTGCTTTCATAAAAGGAACCAGGACAGAGGAGAGCATGGCCCCTTTCACGATGGGCGCTTTCCCTCCAATCAATATCGTTGCCCCTTTATCATCTCCGGGTTGAATCGCTTTGGTCATTTTATTGATGCAATGCATGCACCTGACACAATCCTCAGGTTTGAGTTGAAGTATCATTAATTTTTCATCCCATTCGAGGGCATTGGTCGGACATTTATCAACAACCAATGTCTTGATATCAAATCCATTCATCACATATTCTTTGATAGCATCCTGATCGATCTTCAGGCTATCCCTCCAGGTCCCAATAATCGTTAAATCGGCCCTTGCGATGGCGGCCACGCAATCGTTTGGGCAACCTGAGATCTTGATCTTGAACTTATAGGGCCAGCGGGGTCGATGGATCTCATCCTGAAAGTCCATGGTCAGGTCTTGAACCATATCGAGGGTATTAATATTGGTCCATTCACACCGGGCGGGCCCCACACAGGCAGTGGGCGTTCTTAATGCCGAGCCCGACCCTCCGAGATCAAATCCTGCTTCTGTCAGGGCATCAAAACAGGGCTGAAGATTGGCGGTTGTGGTACCGAGAAGGATGATGTCACCCGTGGACCCATGCATATTGGTTAAACCACTCCCATACTTTTCCCAGACATCACAGATCCCTCTCAACGCTTCGGCAGTATAAAACCATCCTGCAGGGTGATTCACACGCAGGGTATGGAAGGATTCAACATTCGGGAACTGATCGGGCACATCGCTATATCTTCCGATCACCCCCCCACCATAACCCGTCACACCGACAATTCCACCATGCTTCCAATGGGTCACTTTGTCCTCAAAGGACAATTCCTGAACTCCAAGCAAATCTTTTGCGGCGGCATTTTTTTCGGCCGCCCGTTTAATTTCCTTGATGTAACTTGGCCATGGTCCCTTCTCCAGTTCATCCGATTTAGGAGTTTTATTTGACATCGATCGACCCTCCTTTTTAAAGAGTATTGATGATTTGACTGCAATAAAAATGCCATAAATTAAGGCAGTAAATTATATGAAAAATTCAAAGAATATTAAACGAAGCCGGCATAATGATGTTCTAAAACGGGAACATTGGGGGATTATGTCCACTTTTGGAAACATGGGGTTTTCCATAATTTCTCCAGGCCGTTTTCCGACATCCTGTTAGCTAAAATTTAAAAGTGCACACTTTAAGTTTTAAAAGTGCACACATCCTGATCTCCTCTCCCCAGGGGGAGAGGACAAAGGTGAGGGGGGATATATCATGAATCCACCCTCACCCTAACCCTCTCCCGCCAGCGGGAGAGGGGAATATAGTTCATTCGTTAATCTGATTCTAATACTGATCTTGATTGCCTCCTATATAGATTCTTAAGAGGGTTAAGTGTGCACTTTTAATTTTTAAATGACACCGTTTTCCGACATCCTTGACATTCCAATAACATTTTGATATTAAAGAAATATGTTAAAGGGTCTGAAGTTAAATACTAAATTTAATCTTGCTGTAGGTTCTATCATTTTTATGTTTTGTGTAGCCTTCTCATTTCTTTTATACTATCACCTCAAAGAGAGGGCAATAGAAGAGGCTAATAGTAAAATCCTGATAATTACGGAGCAGATAAATGCTGTGGGGAATTATATTAAGGATGAACTCCGACCAAGGATGTTTGAAATTCTTTCCAATCTGGCTCATGAAGAAGATTTCGTCCTGGAAGCCATGTCTACCACCTATGTGAGATGTAGAGTGATGTCCCTCTTTAATAGAGAACTACCAGAATATATCTTTAAAAGGGTAGCTTCAAATCCTCGGAACCCCAATAATAAGGCCGACGGTTTCCATGTGAAAATGATCGAATATTTTCACGAAAATAAAGACTTGGCGTCATGGAATGGTATTGTCACCTTTGAAGGTAAGAAATTTCTTACAAGAGTAAGGCCTATCATCATTGAAAAGGGATGTCTTAAATGCCATGGAAGTCCTTCGCAGGCGCCAAAAGGACTTATTAAAAGATATGGCAGAGAGGGAGGTTTTGGATGGAAGGAAGGGGATGTTGGTGCTGTGGAATCGGTAGCCATACCCCTCAGTGAAGTCTTGGTTCAGATTAAAGGGATTGCTCTCTCCTCCCTTATCTTTGGGCTTGGCACCCTTATATTTCTCTTTATTGCTCTGAAGGACGCATTCTCAACCTTTGTGAGCAAGCCTTTGAAGAGATTAACAAAAATATTCGAAGGCATTGCAAAAGGAGCAGAACCCCTGACATTAGAACTCCCGATCACCACAAGGGATGAGATTGGAGAGCTCACCGCCTCATTTAATCTAATGACAAGGCATCTTTTCAACGCTCAAGAAGAACTAAAAAAGTATTCGGAAACCCTCCGTTCCACATTTGAAGGCATTTCAGATCCTCTTGCCTTAATAAACCGTGACTGCTCGGTGGAAATGAGAAATAGTGCATACGGTGAATGGACAGAAAAGGGTATAAGTGCTGTTTTTGCAGAGATATGCAAAAATAGGGATGGGGGCTTAAAGAGCGCATGCGATTTCTGCCTTCTTGGAAAGGTGAAAGAGCAAAAAAAAGATGTTTTTGAGTGCATGGATGAGGGTGGAAATTTTTACTATAGCCATCTGTATCCCATATTTGATGAGGAAGGCAATGTTGTAAAAATAGTTCATTATGTGAAGGATATAACTGAAAGGAGGGAGATTGAAGAACGGATGAGAAGGGCTGAAAAATTGGCAGTTATGGGGCAGCTTTCAGCAGGCATTGCCCATGAAATAAATAATCCCCTCGGAGGCATAAGACTCTGTTTCAATAATCTCATGAGCTTAGGATTGGATGAAAAAACAAGGAAGGCACACGTTGAGATGATCAATTCAGGGTTTGATAGAATACAGTCCGTTATCAAACAGCTTTTAGACTTATCTAAGAAGTCTTCTTTATCCCTCTCTTTGAGCTCTATAAACCGCTCCATAGAGAATGTCTTAAGGCTTGTCGATCATATTTTGTCCCAAAAAGGGATAAAGTTGGTGAGAGACTTTTTCCCGGAGATCCAGCCTATTTTAGTTGACTCCAATAAGATAGAGGAGGTATTTTTAAATATCATTCTCAATGCCATACAGGCAATGGATGGTAAACCCGGCATACTGACTATAAATGCCACTCAAAGGGATGGATACTGTGAGGCTTCCTTTTCAGACACAGGACATGGAATTCCTTGCGAAATTTTACCATTCATCTTCGATCCTTTCTATACTACAAAACCACCTGGATGTGGAACAGGGCTTGGACTTTCGGTCAGTAAATCCATTGTCGAACAGCATAACGGTGAGTTGCTGGTGGAAACCTCAAAGAATGGTACGAGATTTATAGTGAGGTTACCTGTCGCAAAATGAAAGGGAAAATACTCGTAATCGAAGATGAGCCCACCATGAGATTGGGGATGAATCACTTCCTTTCGTCTTCAGGATTTCAAGTGGAAAGTTGTCAGGATGGGGAAGAGGGCCTGAGCTTGATAAAGAACAGTACATTTGACCTTGTAATATCTGATTTAAGACTTCCAAAGCTTGATGGTCTTTCCCTCCTCCACCATACAAAACGTATTTCCCCTGAGATGGGAATCATTATCATCACTGCATATGCTGAGATAAAAACCGCAGTCCAGGCGATCAAAGAGGGAGCGTTTGATTACCTTGCCAAACCTTTTTCCAACGAAGAACTACTAATCACTATCGAGAGATTTTTAAAATTTCGCCGTATGGAGGTCGAACTAAATGAGCTTAGAAGATCTGCGGAAGAAGCCAGAGGGTTTGATAAACTTATAGGGATGAGTCGCTGTATGAAGGGCGTATTCGATCGTATTGCCACTATTGCAAATACGGATGTCTCTGTCCTTATACAGGGCGAAAGCGGAGCAGGAAAAGAGCTGGTTGCCGATGCAATACACAACATCAGTAAGAGAAAGGACGGACCCTATATAAAGATAAACTGCGCTGCCATACCTGAAAATCTCTTTGAATCAGAACTCTTTGGACATGAGAAGGGCGCCTTTACAGGGGCCTTAGAAACAAGAAAGGGGAAATTTGAATTAGCAAATGGTGGAACTCTTTTTTTTGATGAGATATCTGAAATGCCTTTAAACCTCCAAACGAAACTTTTAAGGGTCATAGAAGATCAAACGGTTAACCGGCTTGGAAGCTCCCTGGGTTTAAAGATAGATGCAAGAGGGATCTATGCAACAAGTAGAAATTTAAAAGAACTTATAAAGATGGATAAATTCAGGGAGGAACTATTCTACAGGATAAATGTGGTTCCCATAGAGATCCCACCTTTAAGAGAGAGGAGGGAAGATATCCCTTGTCTCGTCGAATATTTTCTCAAGTATTATAATGAAAAATATAAAAAAACGGAACCTGATATGACTTCTTCTGCCTATGAAGCCCTTTTAAATTATGATTATCCAGGAAATGTCAGGGAGTTGAAGAACGCCATAGAGCGCGCTGTGCTTTTATCGAAAGATGGGAAGATCGATTTGAATCATCTTCCTCCGGAGATTTATGGATATAAAATAGAATCTTTCCCTTCCTATCAGCAAAACATACCCTTTAAAATGGGCTTAAGGTCTTTAGAAAAACAGATGATACTCGAAGCCTTAAACGAGACAAAAGGGAAAAAGATAGAGGCTGCTAAAAGATTGGGCATAAGTAGAAAAGTTTTTTGGAAAAAAATGAAGGAATATAAGATATAAGATTGATAAGTTTCCAAAGAGAAACATAAAATAGGAATGTTTCCCGTCAGGAACACCCTTTTCTATTGCCACCCTTAAAACCCTTCAATTTTGTTAAGAAAAAACAATTTTATATCACGGCATCTTTATTGCAGATCTAATTAATTTGGATTGAAGGGAGCTCCCTTGAGAGCGAGATTATAAAATTTTTCATAAAAAGAGGGGGCTGGCAGAATATGATTAAATTTTGTTTAGGATCGATGTCCTTTCTTTTACTCATTATCGTTGGATTTTCATTTTTTGGAATCCCAATTTTAGCCCTTTCCTTGGCTTTACAGTCGAAAGACCAGTGCATAAGCTGTCATACCGACATTTCAAGAATGAAGGCCCTTATCTCAAAATTTCCTGAGCCCCCTGAGGAAGAAGGGGAGGCTTGAGCTCCCCCTCTTCCTCGGGTCGGGGAACCCTACCAGATGGCTTATGTTGAGCCTGATTTCTTAAAAACCACGCATGGAAAGCTTGGCTGTGTTCACTGCCACGGCGGAAACAATAAGGCAGGAGAAAAGGAGGTGGCACACAAAGGAAAGAAATCTGCTTCCGCCGAAGCAGGGCGACTCTGCGCTCCCTGTCACGGAAAGATTGTCGAGACTTACAAAACGAGTCTCCATGCTACATTTCGGGGAGCTTATACGGTGATGAGCCAGAGGGCAGGGGAGAAATGGCCATCTGTCAAGCCGGCTATTGACAAGGTATGTTTCAAGTGCCATGCCTCCTGTGGAGGTTGCCATATCTTCAGAGAGGGACCTGGGGGAGGAGGCCTCTTTGGAGGACATAAGTTCTTTAGGCGTCCACCCATCACCCAGTCGTGTGACGGCTGTCATGGTGGACGTGTGGGTATGGAATATTTTGGAAGGATTGATGGAAATGAGCCTGATGTCCACTGGGAAAAACATAAGATGGAATGTATGGTGTGTCATGGGATTGGAGAATTTCATGGCGATGGAAAAACTTACCCAACCCGTTTTGAGAGGGAAACCAAACCATCCTGCCTGAAGTGCCATCCGGATGCAGCTCCCGGGAAATCCAAACTTATCTCTCATAATGTCCATGGCGATAAACTTTCATGCTACGTGTGTCACTCCCAATCCTATATAAACTGCTATGGTTGCCATGTGGGAAAAGGGAGTAGCTCCGAGGTTGAATTTAAGATAGGCAAAGATATCCAATCGGAAGGGAAGTTTA
>Ga0194127_10006029_pt1 | contig 13967 bp, 12 predicted proteins | sample TA2KigC100mmetaG_FD_148624 | JGI IMG/M metagenome (GOLD analysis project Ga0194127, IMG submission 148624) | Freshwater microbial communities from Lake Tanganyika, Tanzania - TA2015036 Kigoma Deep Cast 100m | ecosystem: Environmental > Aquatic > Freshwater > Lake | place: Tanzania: Lake...
GGTTCGGGCTCGGGCTCGGGCTCGGGTTCGGGGGCAGGGTCCGGGGCGGGTTCGGGCTCGGGTTCGGGGGCAGGGTCCGGGTCGGGGGCAACGTCGGGGACGAGGTCCGCCGAGGGATCGGGCATCGCGTCCGCGACCGCGTCGGACGGGACGTCCGCTCCCCGGGGACCGGAGCCCCCGCCACACGCGACGAGCACCAGGAGGAGCACGAGCGGGCACCCGGATCCGGACATGCGTCCCGCCTCCGACCGCACATGGTAACCGAGGCGCGCGTCAGGTCAGGCATCCGACCACGTCGTCCGGGCCGAAGACCGCGGTCGCGGTCCTCCCGCCGCCGGCCGCAAGCCACCCGCAATCCGTTCGCGGATGCGCCACGAAGCAGGCGGTCCGCTCCGGCGGCAGCACCGTGTCTCACGGACGGAATCCCGACAGCGCGCGCTCGATCACGACCCCGTTCTCCGGCCACGACGCGGGCGGTCGCTGGAGGCGGCCCGGGGCGCAGGCGCGGCAGGGGCGGTGGGCCGGGTGGGCGGCGAAGGCGGCGGCGGCACGCGGGTGCGCACGGGACCGGTCGCCCGCGACCGCGACGCCCTGCACGCGGCCGGCGAGGCGGGGCAGGAGCGCGTCCGGGTCCGGTTCGCCTTCGAACGGGAGTACCTGCACGACCCGGAGACCCGGACCGGGCCGCGCCGGCGCGCCCGGCGGGAGCAGGACCACCGCGGGTGGGATGCCGGCGGGACCGGGCAGGACCAGGCCCCCGAGCGCGCGGCACTCCTCGACGAACATGCGGACCCCGGCGACCTCGGCAATCGATGGCGGGGCCGGGAGGACCCGGAGCGCCGCTCGCGCCATCTCGTCGCGGAGGAGCGCGGCGAAGGCATGGGGGGGGAGGCCCCCCAACTCCACCAGCGCGTAGTGCGGCGACAGGCAGCCGGACTGGTCGTAGATCGCGACGTCGTCCGCCACGGCGGTCGCGAGCCGGCGGGCCGCGGACCCGTCGCGGAGCGCGTCCGCGAACGCGAGCACGAACGACTCGCGGTGCGCCCCGACGAGCGTGGGGAGGCCGGGCCGGAGCGCGACCACGGCCGCGACCGACGCGTCGGATCCGTAGGCGAGGCAGGCCGGGGCGTCGCGCACCGCCTGCGCGAGCCGCGGGTCCGACGACGGCAGGTCGAGCAGGGCGACGCGGGGGGCGATCACCGGCGCGACCGCCCGCACCGAGGCGACCAGCAAGCGCGCGAACTCCGGCTCGGCGGAGGACGGCTTCAGCACCACCGGCACCCGGGCCGCGAGGGACCGGATGACCGCGTTCGCGGCGACCGCGGGGACCCGTCCCGCCAGGATCGCGAGCAGGTATCCCGGCCGCGGCCCCGGGCCGCCGCCGGCCCGGACGATGCCTGCGATCGTACGGGGGGTGTACGGGGAGAACGCCCGGCGGACGGCCTCGGCTGCGTGCGGGAAGGGCCAGCCGGTCGACCCGGAGACCACCGCGACGGCCGCGTCGCGCGACGGGCCGGGGCTGAGCCACCACGCGGCGAGGCCGGACAGCGCCGCGGTCAGCTCGTCGGCGTGCGGGAGTGCGTCCAACGGTCCGATGCCTCCGAGGAGCAGCCGCGTGCGGCGGCGCCGGGAGCGCGCCGCACGTCCGAGAAGCCGTCCGCGGCCCCGGTCGCGAGGTCGCCCGTCAGGACCGCGACCGCGGTGTGCACGTTCGCGAGGTCGTAGTGGCAGACGAGCCCGGTCGCGCCTGCGGGGACCTCTGCGAGCGTCCCGGGGTCGAGCACGCGGGACCGCATCCACGGCACCGGCACTAGCCTCCGCGGGCCCCCGCCGGTGACGCGCGGGGCGTCGTACGCCTGGGAGAGCAGCTCGGTCATCCCGAACTCCTCGACCGCGTCCTCCGGGGCGATCCCGAGCGCGGCGACGAGGCGGTGCGCGAGCGCCTCGCGCGACAGCTCGCGGCCGCTCGCCTTCTCTCCCCCGGTGTGCATGACGCGGCTGCCCGCGGGGAGCCGGATCGCCTCCCCGGCCGCGGCGAGCGCCTCGAGGAGCGTCAGGAAGTCGAGCGAGGTTCCGAGGATGACGAGCGCTTCGCCGTCGCGCCCGGCGCCGCGAAGCGCGGGCAGCAGCCGGTCGAGCGCGAGCGAGTCGCCGTCACGCGCGACCAACGGGGGAAGCGCCCAATCGCATTCGAGCGCGAACGACACCATCCGCGACAGGGACGACGACGGCCGGGCCTCCCCGGGGGGGATCAGCGTGACGACCCTCGCGGGCCGAGGGGGGTAGAGGACGAACCGATCGAAGCCCGCCAGCGCGGACTCGCGGTACAGGCGCAGGTCGCGGACGAGGTGGCGGCCCGGCGAGCCGGTCGTGGTGCCGGAGGTGCGGAACTCGGCCTCGGCCTCCGAGGGAGGGAAGCAGGCGACGGTCATCAGCTTGAAGGCGCCCTCGGGCACGGGCTCGATCCGGTCGAGCCCGTCCGCGTCGCCCTCGCGGAGCCGTCCCTGGGCCCCGGCGATCGCGAGGCAGAGGTCCTCGAAGTCCGCGTCCGTCGCCGGTCCCCCGGCCCGGATCGCGGCGCGGACGTCCGCGGCGAGGAGGGCGAGGTCGGTCACGTCGCCGCCTCCGCGAGGGCCGTCTCGACCGCGGAGAGAGCGCGATCGAGGTCCGCATCCGCGATCGTGAGCGGCGGGGTGAACGCGAGCACGTCGCCGGCCGGTCCCTCGGTCAGCAGGATCACCCCCGCGCGGAGCGCGGCCTCGACCGTGCGGCCGGCGACCTCGGGCCGCGCGAGTTCGACGCCCACCATCGCGCCCGCGCCCCGCACGTCCGCGACGGACGGGAATCGGCGTCGCCACGCGTCCGCCCTCTCGCGGATGCGGTCGCCGACGCGCACCGCCGCGGCGAGGAGTCCGCGGCGATCGATCTCGCCGAGCACCGCGATCGCGGCCGCCGCCCCGAGCGGGTGGCCGAGGAAGGTGCCGGTGTGGGGCGCCTCGGACGGCAGTCCCTTGACCGCGGACGCGAGCCCGGGCGCCATCATGCAGGCGGAGATCGGGAGCCCCCCGCCGAGCGCCTTGCCGAGGCAGATCGCGTCCGGGCCCCGGATCCCGGCGGCGGACGCGAGAAACGCGCCGGTGCGTCCGCAGCCGGTATAGACCTCGTCCACCACGAGGGCGGCGCCCGCCTCCCGGGCGATCCCGGCGAGGCCGGCCAGGAAGCCCGGCGGTGGAACGCGGATCCCCCCCCGTCCCTGGATCGGCTCGACGATGACGGCGCCGGCCGGTCCGTCGTTCGCGGGGTCGCGGGCGAGCGCGCGGGCCGCGGACAGGCACCGGTCGAGGTCGGATCCGTCCCGCGCGGGCCACGGCGCGAACCTCCCGCGGCCCGAGAGCGCGGCCCGGAACGGCTCGCGGAAGGTGCGGCCGTGCGTGACCTCGAGCGCGGCGCCGGAGAGCCCGTGGTAGGCGCCCTCGAACGCGAGCACCGCGCCCCTGCCGGTCGCGGCCGCGGCGAACTTCAGAGCGGCCTCGACCGCGTCGGCGCCGGACAGGCCGAGCAGGCCCCGGTACCCTGGCGCCGGCATCCGGGCCGCGAGCAGCCGGAGCAGGCGGGCCTTGACCTCGGCCGGGTGCACGTCGCCCATTCCGTGCAGGAGCCTGCCCGCCTGGGTCCGGATCGCGGTCGCGACGGCGGGGTTGCGGTGGCCGGCGAGGGCCACGCCGAAGAAGCCGGTCAGGTCGAGGTAGCGGTTGCCGTCCGCGTCGGTCACGCGCGCGCCCGTCGCCTTGCGGATCGCGATCGGGAACGCGGAGGCGTGGTCCATGACCTCGGGGACCTCGACCTCGGCGAGCGAGCGCAGCACGGCCGCGGAACGCTTGCGGCCACGGACGGTTCCGAGGAAGCCGGCCACTTCCGAGCCTCGCCTCGAACGGTGCGGAATGTAGCGGGTCGGCCGTTCAATGTCGACGATCAGGGTCCAGCACGAACACCCGCGCGTCGCGGGCGGGCACGTCCACGGGGACCCCGGGCTCCAGGCGGACGCGCGCGCCGGTGTACGCGTCCGTGGCGTGCGCGGGGACGTCCAGGCGGACCGGGATGCGCGCGGGGGAGGCGTCGGGGTTCAGCACGGCGTAGAGCGCGGGGCGGCCGGAGCGGTCCTCCGAGACGAGGTGCCGGGGGAACGGGCCCTCGGCGAGGTCCGGCACGCGGACCCCGCCCCGCGCCGCCGCGGCCGCCGCGAGGGACGCGAACGCCGAGAGGTCGCGCGGCCCGGTCCGGAAGTCGTGTCCGACCCCGGAGGTGCCCCCTGCGAGGAGCGTCACGGCCTCGATCATCCGGCCGACGCCTTCCGGCACCCCCCAGGCGACGGACGTGTCCGTGTCCGCGCTGAACAGCACGCCGTCCGTGAAGCTGCGGGATATCGCGGCGGCGAGCGAGTTCCGGACGCCCGGGGTGCACCGGTCCCGCAGCAGGCCCTGCGCGGCCGTGCGCCACGCGGGCCGGCCGTAGAAGGTGTCCGGGCCGGTCCTCTGCGCGTCGAGGAGGCCCGCGCCCGCGAAGACCGGGGCGATGCCCGACAGCAGGACCGCCTCGGGCGGGAGGGCGTCGCGGATCGCCCGGAGTCCGCGGCGATACGCCTCGCACGTCGTGGCCGCGGGGTCCGCGCGGACCCCGGCCACGCACGCGGCCGTCAGGAAGTCGAGCTTGAACACGCGCCAGCCCATCGCCCACAGCTCGCGGAACAGGTCGCCGAGCCGCGCGGCCGCGTCGGGGTGGGTCGTGTCGATCGCGTGGTAGGAGCGCGGCCCGGTCGAGCCCATCACGAAACCGGCGCGGACCGGGCGGCCGGAGGGCGAGCGGACCACGAGGTCGGGCCGGCCGCGGAATGCCTCGGAGCGCGGCGAAACGGAGAACGGCGCGAGCCATAGCCCCGGCGAGAAGCCGGCCGCCGCGACGTCCGCGGCGAGCGCGGGCAGGCCCGCGGGGAACTTCTCGTTGGTCGAGGTCCAGTCGCCGATCGCGCGCTGCCAGCCGTCGTCCACCTGGAAGCACGGCAGGACGTCCCGGTGCGGCCGGAGGCCTTCGAGGTTCGCGGCCATCGAGGCCGCGTCGATCCGGTCGTGGAACCCGGAATACCACGAGCACCAGAGCCGGAGCGGCGTCGCGCGGGAGAAGCCTCGGCTCGCCGCGACGCCGGCCCAGGCCCGGAGCGCGTCGAACGGGGTCGGGGCCCCGACCGCGGCCACCGGCTCCAGCGGCCGCACGGCACCGGGGGCCAGCACGGCGCCGTCGAAAGGCGCCGCGACCTCGACCGTGCCCGCGGGCGCGTCCACGCGCACGGACGTGAAGTGGTGCTCGAACCCGGCGCAACCGATCGCGGTCGAGGACCCGTCCGGCGCGACCAGCGCGGTCACCCACTCGCTCTCGAAGCCGCCCCGCCGGCGCGGGAAGGAGGCTCCCTCCGGCAGGATCATCCGCCGGACCGCGCCGGGCAGGAGGGTCGGGGGGGGGAATCGCCACCACGCGTCCGAGCCGCGGGCGTCGGCCGGCAGGAAGAGCGCGGGCGAGGCGGTGCACCAGCCGTTGACGAAGACCCTCGCGGTCGCGGTGCCGCCGGCCGGGAGCGCGCGGACCCTGACCGCGACCTCGCCGAGTCGGACCGGAGAGGCGCCCTCGTTGGCGACGGACGGCCGCAGGATCGCGGTGCCGTCGGCGAGGGTGGACTGCTCGATTCCGGCGCGCAACGGGCCGTTCGCGGGCAGGTCGCGGCCGGCAGGGTCGCGGACCACGACGTGCGGGTCCTCGATCAACTCCTTCTCCGGGCGACGGCGACGCCGAGCAGGATCGCGGCGATGCCGCAGCACGCCCACGCGAACACGTCGCCGTAGCGGCGGTAGATCGTGTCGCCCGACAGGATCGCGACGTCCGCCGACACCGTCTCGGCGCCGTCGAGCGACGTGGTCCGGACGAGCCGGCCGACCGGATCGACGATTGCGGACACGCCGGTGTTGGTGGACCGGACCATGTACAGGCGGTTCTCGATCGAGCGGAACGTGGCGAGCTGGAGGTGGAGCCACGGCTCCGCGGTCTTTCCGAACCAGGCGTCGTTCGTCACGTTCACCAGCACGTTCGGGTCGAGTCCTGCGAGCCGGCGCGTGAAGGACGGGATGATGTCCTCGTAGCAGACCATCACGCCGAGCCGGACCTCGCCGTGGTCCGGGTGCGGGAGCCTGAAGACCTCGACCGTCTCGCCCGCCTCGAAGTCGCCCGACTCGGGCAGCCACTTCTTCAGGAACGGGAACCACCTGGCGAACGGCAGGTACTCGCCGAACACGAGCAGGTAGTTCTTGTCGTAGCGGCCGAGCACGCGGCCGTCCCGGTCGATCAGGAGCGCCGTGTTGAAGTACGCCGGGTCGCCGTCCGGGCGGTCCTCGTACGTGATCGCGCCGAACAGGAGCGGGGCCGAGAACCCGCGGACCGGGGCGTTGCGGTCGCGCTCGGCCGTGCGGGCGTCCGCGCCCACGGCCGCGGCGATGTCGACCATGCCGCCGGGCGGCAGCGGGGTCGTCGCGCCGTAGATCCACTTGACGTCGTGTGGCAGCGGGTAGCCCTCGCGGAACGGGACGAACGCGACCGCGACCGCGCCCTCGACGCGCGGGACCGGCCCGCCGCCCGCGTCGTGCAGGTGCCCGGCGTCCGCTCCCTCGCCGGGGGGGAGGACCGTCGCGGTCCGGCCGTTCCACGCGACCCGCGCGCCGCCGTCGCCCGACGCGACGAAGCCCCTGTCATCGTGCCGGACGACCGCGCGCAGGTCCTCCGTCGTCCTCGTCTCGACCGGCTTCCACTTGCCCCCCCGCCTCGCGGCCGCGGCGCCCTGGACGCCGACCGCCAGGGCCTCGCCCTCCGTGGTGACGGCGACCGCCAGCAGGTCCCGGTCCACGCCGGTCGGCTCGCGGGTCCACGACTTCCCGTCCCACAGGTACGCGGCGCCGCGCGGTCCGACCGCCACGATCAGCTCCTCGTGCGCGGCCGCGACGCCGCGGAGCCCGGTCACCCGCATCGACGGATCGCCGAACGGGCGGGGCTTGCCGTGCTCGATCGCGAGCACCCGGCCGTCCGCGGTGACGGCGACGTGCGTCATGTCGGTCCGGCGGCCATAGACCTCGCGAAGCGGGATGTAGGACGACTCGGGCCACACGATCAGGTCCGGCGACTCCGCGGCCAGCTCGGCCGAGAGGTACTGGTGCTTGAGGAGGTTGCCGTACAGCATGCCGACCTGATCCGCGACCGGCATGGGCGATCCGTCCGGCTGCTTCGCCTCCTTCTCCCAGATGCCGACGTCCGCCTCGACCATGCCGACCGACAGCTTCGGCGCTCCGGCGACCCGCGCGTCGATCTCGCGGATGCGGACGACCCCGAAGGCGAGGTCCGCGACCAGGAGGATCGCGGCCGGCACCACGGTCTTCCACGGGAAGCCGCGGCCGTCCAGGCGGGCCACGACCACGGCCCCGAGCGCGCACGACACGAGCGCGATCAGGAACGTCAGCCCGCCGACCCCGGTGATCTCGACCACCTGGGTCACGGCGGGGAAGAGCTGCTGGCCGTTCGCGAAGTACCAGGGGAAGATGAACGGGACCAGGTGCTCGATCGCGGTGAACACGAACGGGAAGACCGCGGTCCAGGTCGCCCACGAGAGGCGCGACGCCACCGCGGACGAGAGGCCGGACCCCACCGCGAAGGTCAGTCCCTGGTAGGCCGCCATCAGGACCATGATCGCGTTCGAGGCGATCGGCCCCATGTGGCCGAACTCGGACAGCAGGTAGTTCATCCAGTGGAAGCCGCCGACGTTCGTCGCGAGTCCGGCCAGGAAGCCGAGCCCGAAGCCGCCCCACCCGCCGCGGCCGCGGACCGCGATCGCCAGCGGGATCAGGGAGATCCACTGGAGCGGGAAGATGTCCCACGTCGGGAAGCTCAGGAAGACGAGGCACCCGGCCGCGACCGCGAGCGGGATCGCGAGCGCCCAGTGTGTGGTACCCCCCGACCCCCCCTGTCCTCCCGACGACTTCTTCCTGGCCGGCTTCCCTGCCATGTCGGAAACTCCGGAGCGGCGGGCGACGGCGTGCCCGCCTACGGATCGCTCAATCCGAGCGCCGCCTCGGCGGCCGCGAGCGTCACTCCCTTCACCAGCACGGTCTTGTGGCGGTCCCGCATGCCGCGGATCAGGACCGCGTCCGACGCGCGCGCGCCGAGCGCCGCCGCGAGGGTCGCGAGCGCCTGCGCGGTCGCCTCGCCGCCCTCGGGGGCCGCGGTCACCTCGACCTTCACCCTGCCGCCGGACAGGCCCCGCACCCGGCACCGGCCCGCGCGCGGTCGCACCGCGACCTCGACAACGACGCCCTCGGGCCGGGGCGAGATCGCGCGGTCGGCCGGGGGACCCGCGGTCATGCGGCGTACCTGCACAGGAACGCGACGCTGCCGGACGGCATCCCGACGGGCTGCGCCTCGACGGGGACGGACCCGGCCGGCCCGCCGGCACCCCGCGCCGGCCCGGTGGCCGCGGCCGCGAGCGGGCAGCCCGGGCACGGCGAGTGCGCGCCGAAGAGCACCTCGTGGCACCGGCGTCCGGGCACGTCGCGAAGGCCCAGGCGGCCGCGGGCCGCGTAGGCGCGGTTGGCCCGGATCACGGTCATCCCGGGCGCGGTCAGGGCGACCGGCCCCTCCCACGCGTCGAAGATCGCCTCCAGCTCGCGCTTGGCGCGCTCGAGCTGCGCGGTCCGCTCGGCCACGAGCCGCTCCAGCTCCCGGTTCCGGTCCGTCAGCCGCCCGACCAGCAGGCGGTTCTCGCGCGCGAGGCGGCACCGTTCGATCGTTGCGCGGATGCCCTGGACGAGCGCGGCCGGGTCCCACGGCTTCCCGAAGAAGGCGTGCACCGCGCCGCGGTTGACCGCGTCCTCCAGCACGCCCGGGTCCACGACGCCGGTCAGCACCACGCGTCCGACGTCCGGGTCCACGTCGCGTGCGCGGGAAAGGAGGTCCACGCCGGCGCCGTCCGCGAGCCGGAACTCCGTGACGATGCAGGCGTGTCGCGCCGCGAGGGCCCCGGTCGCCTCCGCGACGCCGGAGGCGAGGTCCGCCGCCATGCCGGCGCGGTCGAGCGTGCGCGCGACCGCCCTGCGGCACCCGTCGTCGTCGTCCACGACCAGGACGCGCGCGCGCGGCACGCTGCCGGTGACGGTCTCGCTCACAGGTCCTCGTCCTCGATCACGATCGCGCCGGTCCGGTTGCGCCTGACCGAGGTGATGCCGGGGTGCACGCGCTCCAGCTCCGCGAGCTGGTTGGCCTGGGCGCGGACCTGTTCGGCCAGCTCCAGGTTGTGCCGCTCCAGGCGCCGCTGGGTGACCGCGATCCGCACGTCCATCCGCAGCTCCGCGTCGTCCCAGGGCTTGCGGAAGAAGCGGTAGACCTCGCCCTGGTTGATCGCCTGGATCGCCATCTCCAGGTCCGCGTGGCCGGTCAGGAGGATGCGGATGGTCTCGGGCCGCATCTTGCGGACTTCCTTCAGGAAATCGAGCCCCTTCATCCCGGGCATCAGGTGATCCGAGATGATCAGGTCGATCGCCTCGCGGCCGACGATCTCGAGCGCGCGGGTCGGGTCGTTGGCGCGAAGGATGCGGTATCCGTCCTGCCGCAGCGTCCGCTCGAGCGCGTTCAGCACCGGCTCCTCGTCGTCCACCAGAAGGATGAAGACCTCGGCGTCCATCGAAGGCACCTCCTCGTCCGGACGAGTATATCGCGCGGCCGTGCGGCCGTCCCACTCCGTGCCTTGCGGACGCCGCGCGATCCGGGCCTCGGCGCGGATCGCCCAGGACCGCGCACGTCCTTGGCGCGCCGCGGTGCGGGCGTGTACGCTTGCCGCCGGGACCGTTCGGAGGTGCCGGGTTGGACTGGAAGGTCGTGGTGTCGGCGCTCGGCGACGCGATGCGCGGCGCGGGCGCGGGTGGCGATGGCGCGCCGGGCGCGGGGGTCCGGTTCGACAAGCTCGCGGGCGACGCGTCGAACCGCTCGTACTGGCGGGCGTACCTGCCGGACGGCGGGACCGCGGTGCTGATGAAGCTCGCGGACGAGCCGCTCAAGAGCGAGGAGGTCGTGGACGGCGAGCGGCCGACGCGGCTCCCGTTCCTGGACGTGGGCGCGTACCTGCGGTCGGGCGGGATCCCGGTGCCGGAGGTGCTGCACGAGGACCTCCCGGCGGGCGTGCTCGTGCTCGAGGACCTCGGCGACGTGTCGGTCGAGCGGGCGCTCGCCTCGGGCTCGCCCAAGGTACCGCTCTACCGGCAGGCCGTGCGGCTCGCGGCACGGATGCACGCGCTCGCCGCGAGGAGCCCGGACCCGGCCTGCATCGCGTTCCGGCGCCGGTTCGGCGAGGGCCTGCTCCGGTGGGAGCTGGAGCACTTCTACGAGTGGCTGCTCGTGGCCTGGACCGGGCGTACGCCGGCGCCCGCGCATCGCGACGTCCTCTCCGCGTTCTTCGCGGAGGTCGTGCGGCGGCTCGTGGCGCTGCCGCAGGGCTTCGTGCACCGCGACTTCCAGAGCCGCAACCTGATGGTCCGGGACGGGAGGCTCCGGCTCATCGACTTCCAGGACGCGCTCCAGGGGCCGTACCTGTACGACCTCGTGGCGCTGCTGCGCGACAGCTACGTCGCGTTCGCGCCCGAGGAGGTCGCCGCCATCGAGGCCGAGTACCGCGCCGCCCGCGCCGACGAGGGCCTGTGGACGCCGTCCGCGGACGAGCTGTCGGACGCGTTCCAGCTCCAGGCCATGCAGCGCAAGTTGAAGGATTCCGGAAGGTTCGTCTATATCGAGCGGGTGAAGAAGAACCCGAAGTTCCTGCCGAACATCCCGCGGTCCCTCGCATACGCACGCGAGGCGATCGATCGGTTCCCGGAGTTCCGCGAGGCGCGCGAGGTCCTCGCCGAGTACCTGCCGGAGCACTTCGGATGAAGGCCATGATCCTCGCGGCCGGGCTCGGAACGCGGCTCCGGCCCGCGACCGACCGCGTGCCGAAGCCGCTCTTCCCCGTGCTCGGCGTGCCCGCGATCGAGTGGGCGATCCGGGCGCTCGCGGGAGCGGGCGTCACCGAGGCGGCGGTCAACCTGCACCACCTCCCGGCCGCGATCGTGCGCGCGCTCGGCTCGGGCGAGCGGCTCGGGGTGCGGCTGACCTACTCGGACGAGCCCGTGATCCTCGGCACGGGAGGGGGCCTGTCCGCGGTGCGCGAGTTCTTCCGCGGCGAGGACGCGTTCCTGCTGCACAACGGGGACGCGTTCTCCGACTGGGACCTCGCGGACCTCGTCGCGCGCCACCGCGAATCCGGCGCCGCGGCCACGCTCGCGCTGTCCGATCCGGAGGATCGGCCCGAGGCGCGGCTGGTCGAGGTCTGCCACGCCGGCAACCGCGTCGTCGGCATCCGCGGGAGGCCGCAGGACCGCGGCGGGCCGAGGTACGTCTATTCGGGCATCGCGGTGCTCGGTCCGCGCGTGTTCGACTTCCTCCCCCCCGGCGAGGTGTCCTGCCTGGTCGAGCGGGGGCTCATCCCGATGATGGCCGCGGGCATCAAGGTCTGCGGCGAGGTCCAGGGGGGGCTGTTCTGCGACATCGGGACCGCGGCCCGCTACCTGGACCTCCAGTGGGAACTGCACCCGCGGATGCCGTCGCTGTTCGCGGCGCGCGGCCTGCCCGTCCCCGGCGGGGCCGAGGTGGACCCGACCGCGACCGTGATCGAGCCCGCGGTGATCTGCCGCGGCGCGCGCGTCGGCGCGGGCGCGACCGTCGGTCCGCGCGCGGTCGTCTGCGAGGGCGCCTCGGTCGCCCCCGGCGCGGTCGTTCGCGACGCGGTCGTGTTCCCCGGCGTCGCGGCCGAGGGGCCGGTCGGCGGGATCGTCGTGTGACGGCTCACGCCCTCGAGCACTCCCGCTCGTAGACCGCCGCATCCCGATCGGAGAAGCAGACGAAAGTCACCTGCTCGATCCCGGGGTGGCCGGCGAGGAACGCGGCGACCTCGCGGACCGCGATGCGCGTGGCGTCCTCGATCGGGTAGCCGTAGACGCCGGTCGAGATCGCCGGGAAGGCCACCGTGCGCAGGCCTTGCTTCGCGGCGAGCGCGAGGCTGTTCCGGTAGCACGCGGCGAGCTGGTCGGGCTCGCCCCGGGCCCCGCCGTGCCAGACCGGCCCGACCGTGTGGATCACGTGCCGCGCCGGGAGCCGGTAGCCGCCCGTCAGGCGCGCCTCGCCCGTCGGGCACCCGCCGATCCCGCGGCACTCGTCGAGCAGGCCAGGGCCCGCGGCGCGGTGGATCGCGCCGTCCACGCCGCCCCCGCCGAGCAGGGTCCGGTTCGCCGCGTTCACGATCGCGTCCACGGTCAGGCTCGTGATGTCGCCGCGTACGACCCGGATGCGTCCGTCGAGGTGGTCCATCCCGCTCCTCCCGGCGCGCCGGGGCCCGCGCGCGCCAATCCTGCCTGACGTGTTGTAACATGCCGAAGGGTCCTGGATGACCGGAGGTCCGCCTTGGAGTCCGTGTTCGACACCCTGGAGGCCCGCGGCTTCGTGTCCGCGGTCACCTCGCCCGAGCTGCGCGACCTGCTCGCCAAGGAACGCTTCACCGTCTATTGCGGCTTCGACCCGACCGCGGACAGCCTGCACCTCGGGCACCTCGTCCCGGTGGTCGCGCTCTCGCACTTCCAGCGCGCCGGCCACCGCGTGCTGGTCGTGGTCGGCGGCGCGACCGGCATGATCGGCGACCCCTCGGGGCGCTCGTCCGAGCGCAACCTCCTGTCCCGGGACGAGATCGAGCGGAACAAGGCCGCGGTGAAGCGGCAGATGCAGCGGCTGATCGACTTCGAGGGCGACAACCCCGCGCTCCTGCTCGACAACAACGACTGGATCGGGGCGATGTCCTTCGTGGACTGGCTGCGCGACGTGGGCAAGCACTTCCCGCTGTCGTACATGCTGGCCAAGGAGTCCGTGCGGTCGCGGCTGGAGTCGGAGTCCGGGCTCTCGTACACCGAGTTCAGCTACATGACGCTCCAGGCGTACGACTTCCTGCACCTCTCGGACGCGCACGGGTGCGGCCTCCAGGTCGGGGGCAACGACCAGTGGGGGAACATCACCGCGGGCATGGACCTCATCCGCAAGGTCCGCGGGAAGTCCGCGCACGGGCTGTGCTTCCCGCTGGTCACGACCTCGTCGGGCGAGAAGTTCGGCAAGTCGGCCGGGAACGCGATCTGGCTGGACCCGGCGAGGACCACGCCGTGGGACTTCTACCAGTACCTCGTCCGCCAGGACGACCGGGACGTGGTGCGGCTGCTGAAGCTCTACACCTTCCTGCCCCTCGACCGGATCGCGGAGCTTGCCGGGCAGGTCGATTCCGACCCCGAGCGGCGGGAGGCCCAGCGCGCGCTCGCGCTCGAGGTGACCCGGCTGCTCCACGGCGAGGACGTGGCCCGGGAGGTCTCCCGCGCGGCCGAGGTCGTGTACTACTCGGAGATAAAGGATCTTTCGGACGAGACGCTGTCGTCGGTGTTCGCGGACGTGCCGTCGGTCGTGGTGGCGCGGCCCGAGCTCGAGGCGGGGATCGACCTCGTGGACCTGCTCGTGCGCGCGTCCCTGTCGTCGTCGCGGGGCGAGGCGAAGCGGCTGCTCCAGTCCGGCGGCGTCTATGTGAACAACGTCCGCGCGGACCTCGGCGCGCGCGTGTCGTCCGCGCACCTCGCGTCGCCGTCGTTCCTGGTCCTGCGCGCGGGCAAGAAGCGGCAGTGCCTCGTGCGGGTGGCGTGAATGGCGGGGACGCGCGGACAGACGGTCGCCTCGGTCGCGGCGCTCGCCGCGCTCGGGGGGATAGCGGCCGCGCTCGCCTTCAAGCAGGCCGACTACGACCCCGCGGAGTACGCGGTCCCGGCCGCGGC
>Ga0194127_10006033_pt1 | contig 13957 bp, 13 predicted proteins | sample TA2KigC100mmetaG_FD_148624 | JGI IMG/M metagenome (GOLD analysis project Ga0194127, IMG submission 148624) | Freshwater microbial communities from Lake Tanganyika, Tanzania - TA2015036 Kigoma Deep Cast 100m | ecosystem: Environmental > Aquatic > Freshwater > Lake | place: Tanzania: Lake...
CCCCCGGGTCGGGCGTCCGGGAAACGGGCGACGAGACAATGCTCGTGTCCAGCAGATACCGCAGCGTCATAGCGAGACCTTGCGTCCGGCGTTCTTCTCCCTGACGCGTGTGAAGGCGCCGCGCTCGAGTCCTACCTCACCGAGCGAGTACCGCTTCAGGAAACCCTGATAGGCCGCGCGGAAAAGACGACGGTCGCCTCGCAGGCGTTCGAGCACGCCGACGGCGACGACGACGGCGACCGGCTTGCCCCGGCGGGTGAGCTCGACTTCGACGCCGGCCTCGGCCTGGTCGACGATGCTGGGGAGGCTGCTGCGGGCCTCAGCGATGGAGTACCGGTGGGACATATCCACAAATGTACATGTAAGTGTACATCAGCGCAAGTACGTCGGCGGACTGGTTGTTCGACTGGTTGGTCCTCGGCGCAGGGATGCGGCATGGCGTCACGGAAGGACTGCAGCACCTGCCCGACATCGACCAGAACTCGACGTGCGGCTTCGACCTGACGATCGCTGTAGTCGCCCAGGTAACGGGGTTCTGGAGTCATCGCGCAGCCGCCCAGGCCGGCTTGAGCCTCTGCTGGAGGATGGCCTCCGCAGCTTCGTCGCCCCTGCCGCCCACGTGTGCCGAGTCAACGTAGGTCTGCACGGCGTTCGTGCATGCTGGCCTGTCGGCTCCAGCCTCCGTCATGTAGAAGACAGCCGGGTCAGCGGCGACCAGGACGATGATGTTCTCGCCGCTGTCGACAGGTTTCGCCTCCAGTGCCTCCCGCAGTTCGCTCTCGGCAAACGGGTCCACGAAGAGCCACGTCAGCGGCTGCCGAACCGCGGGCGCCTGGATGTCCGCGGCGGAGAACGCCGCGAAGGCCACTCGGTCCGGCGCGAATCGGCGCAGCCGTTCCAGCAACACCTTCCCGCGAAGGAGCGTGAAGTACGGGTGCCGAGCATGCCGCCCGAAGCGATACGCGGCCTTCCAGGCTCGCAGCAGCCCCTCGTGGTCCCGCACGGTGAAACCGCCGCCGTGCGTTTGATCCAGGAATGCCTCTGCCCGAAGGTGCTGGACCACCTTGTTCACGAGCGCGAGGCTGGGCGCCGGCATGAGCACGGGCAGGTCCGCGAAGTGGTCGACGATGTCCCGCTGCGTCCAGCGCCGACCCGAGTTCTCCGGGGCCAGCAGAGCTCGGACGACTCGGGCAGCCTCTGGCGTGCCGAGGTTCGCCCCCGGCAGACGCTCGCTGCGCATGGGCTGATTCCCTGAGCGCTCGATCAGGAAGACGCCAGCGAGTTCCAAGCGGCAATTCCCGGCGAGGTCGAACCAACTCCAGCCGTGCTCGGCGCAGAGGCTCGCCAGCCGGGGGGACACGCGGGGCATGGCTAGCACCCGCGAGGCGATTCGGTAGGGCCCTTGTGGGTACGGCCGGTCGACGAGGCCCAGGAACTGGCTTGGCGTGAAGTGGCGCTTCACCTCGACACACAGGAGTCCCTTGCCTCCGTCGGGGAGGGGGCCACGCGCGATGATGTCCCAGGCCGGGCCGGTCTCGCCTGACGCTCTCGCCTCCCAACCCTTCAACCACGAGACTCTGCCGAGCATACGCCGCAGGACGTCGGCCATGGCGATGTCCAAGGCCCGGCCATCCGCACGACTGTTTGTGTAGCTAGCCATGTTCACGACATCGTGAACATAACACGAATGGTGAACATCAGCAAATCAGGCGTTCGCCGACGCCGCCCCGATCAGCCTCCGCTTGGGGGAGTTCCAGTTGTCCGGAGAGCAGGCGCGGTAGCAGAAGGTCGCGGGTCTGGCGGAGGTTGCGGCTCTGGCGTTCGAGCACGACCATGAAGCGACTACGGGGAGACCTCCTTCGACGAGTTCGTGGCAGACCGCAGGCAGCACGTGGCCAGGTCGCGCACGGAAGGACGGCGTCCCAGCAGGGCGCACGGTTACTTCCGGGGCTGTGTGGGGGTCGGGTCGAACGGATTCAACAGCGCCACGCCTGTGCGTCGGAGATCTTTCACGTTGCGTGTGGCCAGCACCAGGCCATGCACCGCCGCGGTCGCCGCGAGCAATCCGTCGACCACGGGAAGCGGGTCTGGCACATTCAGCCTGCCCCACTCTTCGGCCACGGTTTCGTCGACCGGCAGGATGCGGTCTCGATGGGCGTCGATGACCTCGCGCAGCCAGCGCTCGAGCGACGCGGCGGCACGCCGATCGCGGAGCCGGACGCTCTCGATCCCTTCTCGGATCTCGCCAATCGTGAGGGCGCTCAGATACAAGTCGTCCTCCGCCAACCCGGCGAACCAGCCGGCCAGGCGAGGGTCGGCACGCGCGCCCTTGCGCAGTTCGGAGATGACGTTGGTGTCGACGAGGTAGCTCACAGCGTGGTCCTGCGACCGAGGTCGCGCGGCCGCTGGAAGTCCGAGTCCTCTCCCACGTCCGGCATGCTCTGGATCAGGTCCTTCAGCCCTCGCCGCCGGGGCTTGACCGCGACGGCGTCCCGCAGAATGTCCCGGTGCTCCGCCTCGGCGGACCGGCCACGACGAGCCGCCCGCAGCTTGAGTTCCCGGACGATCACCGGGGCCACGTTACGGACGATGAGTTGCGCCACAGCCGTTCCTCCTGAATGCTATCAATGATAGCATAGGAGCGCCTCCGGTTCACGGCTGAAGGATGTTGCTCAGATAGTCGCCTCAATTGCCGGACGACCACAAAGCTGATGGGGCGAGTCGCGTCGGCGGCAGGATCGGGCAGGACGGAGTAATCGCGTGGACCCAGGTCAGGCACTCCTGGCTCCCTGGAACACTGACGGTGCGGCTCCTTGACGAACCATTGGGATCCGTCTAATATTCACCGTGAATGAAAGATGGACGCCCTGGCAAGTATCTGGAACGGGGGCTCTCTGATTACTGGCTGGAGTCCTCGGGCCAGTTCCCGGTCCTGCTCCTGACCGGTGCCAGACAGGTGGGAAAGACCACCCTCTTGAAGCACCTGGCCGATCCCAACCGTCGCTATGTGACGCTGGACGATCCGGCCGCGCGGGACCTTGCACGGCGGGACCCGGTCCTGTTCCTGCAGAAGTTCCGGCCGCCTATCCTCATTGACGAGATCCAGTATGCCCCCGAACTGTTCGGTGCAATCAAACTCGACGTGGATCGCGAGCACCGACCCGGCGCCTTCTGGCTGACCGGTTCCCAGCAGTTCGCGGTGATGAAAGGCGTCACGGAAACCCTCGCGGGCCGCGTGGCCACCCTCACGCTGATGGGGTTCTCGCAGCGGGAAGCCGACGGGCGCCCGGTGGCGTTGCCCCCTTTCCTGCCTGACGATGTTGCGCTGACCGCGCGGGCGACGCCACCGCCGGCCGCGATGGACCTGCGCGACGTCTATGGACGGATATGGCGGGGCAGTATGCCCGCAGTGGTCACCGGACACATCCGTGACCGGGATCTGTTCTACCGCTCGTACGTGCAAACGTACCTCGAGCGCGACGTGCGAGACTTGACGCAGGTCGGCGACCTAAACGCCTTCGGACGCTTCCTGCGGGCGGTTGCCGCGCGGACGGCCCAGATACTGAACTACTCCGACCTCGCTCGGGACTGCGCCGTGAGCGTCAACACGGCCAGAAAATGGATGAGCGTGCTCGAGGCCAGTTTCCAGGTCGCCATTCTGCCGGCCCATCACACCAACCTGTCGAAGCGCTTGTACAGCACGCCGAAACTCCACTTTCTCGACACCGGGCTCTGCGCCTATCTCACCGAGTGGTCTTCGCCCGAGACGCTCGAAGCCGGCGCCATGTCGGGAGCCATCTTCGAGACGTTCGTCTTTGGCGAAGTCCTGAAGTCCTGGCTCAACAAGGGCCGCCGTCCGCCGTTTCACTACTACCGGGACAAAGACGGGCGTGAGATCGACCTCCTGATCGCGCACGATGGCCGCACGTGGCCTATCGAGATCAAGAAGTCGGTCATGGTTCGGGAAGCCGACACGGCGGCGTTTCGAACGCTGTCGGGGCGAGGGACTGCGACCGGACATGGAGCCGTCGTCTGTCTCAGCCCAGAACGGATGCCATTGAACCGTGAGGTGGATGTGTTTCCGGTCGGATGGGTGTGAACCACGTGGACGTGGACGTCTCGCCGGACGGTCTCGCCGAGATGACGCGAGGCGGGAGAGACGCCGGAAGGCGTGGACGCTGTGCGGGCCGGCAAACGATGGGAACTCGCAGCGTTCGGCTCTGGCCGTATCAGGGTCGTCGGCTACAACGCACTGCTGCAAGGCCAGTTCCGAGACTCCCCGGTCACCGTCAGTTCGGCGCGAGTCAGCCGGGCCATTCTTGAGGGTGAGGCAGGTATCTCGCTCGGGTGGAAACGGTGCTCCGCGTTGCTGACCATTGCGCGCCGGTCGGCCGAATTCACGGTGGGGCAGGTGCGGCCGCACACGTACGGGGGCGTCCACTTGGTCTGTGGCGGAGGTACGCACCGTGGCCGCACGAACAGATGACACCCTGCGCCTTGCCTTCGACTCGGCGCTGCGCCGGTTCGGAAGCCGACGAGATGTGACGGGCACGACATCGGGCTGAAGATCACCGCTGGCGAGTACACGCCGACCATAGCGATCCGGCTGCACGTTGTCCGGAAACGTGCCTTACGGTCGTTGCCGAGGTGGAGACGATTCCCCAAACGCATCAAGGGCATTCCCGTTGACGTCATTTCCGCGCGCTACGAAGACCAGAACACCGCACTGCAACGATATGTCGCTCCGGTCCGGCCCGGAGTGTCCATAGGTCGTGTTGGCTCGGGCACCGGCACGCTTGGACTGCTGGTCACCGACAATCGCCGTAGGGGGAAACTCGGATTCATGACTGCCGCCCACGTCCTGCTCGCGAGCGGAGGATGCGCTGGTGATGTCGTGCTGCAGCCCAGCCCGGCGGACGGGGGCACGCTGGCGGACGAAGTGGGCTTCGTGTCGCGTGCCGACCTGCGATCCGACAGCATCCTCGCGCTTCTCGCCCCCGGTCGAGCGGCGGACCCAGCCGCCGCCCTGACGAGTGTCCGCTTCACGGCGATCCGCGATCCCGTTCTCGATGAGGTGCTGGCGAAGGTGGGTCGTACGACGGGAGTCAGGCTGGGGCGAGTCGAAGCGGCCTTCGGCCAATACATGGGCCTCGGCGACGCCTTTCGGCTCGTCGGGCTCGACGGTAACCGAATCGCCGAGAGCGGCGACTCCGGTGCCGTGTGGTACGACCCTAACAGTGGTGCGGCCGTTGGGCTCCACTGCAAGGGGCCCGCGGCGCCAGAGTCAGGCGCGAACTACGCCGTAGCGGTCAGACTCTCGGTGGCGTTCCGGAGGCTCGAGGTGACTCTGGCGCGACGGCTAACCTGCGCTATTCGCACTTCTTGAACAGGCTCTGCATGTTCAGGTTTCGCCATCTCGTTACTGCTTAATGATGTAGAGCACCACCGAGCTGGGTGTGACCGTCGGCACCTTGATCGGGACCGACGCGCCTCCGGCGGATTCGGTGTTCCCGCTGAACTTGTGTGTGTGTTCATAGACGTCCTGCAGGTTGTTCTTCCCCTGCTGGCTGGACGCATGGATGCTCGACATCACGCCGGTCTCGCCGGAGTACGCGTGTGTGTGCTGGGGAGTGACGACCTGCAGCGTCGCTTCTACACCACCAATCGTCTCGCCGAGCTTCCGGTCGTACGTCGCCTGCCCTTCCGCGTATGGGCCCGCTCCCATTGCCGCGCGACCTCTCAGGTCGGGAAGCCTGACCGAACCAGGGCTGGCGCTTCCGTACGTATTGCCCAGAACAGCCGCAAGCCGCGGGAACCGCCTCTTCGGGATCTCACGCCCGTCACACACGAGCCATCCCGCCGGTGGGGTGACGCCAGCAAACGCAACGATCGTCCCCGAAGGAACGAGGTTCGTACCCGCCGGGCCGGACTGCGCCCCTGCGGGCGAAGGACCTCCGAGCGCTGCAGCCAAGACCACCACGGTCAGAACCCAAGGAAGGCATTTTACCCGTCGTGCAGTCATAACAGCTCCCCTTCTAAGTGTGTCGTTCGCTTCAATGGACGGCCCTCGGGTGCGAATTCCCGTCGACGATCCGAGAACTGGCCGCCGAGGCCTAGCGACCTCGCGTTGGCACGCGCTGAGCAACCTCCTGTCTTCGCCCCTGCATCGCACACCGGGCCGCAAGCTCGTGGGTCATCGAAACAACTCGAGTCCTTCAGCGGATGCGACGGCAAAGGGCCTGCCTGACGTCCTCTGCGGTCGCCGAGCCACGTTCCCAGACGATGTCCAGGATGGCCTACTGGAGGGCCGTGGGCGGACGCTGGTGAGTGTTGCGTGCTGTCAGGTTACACCACGTAACGACAGAGCGCCGTGTTGTCAAGGGCTGCAGCGGGGCTGCCGGGGCTGCACGGGGCTGCAGCGACGCACGAGCGCGGCGCCGTGTGTTACATTCGTCCCGCCTCCAATCCGGCGCCAGTCAGCACGACGCCGCCCAGGACCACGACGGCGAGCGTGGCAGGCGAGCGACCTCTCATGGCGGCCTCCTTCGAGCGGGGGCGTCGACTCCTGGCAGAAGGTAGCACGAGGCTGGGATGTGCTCCCGTCATTCAACGTGGGCCCAACCGGTGCCGAACGCGCTACCGGCGCGCCGCCAGCGTCCGCTCGAAGAACTCCGCCGTGGCCAGGTTGACGCGCTCCCAGTTCCGGTGCGACAGGAAATCGTGAATGTCGTCCGGGATGATCATCTCTTCGAACGCCACGCCAGCCGCCCTCAGCCGCTGCGCGAGGTCGATCGTCTGATCCACCCGCACGTTTCGGTCATCGTCGCCATGAATCAGCAGCACGGGCGACGTCCAGGTCTTCACCCACGCGACGGGCGACGATGACCAGGCCACCTTTACCGCTTCCTCAAGTTGAGCGCGGGTGATCCCGTCCTCCACAAGGGCCTGAACCTCGAGCTCGGGCGACGGCGCCGTGGCCCGGGCGTGCACGCCGTGGATGTCGACGCCTGCCGCGAATACGTCCGAATTCCGGCCAAGCGCCAGCGCCGTCAGGTAGCCGCCGTAGGACCCGCCCCAGATGCCGATCCGTTTCGGGTCCACGTCCGGCCGCTTCTGCAGGTAGTGGCCCCCGGCCAGCACGTCCTGGTACTCGCTCGCGCCGCGTGTGCCCGCACGTTCGGGGTTCTGGAAATCACGGCCGTACCCGATGCCAAGGCGGTAGTTCACGGAGAGGACGATGAACCCGCGCAACGCCAGGTACTGGTTCACGGCGTACGCGTTGGCGTAGTAGTAGCGGTAGTGCCAGCCGAGCAGCATCTGACGCGGCGGCCCTCCGTGCACGTAGACGATGGCGGGGCGTGTTGCCGGACCGCCAGGAGTCTTGAAGAGCTGGCCGTGGATGGTCAGCCCGTCCGGCGCGGTGAACGTGACGTGCTCCGGTACCACCAGCTGCGCCAGCGGGAAATCCGACGGCACCGAGCCGGGATCGAGGGCGCGCGCCGGCGGGGCGCCGGGCGTGAGGGGCCGGACGTACGTGAGCGGCGGCTGGCGGGCATCCGACCCGAGGAACGCGAGCATCCGCCCGTCGCCCGACACGACGGGGTTCCATTCAATCCCTGCGCCCGACGTCAGCGCCACCGGTGACGCCGCGTCCACCGGCACCTGGAACAGGTGCCGGCGCTCGATGTCGTCGGCGCCGGCGCCGGCGCCGGTGTTGGCGTTGTAGATCACCGCGCGGCCATCCGGCGTCAGCGTCACGAACTCGACCATGAACGAGCCGCGCGTCAGCTGAAGCGGTGTCCCGCCGGCTGTCGGTATCGAGTAGAGATGCGGCCAGCCGTCCATCTCGCTGAGGAACACGAGGCGGTTGCCGGCGCCCCAGGCCAGGTTGGCGCCACCCAGCGTGCGCGGGTACGAGCCCCGGAGCGTATCAGGACTGTGCCAGAGTTGCTTCGCCGCACCCGTCGCGACATCGGCAATCCAGATGGACCACGGTGCCGGTCCCGACTCGAGGGGTGGGCGAGCTTGGCCTCCGCGGCCCGGCCTCCGCACGAACGCGATCGATGTGCCATCAGGCGACCAGCGCGGCATGTTGTCCAGCGAGGTGCTGGGCGCCAGATAGCGGATCGGGCGATCGGCGCCAGCGTAGAGCGCGATATAGCTGTTGGCGCCGCGACTCGACACGAAGGCGAGCGTCTTGCCATCAGGCGACCAGGCCGGTGACTCGCTCGACCCGCGCGCGAAGAACAGGCGCTGCGCGGCCACGCTGCCGTCCGCCGGAACCGCCCAGATTTCCCGGCCCCGCGTGAATGCGATCTGGTTCCCCGCCGGCGATGGGACCGGTTCGTCGCCTTCGGCGAGGAGCACCGGTGCGCCACCCGCCACGGCCACCGACCAGATCTGCATCTTCGGCTGAACCGGACTGCTGACCGGGTTCGGCACCAAACCCCCCTCGCCCGGCCAGTTCGCCCCGTGGTCCCCGCCGCGTACGTAGATCAGCCGCCCGCCGTCAGCCGTGAACACGAGATTGCTGATTTCCTGCCCGTCGTCGCCGCCGAGCGACACCAGGGCGCGAGGGGCGAACTCCGGCCCGTCGGCCACCCAGATCGCGCGCACGCCGCGCTGGGTGGTGGTCCAGGCGAAACGTTGACCCGTCGGGGATGCGACCAGTTCCCACGGGAACGAGTAGCCGAGGATCTTCGTGAGCAGATCCGATCCGCCTGCCGGCAGCGCCTGGCCAGCCGACGCGGCTGGCGCAAACAGGACGGCAACGAGCACCAGGACGAGCAGCAGCGTGCGTTGGGGCTTCATGGCTGGCGATCTTACCCGAGAAGCGCTCCAGGGTAGGGGCGATCGCCGGGCCGGCACCAGGCTGGCAGTCGGGGGCCACCTCGTGGCACTCTGGCACGCATGAAGACCACTGCCGCGGCGGCTATGATGCTCGTGATGTCTACAGCAATGGCGGCTGACGCCCAGACGGACCTGCAACTCAGCTGGGAGCTCGAAAACGACGTGTTCGCCTCAGCCACCGACCGCGGGACATCCCACGCCGTGTTCACGCTGGTGAACCGCGATCGCACCCCATTGCCGCCGGCCGGATGGGCGCTGTACTTCAACGCCCTGCTGCCGCCGACGCCGAAAGGCGAGCGGGGCCCCTTTGTCATCGACCACGTCGTCGGCGAGCTGTACCGTCTGAGGCCAACGCCCGGATTCGCCGGCGTCGCACCGGGTCAGCACGCGCGGTTCGAATACACCACCGCCCTGATCGGCAACATCTCGCAGGCACCCGTCGGCCCGTACATCGTGTTCGACGCCAGCCCTGCGAAAGGGCACGCCTTCGCCAGTTACGTGGTGAAGCCGTTTACGCGGCCCGACCAGCAGGGCCGCGCCCCGCGTGTTGTGTCCCCGGCTGCCCAGTTCGAGCGCAACGCCGCGGCTCGCGACGTCCCGCTGACGGACCTGCTCCCCGTGTTCCCCACGCCTCTTTCCCTTCAGAAGACCGGCGGAGACCTCCGCCTCCACGGCCAGCCGACCATCGTCGCTCCTCCCGAACTGAAGACGGAGGCCGCCCTGACCGCCGAGTGGCTCGAACCCTACGTGGGTCGCTCGATGGACGCCTCCGTCACTCTGACCCTCGCTCTGGGCAAGGTGGCGGGGCGACCGGAGCCGGAGGCGTACACGCTGACGGTCGAGCCTGGCCGGATCAGCATCCTTGGCAACTCCGGCGCGGGAGTGTTCTACGGCCTTCAGTCCCTGCGCAGTCTGCTCCCGCCCGACGCGGCCTCTCAGCCCGGCATCGTCGTGCCGCACGTCACGGTCACCGACGCGCCGCGGTTCGGTTATCGGGGCCTGCATGTGGACGCGGCGCGCAACTTCCAGCCCAAGGCGACCGTGCTCAGGGTCATCGACCTGATGGCGCGCTACAAGCTGAACGTCCTGCACTTCCATCTGACAGACGATGAGGGGTGGCGGATCGAGATCCCGAGCCTTCCGGAGTTGACCGACGTGGGGGCGCGGCGTGGACACACTCTTGATTCGGCCGACTTCCTGCCGCCCTCGTACGGGTCGGGGCCGGACGTCGGGAAGCCGTACGGCAGCGGCTACTTCTCGTCGCGCGATTACATCGAGATCGTCCGCTACGCGGCGGCCCGTCACGTGGAGGTGATGCCCGAGATTGAGATACCCGGACACGCCAGGGCGGCCATCTATGCGATGGAAGCAAGGTACCGGAGGCTCCTGGCGGCTGGCCGGGCGGCCGAGGCCGCCCAATACCGCCTGAAGGAGCCCGAAGACCAGTCGGTCTACACCTCGGCCCAGCTGTACCACGACAACGTCATGAATCCGGCTCTCGAGTCGACGTACGCGTTCATCGCACGTGTGGTCGACGACCTCGTGGCCATCCACCACGAAGCCGGCGTGCCCCTGCGAAACCTCCACATGGGCGGCGACGAAGTCCCCGGCGGTGCCTGGGAGAAGTCCCCGGCAGCCCTGGCGTACGTGAAGGACAAAGGGCTGTCGTCGATCGACGACCTCTGGTTCGTGTTCTACCGGCGCGTCGAGCTGATGCTGCAGAAGCACAACATCCCGCTCTCGGGTTGGGAAGAGATGGGCGTCCGCAAGACGACGCTGGACGGGCGCCCCACGCTGATCCCGAACCCCGGCTTCGCCGCGCGCGGATGGCGTACCTACGTCTGGAACAACGTGCCAGGCTGGGGCGCAGAAGACCTGGCCTATCGCCTGGCCAACGGCGGCTACCGCGTCGTGCTCACGCCGGTGAGCAACCTGTACCTGGACATGGCCGTCAACCCCAACCCCGAAGAACCCGGCCTGTTCTGGGGAGGCTTCGCCGACCTCAACAAGCCCTTCGACTTCATCCCGTTCGATTACTACCGGAACCAGAAGGAGGACAGCCGCGGTAATCCGCTGGCCCCGGATGTGTTCCTGGGCAAGGGCCGCCTCACGGCCTACGGCCGCGACAACATCGTCGGCATCCAAGCCTGCCTGTGGTCGGAGACGGCGCGTGAAGATGGACGATACGAGTCCCAGCTGATGCCGAGGCTGCTGGGTTTCGTCGAGCGGGCCTGGGCACCCGAGCCCGACTGGTCGCGTGAAACCGACGCCGCGAAGGCGGCTCCGTTGTACGCCGAGGCGTGGTCGCGGTTCGTCAACACCGTCGGAAAGCGCGAACTGCCGAAACTCGACCGAGAGCGTCTCGAGGTCAACTACCGCATTCCGACGCCAGGTCTGAAGGTTGTGGACGGCCAAGTGCGGGCCAACCTCCAGTTGCCGGGTTTCACCGTGCGCTATACCACCGACGGGTCAGAGCCGACGGCGGCAAGTGCCGTGCTCTCGAACCCGGTCGCGGCTCGCGCCGTCGTCCGGGTGGCCGCCTTCGACCGCCGAGGCCGGAAGAGCGCCACCGCCACGGTCGACAACCGGTGAACGGCGGGATCTCCTCGCGGACTCAGACCTGCCAGCCCGGGCGGTACTCACGGCTGAGCAGAGCGTTCGCCGCAGGTACGTTGGTGACCTTCGCGGCGGCCGCGTCCCAGAGCAGTCTCCGGCCGCCGAGCCGCAGCGAGATCGCCGCCAGGTTCACCGCATCGCTGATGGGGCCGGCCAACGTGAAATCGCCGTAGGTGGCTGGCCCGCCGCGGAAAGCCGCAATCCATGCTGCGTCGCGGGGTGACGGCGACGGCCGAGAGCCCGGCTCGTCGCGGACACGCGGAGTGGGCGGGGCAGGTTCCGGGAGGTTGCGCGCCGTGCGGTACGCGCGCATCCGCTCTGCGGGGATGATCTGGGGGTTCTCGGATCGGAATCCCCCGAGGATCTTCCCGGCATCGCCGACGTACAACATCCCTTCCTCAGCGGTTTCGAGATTGTCGGCCATCAGTTCGTCGGGCACGGGCGGCTTGATGCCGCCGTCGTACCAGAAGATGTCGAGCGCCGGCCTGTTGCCTTTCGCGGCGAAGCGCATCCGGATGGTGCAGGCCGTTGGAAACGCGTCGTCGTTCTTGATACGCACACACACCGTGTCGTCTGCTTCGCACACGTGCGTCGGCGTCGACTCCACACTGATGGGCGCGTCGAGTTCGAGGAGTTGGAAGATCGGCCAGAGGCTGTAGTGGCCCATGTCGGCAATCGATCCGCCCCCGAACTCGTACCAGCCGCGGAAGTTCGTATGGGTATACGCCGGGTGGTACGGCCGGTCGACCGATGGCCCCAGCCAGAGCGTCCAGTCGAATCCGGGGGGCACGGGCGGCGTGCTGATGGGGCGCTTGGCGAATTGCGGCCACATCGGGCGCACGGACCAGTTGTGAATCTCGCGCAGCGCCCCGATCGCCCCGTTTCGGATCATCTCGATGGCCTGTCGCTGGCCGACGCCTTCACTGGCCGGCAAGAAGTGCGTGCGGACGTTGGCGCCCTGCGCAGCCTCAATGACGGCTCTCGATTCGAGCACGCGATTGGCCAGGGGTTTGTGCACGATGACGTTCTTGCCTCGCCGCAGCGCCGCGATCGCAATCGGGGCGTGTGTGTGGTCGGGTGTCATCACCTTGACCGCCGTGAGGTCCTTCTCCTTGTCCAGCAATTCGCGGTAGTCCGTGTAGGTGGCACACCCAGACCTGGGTCCGCCCGACCGCCACTTGGCATAGAACGCGTCGACGATCTCCTTCCCGACGTTCAGCCCGCCCGGCACGGCCGCGACGCCCTCCCGCCACGTGGCGTCGTCGAGCAGACGCCGGACGGTGTCGCGCAACTGTGCTTTGCCCCATTCGAGATAGCCGACACCGTCACGGTCGACGTCGCAGACCGCCACCACCTCGACTTCCGGGCTGGCGAGGATGCTGCCGATTTCGCGGATCGCCTGCGTGCCGAAGCCAACGCATGCCAGCGTGATCTTGTCGCTCGGCGCGACGTATCCGGCGCCGCCCAGCACGAACCGTGGCACGATCGTGAATGCGGCCGTGGCGGCCGCACCCTCCAGGAATTCGCGTCGACCCAGCGTTGGTGCCATGAACGGGCCCTCCTCTGGCGCTCTTCATACCACGTTGGCGGTCGGGCTGCACACAGAGAAGACGGGACCCTTACGGAACCCTCAACGCGCCGCTCGACGAGCCCACGGTGGTTCAGCGCGGAACCGATGACGCCCTTGTACCAGTCGGACAGGCGCCTCAGACCGGGTCGACCACCGCAATCTCCCCTGACGGAACCATGGTGGCATTCGGCGACTGGGCGAAGTGAGGTCTGGGCCCTGGCCGAGGAATGGCCGTGCCGCTCAGTGGCTCTTCAGGAACTCGAGGTCCTGCGCATCGCTCGCGACTGTGCGATCGCGCGCGGCGATCTCCTTCATGCGGATGAGGTCGTCTCTGCCGGCGATGTGAAACAGGTGGGAGCGGATCTTCTTGCGCGTCGAACGGCCGCGAACCTCGTGCGCTGGAATCGGGAAGTCGAAGAGCAGATCGACTCTCAGGTTCAGGTCCCGGCGGTAGAAGTAGGCAGACCTGGGCCGGTCGATCCGGAGGCGCGCGGCGGCAACCTGCGCGCTGTCGATCGTTCGGATGATGTTGCCGTGTTCATCCGTTCTCGACGCCAGTTCGAAGCGGTGACGGTAGAACGTCCGAGCCAGGGCCGTCTGGTCGCGCGCTTCTTCGATCACGAGGAAGTCGAAGTCCTTCGTGACGCGCGGCGATCCGAACACCACGAGGGCCATGCCCCCGACCAGCGTCGGCTCGTACCCGAGCCGAGTCAGGTCGTCCAGCAACTCGCCGACGGCCGCGAGCAGGTCGGCGTCCCGCAGACCCGCGCTAGCCTTCGGCTTCGGGGCCATAGATCCCGGGGAGCTTCCCGCGGCAGGTCGATTCGGAGCGGACCGGCCTGGGCCGATGGAGTTCGTCGATCGCGTTGACGTAGGCGAAGTTCGTGAGAATGTCGCGAGCGAGGCGGAGCGATACGCCAC
>Ga0194127_10006037_pt1 | contig 13951 bp, 6 predicted proteins | sample TA2KigC100mmetaG_FD_148624 | JGI IMG/M metagenome (GOLD analysis project Ga0194127, IMG submission 148624) | Freshwater microbial communities from Lake Tanganyika, Tanzania - TA2015036 Kigoma Deep Cast 100m | ecosystem: Environmental > Aquatic > Freshwater > Lake | place: Tanzania: Lake...
AAAACGCTGCAGGTCGCCGACATCTGGCCCGGCACACCCTCGAGCGGCGCCAGCGGGTTCGCCTTCGACGGCGCCCAATGGACCTACTTCAGCGCCAACGACGGCAGCACCGGCTACGAGCTGTGGCGCACCGACGGCACGGTCGCGCAGCGCTGCAGCGACGTCCAGCCCGGGGTCCACGATTCCTTCCCGGTGGTGCTCGGCTTCGCCGGCGGCTCCTGCGTGTTCACGGCGCTGCACGGTCCGAACGCCGTCGAGCTCTACCGGAGCCAGGGCACCGCCTCGCAGCTCGTGCGCGACCTGCGGCGCGGCGACAACGGCAGCAGCGCGCCCCAACACATCACGGCGCAGGCCGACGGCCGCTTCTTCTTCTCCGGCGTCCGCGGCGCGCTCGGCCGCGAGGCCTGGTTCAGCGACGGCTCGCCGGGCAGTGCCCTGTTCCTCGTCGACACCTACGCCGGTTCGGTCGGCGGCCTCGGCCCCAGCACGCGCGCGGCGAGCTGGCAGAACTACACGTTCTTCAACAACCTGCCCGGCTCGCGGCTGTGGCGCACCGCGGGCACCGTGCCGAGCACGAACCAGATCCCGAACGTGCAGGTCGCCTACGCCGACCTCGTGCCGTTCGCGGGCAAGCTCTACTTCGACGCGAGCACGATGGCGACCGGCGAGGAGCTGTGGATGCTCGACAGCCCGCTCGTGGCACCGGTGCTGCTGAAGGACGCGATGCCGGGCGGCGGCGGCTCGATCCGCGAGCTCACCGTGGCCGGCAACCGGTTGTTCTTCTCGGCGCAGGACCCGACCAGCCAGCCCGGCTACGGCAACCTGTGGGTCAGCGACGGCACGCCGGCCGGCACGCAGCGCGTGTTCACGCACGGTCTGCCCGGCACCGAACCGCAGTTCCTGCGCGCGTTCGGCCGCCAGGTCGTGTTCAGCCTCGGCCTCGCGCCGCAGCTGTGGATCAGCGACGGCACCGCGGCCGGCTCGGTGCCGCTGGGTTCCTTCGCCGGGAACCACGAACGGGTCGTCGCGGGCGACAGGCTGTTCCTCGCCGGCGAAGTGCCGGGCGGCGGCACCGGGGTCGAGCTGTTCGTCTGCGACGGTGCCGCGATCACCCTGGTCAAGGACGTCCGGCCCGGCAGCGCCTCTTCGGACCTCTACGGCCTGTGCGCGTTCGGCGACGGCGTGCTGTTCGTCGCCGACGACGGCGTGCACGGTTTCGAGCTCTGGAAGAGCGACGGCACGGCCGCCGGCACGCAGCTCGTGATCGACCTGCGGCCGGGCGCCGCGTCGAGCTGCCCGCCGAGCGGTTGGAACGGCACCACGGGGGACGGCTTCGTCCATGCGCCGGGAGGTGCTGCGCGCGCGGTGTTCGTCGCCGACGACGGCGCGACCGGCATGGAGCTCTGGCGCACCGACGGCACGGCCGCCGGCACGGCGCTGCTCGCCGACCTGCAACCCGGAAGACTCGGCTCGTGGCCGGGCAAACCCGCGCGCTGCGGCGCCCAGCTCGTCTTCGCCGCGACGCAGACCGAAGCGGCGGCGCCGGTCGGCCGCGAGCTCTTCGCGATGCCCGCGATGGCGACCGCCGAGCCGGTCGGCTCGCCGTGCGCCGCGGCGCTCGCTGACGTGCCGCTCGCGCGCGGCGTCGGTGCGCCGGCACTCGGCAACGCGGCGTTCGCGCTGCGCGTGTCGGGCACGCCGAACACGCTCGCGGTGCTCGCGCTGGGCTTCCCGGCCGACCAGTCGCAGGCGCCCTGCGAGGTGCGCTTCGCCAATCCGCTGTTCACTCTCGTCACGGTGACCTCCGCGCAGGGGCAAGGCCAGCTCGGCGCCGGCATCCCCGGCAGTCCGGCCTTCGCCGGGCTGCGCCTCACCGCCCAGTGGGGCGTGTTCGAGAACGGCGGACCCTATCTCGGGGTCGCCGCGCTCAGCAACGGCGTCGACCTCGTGATCGCCGCGCAGTAGCACCGGCCGGGTGCTCCGGCCATTGACGATCCGCACGCGCTCGACGAACGTCCCGACACCGTGTCCGGCCCGCCCAGCACGCTCTCGCCCGAAGCGCTCGAGGAGCGCGCCGCGATCGCCTTCCTCGAGCGCTTCGTCGCCGGCGCCGCCGACGGTCGCAGGCGGTCGCTCGCCGCGTGGCTCGCCGACTTCCCGGCCTTCGAGGCCCGCATCGCGCACGAGTGGCTGCTGCTGACCGGCCAGGCGCCCGACGCGGCCGTTGCCGCCGCACCAGCCGGCCCGCCGCCGGCCGACGGAGCGGGGCAGATCGGCCCCTACCGGCTGCTCGGCGAGCTCGGGCGCGGGGCGCAGGGCACCGTCTACCTCGCCGAGGACGCGCGGCTGCAGCGGCGCGTCGCGCTCAAGGTGCTCGCGCCCGACGTCGCCGCGCTGGCGGGCCCCGCGACGCTGCGCTTCCTGCGCGAGGCCGAGGCGATCGCGCGGCTCGAGCACCCAGGCCTCGCGACCGTCTACGAGACCGGTCGGGCCGGCGAAACCGCGTGGATCGCGATGCGCTACGTGGCGGGCGGCAGCCTGCAGCAGCGGCTCGCGGAACGGCGCGCCGCCGGGGCCGGGCCGCCGTGCACCGCCGGCGAGATCGCCGCCGCCGTGCGGCTCGCGGAGCGCGCCGCGCGCGCCCTCGCCGCAGCCCACGACGCGGGCATCGTGCACCGCGACGTCAAACCCGCGAACCTGCTGCTGGCCGCACCCGACGAGCCGGTGCTCGTCGACTTCGGCCTCGCCGCCGACTCGCGCGCGACGACGCCGACGATCACCGCGCCCGGGGCCGTATTCGGCACGCTGGTCTACCTGCCGCCCGAGCGGCTCGCCGGCGCACCGTCCGACGCGGGCGGCGACGTCTACGCGCTCGGCGTCGTGCTGTTCGAGATGCTCGCGCTGCGCCGGCCGTTCGCGGCCGAGGTGCTGGCGCACGAGCTGCAGGCGATCGTCGAACGGGAGCCGCCCGACGTGCGCACGCACAACCCGGCGGTGCCCAACGACCTCGCGATCGTCGTCGCGACCGCGATCGCGCGTTCGCCGCGCGACCGCTATGCGACGGCCGCCGCGTTCGCCGACGACCTCGCGCGCGTGCTCGCCCTGCAGCCGGTCGCCGCGCGGCCGGCCTCCGCCGCGCTGCGGCTCTGGCGCTGGGCGCAGCGCAACCCGGGGCTCGCGCGCAGTATCGCGGCGCTGCTGCTCGTGCTCGTCGCGGGCCTGCTCGTCACGACGTGGCTGTGGCGCCACAGCGAGCGCGCGCTCGGCGACGTGAAACGGCTGGCCGATCTCAAGCTCGCCCGCGAACTGATCGCGCGGGCCGACACGCTGTGGCCGGCGCGACCCGAACGGTTGCCCGCCCTGCTTGCCTGGCGCCGCGAACTGCTGGCGCTGCGCGAACGGCTGCCGGACCACCAGCGCCGCCGCCAGCTGCTGCCCGCCGCTTCGGCCGACCCGGCGGCGAGCTGGGAGGCCGAGCAGCTCGACCTGCTGCTCGCCGCCCACGCGCAGCTCGCCGCGCTCGGCGCCGACGTCGAACGCCGCAGCGCCCGCGCGGCGGCGCTCGCGCACGACACGATCGAGGTCCCCGGTCCGGCCTGGGCCGCCGCGGCGGTCCGCATCGCCGCCGACCCGCGCTTCGCCGGCCTCGCGCTGCGGCCGCAGCTCGGCCTCGTGCCGCTCGGCCCCGACCCGCACAGCCGGCTCGAGGAGTTCGCGCACGCGCCGTCGGGCACGGTGCCCGAACGCGACCCGGCGACCGGTGCCCTGCGCCTCGGCGACGACAGCGCGCTGGTGCTCGTGCTGATCCCGGGCGGCAGCACCGTGCTCGGTGCCGAGCCGGCAGCGCCCGCCGACGGCCGCGCCGCGAACGTCGACGCCGAGGCACCCGCCGAGCACGGGCCGTGCTTCACGGTCGCGATGCGGCCGTTCTTCCTGTCGCGTTGCGAGCTGACGCAGGCGCAGTGGCAGCGGCACACGGGGCAGAACCCATCGTGCTACCGGCCCGGCGGCGGACTCACGAAGATCGACAGCGTGCGGCACCCGGTCGAACTCGTGACGTGGGAGCAGTGCGACCGGGTGATGCGCCAGCTCGACCTCTGCCTGCCGACCGAGGCGCAGTGGGAGCACGCCTACCGCGCCGGCACGCGCACGCCGTTCCCGTACGGGCCGGAGCCGCAGTCGCTGCGCGGCCACGAGAACCTCGCCGACGTCACCGCGCGCGACCGCGGCAGCAACCGGCGGTTGCGTTTCGTCGAATGGCTCGACGACGGCTGCCTCGTGCACGCGCCGGTCGGCTCGTTCGCGCCGAATCCGTGGGGCCTGCACGACATGGGCGGCAACGTCAAGGAGTGGTGCGACGACTCGTGGGAGGACTACGCCGCAGTCGCGCCGCGGGCCGGCGACGGGCTGCGCCGCGGCAGCTACGACGAGTACCGCATCGTGCGCGGCGGCAGCTTCTCGAGCTGGATCGACGACGCGCGCGCTTCGGCGCGCGGCGGCGTGCCGAGGAACACGAGCGGCCCCGAGGCCGGGGTGCGGCCGGCGCGCGCGATCGAGTAGCCGCCTTCACTCGGCGCACAGCCGCAGCACCGGGTCGCTGCGCAGCCGTTCGCGCAGACGCTGCCACCGCTTGCGGCACGCGTCCTCGCCGAGCCCGAGCAGCAGCCCGGCCTCGGCGTGCGCGAGGCCCTCGAGGCCGACCGCGGCGAGCAGCGCCCGGTCGTCGCCGTCGAGCGAATCGATGCGCGCGCGGCAGGCCTGCGCCGCCTCGTCGTTCGCCGTGCGCCGGCTGATCGTCGTCACCGTGTCGAACACGCCCGGCAGCTGCGAGTCGCCGCCGCTGCGGCGCACCGGGCCGAGCGGATCGCGGCCGAGCTCACGCAGCGCCTCGAGCCAGACCCGGTTCGCGAAGCCGAACAGCCACTGCCGGAAGGTGCCGCGCTGCGGGTCGAAGTCGCGCGCGCGCAGGCAGGCGCGCAGGCCGACCTCCTGCACCAGGTCCTCGGGAGCGAGCCGCGCGCGCAGGGCCCGGCCGATGCGGCAGGCCGCCCACGCGTGCAGCGCCGCTGCCTGCGCCGCGAACTGCTCCGCGAACCAGCGGGTGGTTTCGTCGGGCGTGGGGGAGGCGGGGATCACGGTGCGGGAGGATACCTCGTCGCGCAGGCCGGTGGCGCGTGCCCGACAGCGCCGTGACCGGCGCCGCCGGTGCCGGCGGCACACCTGCGACGAGATCGGGGCGGCCGCCTACCCGCGGCCCGACAGCGCCGGGTTGTGCCGCGCCAGCCAGCCCTGCAGCCCCTGCTGGTCCAGCATCGCGCGCGCAGCGGGCCAGCCGACCGGAACCCCGGTGCGCAGCGTCTCGAGCACGCGCACGATCGCGAGCGCGACCTCGGCGGTCTGGCCGAGCTGCGCCTGCTGCACGAAGTCGATCGCGTCGTAGAGCACCGCGTTGGCCTCCGCGAACGTCAGCGGCGCGGCGCTCTTCGCCGCGGGCCAGTCGACGCGGCCCGCCGTGTCGTTGACGTGGCTCAGCACCAGGAACGTCGCGCGGCCGATCAGCTTGAGGTTGCTCGGGCTCACGTTGGTCATCGTGTTGCCGACGATCCGGCCGAGCCGGGCCATCACGACCGTCGAGTGCGCGTTGAGCAGGATCTTCAGCGCGATCTGCCGCCGCAGCGCCAGCGGGTCTGGGCCGGAGCCGAGCGCCACGTCGACGACGGCAGCACCCGCCGGCCGGTTCGCCGGAGCGCGGTCGCCGACGCGGATCACCGCCAGCGCAGCGCCGCGCTGCGCGCACAGCGCGGCGAAGCCGTGTTCCCGGCTGCCTGGCTCGGTCAGCGCCCGGCGCTCGCCGTCGACGAGCGCGAGCACGCCGAGGTCGCCGCGGCGGGGGCCCCGCCGTTCCACGTTGCCGGGCGAGAAGCCGAAGTCGTAGTGCAACTCCTGTTCGTCGGTCGCTTCGGCGAGGCTCTTCAGCGCCGCGCGGCGCAGCCACGGATCCTCGATGCGTTCGAAGTGCGGCAGGTAGCGCGCGCGCTGCAGGCCGCGGAACGGCCGGCCCAGGAACGCGGTCCACGCCGCTCGCGCATCCTCGCCCTCGGTCCAGACCTGCACCCAGCAGCGGCGTTCGGCCGCGTGCTGCTTGTCGAGCGGGTACAGCCGGAACGTCGGGCTGCGTTCGGTGCAGTCGACGAACACGGTGATCATCGCCGCGCGCGCGAAGTAGGTGCTGAAGTGCCCGCCCGCGTAGGTCGCGGCCTCGAGCTCGGTGCAGCGCGCGAGGTCCGGCACGGCCGCGGTCACCGCCGAGCGCACGGCGGCGAAGTCGCGCAGCCGGCCCGGGATGCCGGGCGAGCCGGCGAAGCCGAGTCCGGCGACGGCCGCGGGCGGCAGGTGGTGGCGCAGCACGCGCAGCGCCGCCTCCTCGAGCACCGCGCCGAGCACGAACGTCTCGATCGTGGTCGCCTGCATGCGCGTCGATCCGGCGATCGCCTGCGGCCCGGTCGCGAGCGGGATGCGCGTGATGCCGGGTTCGTCGAGCACGAGCCGGCAGCGGTCGAACGGCCGCAGCAGTTCGTCGGGGTTGTTGTAGAGGAAGTAGAGGTGCCGCCGCGCCGCGGCCGTTTCGTCGGGCCCGTACTGCGCGCGCGCCGCCAGCATCGTGCCGATCACCGACGAGGTCTCGCCGCCCTCCGTCACGCAGACAACCACGTCGCCGCGCCGGATGCCGTGGTCCTCGAGCTGCAACCTGCCGAGCTGCAGCAGATCCTCGAAGCCCTCCAGCGACGACACCAGCGCGCGGTCGGCGCCGGTCATCTCGCCGGTGAGCCGGTCCGCGTAGTCCGCGGGCGCGCCGACGCTGCTCGCCTTGCGCCAGAACGGCCGCCAGAACGTGCTCTCCATCTGCTTGGCGAGCCGCCCGGTCGCGCCGCAGCCGTAGACGTAGATCCGGTGGCCCGCGAGCACCGCGTCCGCGATCGCCGCGGCGGCCTGTTCGAGGGCCTGCGGTGCCTGCGCGAGTTCCTCGCACTTCTTCTCGAGGTCGTCGTCGACGGACAGCACCGCGCGCAGCGCCGCGGCGGCGTCGCGCCCGGCCAGGCCGCCGAGGTCCCAGGTCCGCGGGTGCCGCTGTTCGGTCAGCAGCGTGTGCAGGTGGAACTGGGTCTTGTGCTGCACGTAGTCGAGCGACTCCGCGGAGGGGCGCAGCGCGAGCAGGTCGAGGATGCCGGGCATGCGCGGAGCCTCGCGCGGCCCGCCGCAAGGTGCAAGGGCACAGCCGCCGCCCCGCCGGTGCGTTCCCGTGCGGCAGCGCCCATAATCGACGCATGCTCGTGCGCGCAACGATCGCCGCGGTGCTGGCCAGCACCGTGCTCGGCCAGGATCCGGTCTGGAAGCTGCCCCCGCGCGGGGCCGCCGAGTACCGCCGCCAGCTCGGCGCGGCGAGCGGCGTCGCGCCGGACCGCCGCGCCGCCCAGGCGCTCGTCCCCGGCGACAAGGTCCCGCCCGGCTTCTTCGCGCACCTGCTGCCGGCTCCCTGGCTCTGCGAGGGCGAACTGACCGCGGAGCGCACCTCGATCGGCGATCCGGTGCGCGACCTGCGCGACGTGCTGCGCCACGTCGCCTTCGACCTGCGCACGGGTGCCCAGGTGAAGATGCGGCTGCCGCGGCTCGTGCCGTTCGGCGACCTCGTGCTCACCGGCAAGGTGCCGCCGCCCGACGCGGCCGGCCTGCAGCAGTTCGTGCTCGCGGTCGCGACCGCGGAGCCGGAGCCAGCACCGGGCGAAGGCAAGGGCGAACTCGGCACCTACGTGCGGCCGCTCTGCAAGTACGACGCGAGCGGCGAGGTCACGATCACGCGGACCTGGGATCCCGCGCGCTCGGTCGTGTCGTCGTTCCGCGGCGAACTCACGCTCTGGTTCGAGGAGAGCAAGAACCAGTGGCGCAAGCTCGTGGTCAAGGACCAGTGGGACCTGGTCGCGGTCCACGACAACCAGGATGCGGAGTTCCGCGCCGCGGTGGCCAAGGCGATCCGCGACGGGGCGAAGTGGATCCACAAGGAGTTCGGCGCGTTCGGCAAGAACTACATGGCCGATGCGAAGGGCCGGCAGCGCAGCTACGGCAGCGGCCGCATCGCGCTCGGTCTCCTGACGATGCTGCACGCCGACCTGCCGCGCGACGACCCGGTCGTCGTCGGCGCGTTCGCGGAGCTGCGGCGGCGCGAACTGATCGACAGCTACACGCTCGGGGTCGCCTTGATGGCGATGGCGGCGAAGTACGCGCCGCCCGGCGAGATCGACCTCGTGCGCTCGGGCACGCTGCCGGGCCCGGCACCGCGCGTGCTGTCGCCGGAGGACAAGGAACTCGCGGCGCGCTGGCTCGAGCGGCTGCGCCAGAACCTCGACACGCGCGTCGATGCGGCCTACCGGCTGCGGTTCAACTACGTGCCCGGCCCGCGCTGGGACAACTCGGTCCATCAGTACGGCCTGCTCGGGCTCGACGCCGCGGACCTGTGCCGGCTCGACGTGCCGGTCACGCTGTGGCGCGCGGCGGCGAACCACCTGATCGAGGTGCAGTGCCGCCCGGGGCCGGAGCTGCAGCTCGAACTCGTGACGCACCGCGAACTGCGCGCCGGCGACGCGGCGGCGAAGACGACGCGCGCGGCCGTGCCGCGGATCGAGGCGCGCGGTTATGCCTACCAGGGTCCGGCGGCGCCGGGTTACGGCAGCATGACGACGGCGGGGCTGACGGGACTGGCGCTGGCGAAGGCCGGGCTCGTGCGGCGCGGGCTGCCGAAGGCCGACGTGATGCCGAAGCTCGAGCTGGCGCTGCAGGGTGGGTTCGCCTGGCTCGCCGCGAACTTCCACGTGCGCAGCAATCCGGGCTTCGTCGGCCGCGCGCACGCGCACTGGTACTACTACCTCTACGGGCTCGAGCGGGCCTGCGAGCTGTCCGGCGTGGCGCTCGTGCAGGGCCGGGACTGGTACTACGAGGGGGCGCTGCAGCTGCTCGGCCGGCAGCAGCGCAACGGCGCGTTCCCCAGCGACACGCCGAGCGGGTATGCGATCGATTCGACGAGCTTCGCGGTGCTGTTCCTGAAGAAGGCGACGATGCCGGCGGCGACGGGGCGGTGAGGGGCGGCGCCGGCCGATGCGTCACCCCTGGCCAGCGGGTTTCTTGGGCGGCGCCGCCGGCACGGCGAGCACGCGCAGCACGCCGTCCACGGTGAACGCGATCCGGCGCGCGGCCGGGGCGACCGAGAGCCGGACCTCCTGACGTCCCCCGTCGTTCGAATCGTCCTGCGTCTCGAAGCGCGCAATCGGGTGGAACGAAGGCAGCTCGACGAGTTCCACGCGCAGCATCCGGGCCGGGCGCGGGTCGTGGTTGTAGTGCTCGGTCCACAGCACGACCTCGCGGGGCCCCAACGCCATCGTGGCTTGGGGCCAAGCTGCAGGTCCGGCCTGCCGCTCTTCGCCATCGACACGCACCTGCTGCTCCGAGCCGGCCACCCAGTCCACATGCTCATCGAGCGGCAGCACCATCTCGGGTTCTTCCGACCACGGTGGGTTGCTCGTGCGCAGCGCGAACCGGAAGGCGCCGTCACGCGAGAACGAATGCCAGTCCGGTTCGTGCACGCTCCGACCCTGATAGCCGCCGCCGACCACGACCCGCTTCCCGTCGAGGCTCCAGACGACAGTGTCGCCGCGCGCATCGAGTTCCTGCACGCGCCCGGGCGCGGCATCGACGAGCACCGCGCGCTCCACGCCGCGTGCAAACGCGAACGGGCCGCCGCCCGCAGCGAGCGCTGCGCGGGTGATGCCTTCGACCTCGTGCGGCAGCCGCCGGACCTCGCGCCGCGAGCCCGCGCGCAGCAGGCGCAGGTCGCCGGTCGTGACGATCCAGAACTCGTCGGCACTGTCCCCGGGAAGCAGCGCGCGCACGTCCTCGCGCGGCAGGTCGATGCGCTGCGGCTCGCCGCCTGCCGCCGGCACGACGACGATGCGGGTAGCCAGCCAGACCACGGCGAACCGACCATCGGGCGTCAGCGCGAGCCCGCGCGCGTGGCGGTCGACGAGCGGCTGGGACCGCGCGCTGTCGAACCAGGACACGACGCCTTCCCGGTCCGCGTACACGCACGGCGTCTCGCCCGGCGACTCCTCGCCGCGCAGCAGCTTCCTGGCCAGCACAGGATCCTCGTCGCGCCGATCGCGCGGCCACGGCTCGCCGACCGGCTTGCCGTCCTCGCAGCGCAGCCGATGCCAGTGCGACGTCGACAGGATCGCGTCCCGGTCGCGCAGCCGCACGTCGACGCATCCCGGCACCAAGAACCGCACCTCCGCGGGCTCCTTCGCGAGCGCGAACCTCCGCACCTCGCGCCCGTCGCTCGCGGCGTAGAGCACGAGTTGCCAACCGGACGCCTCGGTCTCGCGCAGGCCCAGCGCCACGAGACCCCGCGCTGCGTCCCCCGCGCCGCAGCGCACGGTGGTCGTCACCGCCCACCGCCATTCGCGCAGCACCTCGAGGCGGGGTGGCTCCTGCGCGTGCGCGGCCGCCGCGAACGCGAACAGCGCGCCACACGCCGCGGACCGGACCCCGAGCCTCATCGTCGGCATGCTACCGCGGCCGCGGGCCGGGCGATCCGCCCGCCGCCGTGCCCGCTCGGCGCCGCGCCGCGCCGGGAATCGGTAGGGCGCCTTGCGCCGCAGCGATAGACTGCCCGCCCAGAGCCATGAGCGAAGCCTTCGCGGAGCGGCCTCTTCCCAAACAACTGCAACCGCTCGCCGAACTCGCCTTCGACCTGCGCCTCAGCGGCAGCCACGTGGCGAGCAGCCTGTTCGAACGGCTCGATCCCGAGGCCTGGGACCGCACGCGCAACCCCTACACGATCCTGCTGCACGTGCCGCAGGAACGCCTCGAGGAGGCTGCGCGCGACCGCGCGCTGCAGGCCGAACTCGCCGACTGGCTCGCGCGGCGGCAGAAGGCGCTCGAGACCGAGGGCTGGTTCGAACGCAAGCACCAGGGCTCGCCGCTCGGCACCGTCGCCTACTTCAGCATGGAGTTCGGCCTCAGCGAGGCGCTGCCGATCTACTCGGGCGGGCTCGGCTTCCTCGCCGGCGACCACCTGAAGAGCGCGTCGGACCTCGACGTGCCGCTGGTCGGCGTCGGCCTGCTCTACCAGCAGGGCTACTTCCGTCAGGTGATCGCCGGCGACGGCCGCCAGCTCGAGGCGCTGCCGTTCAACGACCCCGGCAACCTGCCGGTGCGCCCCGTGGTGCTGCCCGACGGCCAGCGGCTGCGCGTGCGCCTGCCGCTGCCGGGCCGCACCTTGTGGCTGCGCACCTGGCAGGTGCGCGTCGGCCGCGTCACGCTCTACCTGCTCGACAGCAACGACCCGCTGAACGGCCCCTGGGACCGCGGCATCACCGCCGACCTCTACGCCGCGGGCGCCGACAAGCGCCTGCTGCAGGAGATCGTGCTCGGCGTCGGCGGCTGGCAGCTGCTCGAAGCGCTCGGCGTCGACCCGCAGGTCTGCCACCTCAACGAAGGCCACCCCGCGTTCGCGGTGCTCGAGCGCGCGCGGTGCTTCGCGCACGAGCACGAGGTGCCGTTCGACGTGGCGCTCGCGGCGACGCGCGCGGGCAACGTGTTCACGACGCACACGCCGGTCGCGGCCGCGTTCGACCGCTTCGACGCCGACCTGCTGCGGTGCTACGCGTCGCCGTGGCTCGAGTCGGCGGGCATCGGCATGGATCGGCTGCTGGCGATGGGCCGCAAGGATCCCGCGGACGCGCGCGAGCCGTTCCACATGGCCTACCTCGCGCTGCGCGGCGCGGGCTTCGTCAACGGCGTGAGCCGGCTGCACGGCCGCACCAGCCGCACCTTGTTCCGTTCGCTGTTCCCGCACTGGCCCGAGGCCGAGGTGCCCGTCGGCCACGTCACCAACGGCGTGCACGTGCCGACCTGGGACTCGGCGCCGGCCAACGAGCTGTGGTCGAAGGCCTGGCGCGGCCCCGGCCGCTGGCTCGCCGACCTGCCGACCGCGGCGGCGGCGGTGGCCGAACTCGACGATCCGACGATCTGGGACCACCGCGCCCGGGCGCGCGCGACGCTGGTGCGCTACGTGCGGGCGCGGCTGTCGCGGCAGCTGCGCGAGGGTGGTGCGGGCGACGCGGCGGTGCACCGCTGCCGGCACGTGCTCGATCCCAACGTGCTGACGCTCGGCTTCGCGCGGCGCTTCACCGAGTACAAGCGGCCGAACCTCGTGCTGCACGACCTCGAGCGCTTCGCGCGCATCCTGCTGCACGCCGAACGGCCCGTGCAGTTCGTCGTCGCCGGCAAGTCGCACCCCAACGACGGCATCGGCAAGGCGATGGTGCAGCGCATGGCCCAGCTCGCGATGCGCGACGACCTGCGCGACCGGCTCGTGTTTCTCGAGGACCACGACATGACGCTGATGCAGAACCTCGCCGCGGGCATCGACGTGTGGCTCAACAACCCGCGCCGGCCGGCCGAGGCGTGCGGCACGAGCGGCATGAAGATGCTGGTCAACGGCGGCCTCAACGCCTCGATCCGCGACGGCTGGTGGGACGAGGCCTACGCGCCCGACTACGGCTGGGCGATCGGCGACACCGACCTGGACGGACCGGAGGGCGACCCCGCCGACGCGGCGGCGATCTACGAACTGCTCGAGCGGTCGATCGTGCCGGAGTTCTACGACCGCGACCGCGAGGGCATCCCACGCCGTTGGGTGCAGCGCGTGCGCGCCAGCATGGTGGCGCTGACGCCGACGTTCAGCAGCGACCGCATGGTGCAGGACTACGTCGAGCGGGCCTACCTGCCGGCGGCGGCGTCGTTCCGCCGGCGGGCCGCGGACGGCGCCGCCGTCGCGCGCGAGATCGAAGCGTGGCGCGCGCGGCTCGCCGACGGCTGGTCGTCGCTGCGCTGCCACCGCCACCGGGTGGCGCAGGGTGGGGAGGGCCACGAGGTGGAGCTGCAGGTCTACCACGGCGAACTGCGCCCCGACGACGTGCGCGTCGAACTCTACGCGGACCCGCTGCCGGGAGCCGCGCCGGTCGTGATCCCGATGTCGCGCCGCGGGCCGATCCCCGGCGCCGTGAACGGCTTCCTCTACGCGGCCGTGGCGCCCGCCGACCGCCCCGCGTCGCACTACACGCCGCGCATCGTCGCGCACCACCCAGCGGGCCTCGGCGCGCTCGACGACGCGCACATCCTGTGGCTCGGTTGACGCCGGGCGGCTGCCGGCGCTCCCCGTGGGCGTGCGCTCAGCGCCACTGCTGCATGCGCAGCCGCGCGAGGTGGGCCCAGAAGCCGTCGCGCTCGCCGTTCTCCGCGACCGCGAGCAGCCACGGCCACGCCCGTTCCTTGTTGCCGAGCTGCCAGTAGACGTGCGCGACGAGGTGGCGCAGCCGCGGCAGCTCCGGCGCGTACGGGAACGCCGCCGCGGCGCCGAGTGCGTGTTTCGCCCTGGACGTGTCGCCGCGTTGCGGCGTTCGGGGCCTCAGAGCATCGCCGAGGCCACCACGGCCGAGTCGGAGATGTCCGAGGCCTTGCAGCCGCGCGACAGGTCCATGAACGGCTTGGCCAGGCCCTGCAGGATCGGGCCGATCGCGGTGAACCCGCCGAGGCGCTCGGTGATCTTGTAGGCGATGTTGCCGGCGTCGAGCGTCGGGAACACCAGCACGTTGGCCTTGCCCTGCACCGGCGAGTCGGGGGCCTTGCGCGCGGCCACCGACGGCACCCAGGCCGTGTCGAACTGCATCTCGCCGTCCGCGACGATCGACGGGTTCTTCGCGCGGAACAGCCGCGTGGCCTCGCGGACCTTGTCGACGTGCGGGTGCTCGGCCGAACCGCGGGTCGAGAACGACAGGAACGCGAGGCGCGGCACCTCGCCGGTGAACTTCTGGTGGTTGCGCGCGGTGGCCAGCGCGATCGC
>Ga0194127_10006038_pt1 | contig 13949 bp, 17 predicted proteins | sample TA2KigC100mmetaG_FD_148624 | JGI IMG/M metagenome (GOLD analysis project Ga0194127, IMG submission 148624) | Freshwater microbial communities from Lake Tanganyika, Tanzania - TA2015036 Kigoma Deep Cast 100m | ecosystem: Environmental > Aquatic > Freshwater > Lake | place: Tanzania: Lake...
ATTAGTTATGCCAATATGCTTGGCGATGTCTTAACGATGTCTGGATGTGGTGATGAAGTTACCAGTGTTTTGGGTGCTATTGGTTCTGATACTCGTGTTGGGAGACGTTACTTGAATTATGGATTAGGATATGGTGGTCCCTGTCTTCCCAGAGATAACAGGGCTTTTGCTGCATATGCAAAAAGTCTTGGTATGACATATAATCTTGGTTCTGTCACTGATGAAATTAATAGTGAACATGCAGCGTTTGTTTGTAAATTTTATGAACAGATGAATAAAAGTAAGTATCCTTTCTATTTTGATTATATCACGTATAAAAAAGGCACGGACATTTTAACAGAAAGTCAACAATACCGTTTATGCACAGATCTTTTAGATAGAGGATATACCGTTTATATTCGTAATGATAATAAAGTAATTTCCCAAATTAGAGATAGTATGATAGATTCATATGGCGATAAAGTCATATTTGTCGATAATCAGGAGTATATAACTGAGTCAATTTTTGTCGTAAATTTGTAATCATTATGAACGCTAATTTCAATGGAGTAGGAACTGTGGATTATTCGGGAGTTTTGCAATGATCGGATATGATCGATTAGGAACCAACGGAAGATTTGGTAATCAACTTTTTCAATTTGCTGCTTTGAGGGGGATAGCAGCTCAACATGGATATGATTGGTGTATACCACCAGACGAACATCAAACCTTTGCTAACTATGGGATTCATCATCCGTTTACACTAGAAAGTATGACGGAAAAGAATATTGGATTTGTGAATTCAACTGTTTCTTTTAGGCAGATATATAGTTTCGAAGATCTTAAACATTATAATTCGAATGTTAAAAATGTAACTGAAAAGGGTTTTAATTTTGATGAAGATTTATTTTATAATTTTGAGGACAATACTAATCTAGACGGATATCTCCAAACTGAAAAATATTTTAAACACATTGAAGATGATTTAAAAAAAGATCTTAAATTTAAAGATGAAATTCTAAAACCTTGTGAGAAATTTATCTCTCAGTTTGATAAAATTCTTTTCCTTCACGTAAGAAGATGTGATGCTTTTGGAAGGGAGGATTATTACTGTGCCATTACGTTAGACTACTATAAAAGAGCACTAGAACAGTTTGATGATGATGCTTATGTATTTGTTTGTTCTGATGATATTGAGTGGTGTCTCAATCAAGAGTTTTTTAGTAGTGATAGATTCCTGATCAATACTAATGTAGAAACTTACAATACTAGTATCATAGAGGGAGACGGACAACGTAGAAAATCCCCCATCCCATACACTGATTTGTGTTTAATGTCTCTTTGCTCTGGTGGAATTATTCCAATCAGCACTCTTAGTTGGTGGGGTGCTTGGTTGCAAAAAGATCCAAATAAAACAATTGTTGCACCTAAAAATTGGTTTGGTCCGAAATTATCAAATAATGACACTTCGGATTTAATTCCTAATGAATGGATCAAAATTGATAACTGATTTTTCTATATGAAAAAAGATTTAAAAGACTGTACTTTTATTATTCCATTAAGAATAGAAAGTGATGATAGATTGAGAAATATCATTACAGTTGTCTGCTATATTTTGGGTAATTTTGAAACTAATATCATTGTTAAAGAAGTAGACTCAAACAAAATTTTTGAGAATCATGCTCTTGCACAGATTAAAGAATTTTGTGAAAATATAGATTCATTAACTTATATTTTTGAACATTCGGAAGATCCAGTTTTCTTTAGAGAAAAAATTCTTAATGACATGTTAATGATGACTGAAACAAAAGTTGTTGTCAACTATGATTGTGATGTTATTTTTCCAATTCAATCTTATGTAGAATCTTACAATAAAATTTTATCCGGAGAGAGTGATGTTGTTTATCCCTATGCTGAGGGCTCCTGGCAGTATAGAGTTAGTGCAACTGATGAATTGGTATCAAAATTTTTGAATAAGGATTTTGATTTAACTCTTCTGAAGGAAGAATCTTTTATTGATAATGCTGGAAATGGGTGGGTTCAATTTTTCAATCGTCAGGTATATATTGAAGGTGGAATGGAAAACGAAAACTTTATTGGATCTGCCCCAGATGATTTTGAAAGATACTTTCGTTTTTGCACTTTAGGGTATAAAGTTCATCGTGTGGATGATTTCATCTACCATTTGGAACATAGTAGAGGAATGAACTCATGGCCTAATTCTTTCTACGAACATCCTTTTACCAGAAAAAATATAGAACTTTGGGAACATTTAAAAAATTATACAAAAGAAGAATTAATTGAATATTATTCTAACCAACAGTACATTAAGGATAGATTGAGATGACTTGGAATTTAGTTACTTACGCTGATAAAAAATTTGAAGAAAAACAAAACTATTTAAATAGTGTTGCACTAAGGTATGGAATAAATCCAATTTCTTATACTAGAAGTGGCATAGAGTCTACTGATTTTTATTCTGCAAATAAAAATCTCCTCGATCTTGAAATTGGTAATGGTTACTGGGCGTGGAAACCATACATCATACTTGATGCTATGAATAAATTAAATGATGGAGACACAGTTTTTTATGCCGATTGTGGAGATATGTTCCATCCCGATATTGTAGAGTATGTTGATAATCTTCTTGATGAAAACGATCAATGTATCCTCTTAGTTGGTGGGGGAAAAAATGGTGATTTAACTAAGAGAGATTGTTTTCACTATATGGACTGTGATGACGAAGATTATTGGAGATCAAATCAACTAGAAGCTGGTGTATGTATTTGGAAAGTTTCTGAAGAGTCTAAAAAAACTGTAACTGAATGGTTGAATTACTGTTGTGATCCACGTATTGTGACTGATGATGATAATGTGTGTGGGAAACCAAATCTCGCTGGATTTAGAGAGCACAGACACGACCAAAGTATTTTGACTAATCTTGCCATCAGAGATGGTCTTAATGTAGATAATGGAACTCTTCGAAATTTTGTTGAGTGTAACTATGAATATTGGTATGAGAGACATGAATTAACGGGTTATACTTTAAATAGACCCATAGATAGTTTTCTGATAGAGTTAAAAAATGCATAGCATAATTCTTACAGTTCATAATAAAGAGTGGTTAATTCAGTGTGTTATTGATGGCATTATTAAAAATACTGTTGGAGATTATGAATTAATAATTGTTATTGATGGATGCACCGACGACTCAGAAAAAGTCATTATAGATACACTTTCAAAAACAAAAGTTAATTATAAATTAATCTACGCACCAAATGTTTTTGAAACTACCGCAAACAATCTTGGAATGAGGTCTGCGAAAGGAGATAAAATTATTATTGTGCAAGATGATATGATTATTTTAGAAAATGAGTGGAATTCAAGAATGGAAAAACCATTTGAAACTTTTGATGATGTATTTGCAGTAACTGCTCGCTGTGCTCACAACTGGGTGTTCAATTCCAATACTCAACACTTAAGTATGGAAAAAAATCTTGATAATTGTTGGTGTGATATTATTGACCATGTTGATCATGCTGAACGTAGACAAGGCCTTCCTCGGGATATATTTGCAGTTAGATGTTCAGTTAATCGCGGTCCATTGATGATCGATCATAGTGATTTAAAAAAATTAAATTACCTTGATGAGATATTTGCTCCGCAAGATATGGACGATCATGATCTTTGCTGCAGGGCATATAAAGAACTTGGAAAAGTTGTTGGTGCTTATTGGATCGATTATCAAAGTGAAGATAAATGGGGCGGAACTAGAGTAAAAACTGGTGAACCTGCCTCTTGGTTGTTAAAGGCACACCATAAAAATACAAAAATATTTTATGAACGTCACAAAGATTTGATAAATACACGAAGAATTATTGAAAATCGAAAATTATAATTGTTAGTTTTCTTTTGATAACATGTTTATTCAACAAAATAACTGGATAGTATTATGAAATTTTCTCAAATTTTTAAAGAAGAATTCTATCAAAAAATGATATCTCCTGCGGGTAATAATCCTGTAAGAAATCGTGCCGATAGTTTTTTAAAAATATTTGAATTACTTGAACAAAAAGAATATGAAACTTTTTATATTGTAGAAACTGGAACTACAAGATCAGATCATGGTCATCTTGCCTTTGGTGATGACGGAGCATCAACATATATTTTTGATAGATTCATAAATCATTACGATGGTGAAGTAAATTCTGTAGATATTAGTCAATCAAATGTTGATTATTGTCGTAGTATTGTTTCTGAAAAGACAAAAGTTTTCTGTTCAGACTCGGTAAAATTTTTATGGAACTTACCTAAAAAACGAAAAATTGATTTTTTGTATTTGGATTCATACGATATTGAAAGAGATAATCCACATCCATCGCAACTTCACCATGTAAAAGAGTTGTGTGCTGCAATAGATAAATTGAAGAGTGGATCTATTGTTGCTGTTGATGATCATGATGCTTTTTTTACTGGTGGACAAATTGGTAAAGGAAATTATGTAAAAAACTTCATGGACGACATTGGGGCAACTCTTGTATATGAAGGATATCAAATAGTTTGGATTTTATGACTGACATTTTTTTAAAAGCATATCATGGTGGACTTGGAGATAGTTTGCAATTTTCTACTCTACCAGAACAATTTTCAAAGCAGCAAGGAAAGAAAACATACATTCTAGAGAGTGCTCCTTTTAGAAATCCTGAAATCTATGAGTTAGTTTGGGCAAACAATCCTTATGTTGAAGGAAAAAAAGAAGGCCCTTGGAATGCCGGTGATATTCCTGAGATTAACTATACAAATATTACCGGAAATACTATACAAAATTGGGAAAAATTTCATGGATTAACTCCAATAAACTTTTATCCAAAAATTTACTATCAACCAGAAAAACATGATGATGTAAAAGATATTTTTATCGTTGATTTTTCCTGCATAAGTATTGATTATGATAGGGATCAACTGAAAAATATATTTGATAGTTTAAAAAATGATTATCCAGATCGTAAATTTGTATCAGTATATTTCAAGAATAAAGTTTCTGATGAAAAGCATAATGTTTATGATTTAGGGTTTGACGGGTATATTGAAATAGAAAATATCTTTAGATATTGTGATTTGATTTCCTCAGCGTATGGATTCGTGGGGTTAAATAGTGGTGGCGCTAATTTAAGTTCTGCGTTAAAAGAATATTCGCCAGATCTTAAAAGCATTTGTATAATACCCCAAAAATGGTATAATATTAATAAGGAACGAGGTATTTTTCTTTTCGACAACATTGATTATCTAACTTATTAATATGAAATTTTTAATTACTGGTATTACTGTCTCATAAAGAATTTTACGATTGTTACATAAATGCCAGGGGTATTAACGCTGATCTTTTCTTTTCTAATTTACTATGAAAACTATTATTATTTCTTCGGACCATAATGGCGTTGAAAATAAACAACAACTTAAAACTTACTTGAAGGGTGAAGGTTATCGTGTAATTGATATTGGACCGTATGTATCGGACGTAAGTGTTGATTATGTGGATTATGCTGCCCAACTTTCTACTATTGTAAGTAATAGGGAAGCTGATAGAGGAATTCTTATCTGTGGTACTGGCGTTGGTATGAGTATAGTTGCCAATCGTTTTTCTGGTGTTCGTGCTGTTTTGGCTCATAATGAATTGACTGCTGTTAAGTCCCGTGAGCATAATGATTCTAATGTTCTTTGTCTTGGAACATGGTTGTCATCTCAAATTGAAATGAGGGAAATGACTAAGATGTGGTTGGATGAATCTTGGGGTGAGGGTAGACATGTCAAAAGAGTTGAGAAAATAGATTCTCACACTGGGATTGTTTTTGCAAATGGAGTTTTTGATATCTTACATAAGGGGCATATTGAACTTTTAAAATTTGCTAAATCGCAAGGAACAAAATTAGTCGTTGCTATCGACTCTGATGAACGTGTAAAAAAAATTAAAGGGGATAGTCGTCCGATTAATAATCAAGATGATCGCAAACGTATCCTTGAAACTAATAAGTATGTTGATGAAGTTCTTATTTTTAATTCCTCTGAAGAACTCCAGAGTCTTTATGAAACTCTATCTCCTGAGGTTTTAGTAAAGGGGTCTGAGTGGACGGCACAGGAAGTTAGAGAGAGAGATTTTATTCCTAAAGAAATACAGATAAAGGTTTATCCATTAGTTGAGAACTATTCCACCACTAATACACTGAATAAAATTAGAGATCTTGAAACATGCGAGAAAATTTAAAATATCTTGTTGTTGGTGATACCATTATTGATGAAAATGTATATTTGATTGCTAATGGACTTTCCTTGGAGAGTCCAACAATTAAAACTGTTTTTGATAAAAGGTCTATTAATTATGGCGGAGCAGCAAACGTAGCTAAATTTTTATCTTCTTTTGGTAGAAATGTTACTTTTCTAACTTCTTTATCTGAAGAACATGCCGAAAAATATGAGATTGAAAATAATGTTTCCGTAAAAGAAATGTATCAAGGGAAAGATAACTATAAAACAAGGTATTGGATAACTCACGGCGACTCCACTTATAAGTATCTTCAAGTTAATAATGTAAATGAGGAATACTCATATAGTCCACTTTCGGATTATGATATTTCACGATACGATATAATTGCTTTTGCTGACTATCGATGTGGATTTATAACAGAAAAGTTTATTTCCGAATGTGTTAATTCTGGTAAAATTATTTACGCCTCATCTCAGATATCAAGTAGAGCATCTAATTATGGTAAATATTCTGAAGTTGACTATATTGTATGTAATCAGGAAGAGTCCAATTATGTAAATCGAGATAATAATGTTTGCGTAACAAAGGGATCTGGTGGGTGTACAATGAATGGAATTGATTATCCAGCATACCCAGTTGAGAGTGTGGTAAATACCATTGGCGCTGGTGATTGTTTTTACGCAGCTTTGTTGGCAACTGGAGACCCTGAGTTTGCTAATGAGAGCGCCTCTAAATTTGTATCAATCTCATTATATGAATAAAGATATTGAAGAATGTTTATATTTAAATAAATCATTAAAGGAGAATGACTTAGTTAAACTAACTTGGGGAAATGCCAGTGTGCTTACTGAAGATGGTAAGCATATTGTCATCAAACCTTCTGGGATTGAGTTTGATAAACTTACTTTTAGTCAATTATGTATCATTGAACTTTATACTGGGAGATTGATTTCTGGGATGAAACCATCAGTAGACACTGCTATTCATTTGGAAATTTATAAAGCATTTCCAGAAATAAAATCGATAATACATAATCATTCTAAGTATGCTACTTCCTGGGCACAAGCACATAGATCTATTCCTATTCTAGGAACGACTCATGCGGACTATTTCTTATCTGACATTCCAGTAGCCAGAAAGTTGAAAAAATATGAACTTGGTGAATATGAAAAAAATCTTGGACAATCTGTGGTTGACTTTTACCAAAAACACAAAATAAATCCTCTTAATATTCCGGCTATCTTATTGCCAAGTCATGGAGTTATGGTTTTTTCAGATTCATCTAAAAGGACATTAGAGTGTGCTATAGTGCTGGAGGAGATTGCTGAAATGGCATATTACACTGAAGTAATTAATCCAACGATTGAATCAGATCATTTGAGTAAAGAACTTTACACAAAACATTTTGAAAGGAAAAATGGAATTAACAAATACTATGGACAATAATTACGGAAGACAAGAACTTCCTCCAGTATTGAAATCTCAAGAAAGGTTGAATAAGTATTGGGGATACATAACAACTGTTTTTGCTACTGAAGATTTTACTTTGAAAGAAGTCTTTATGAAAGCAGGAACCCAGAGTAGTATGGAGTATCATGTAAAAAAAGATGAATACTACTACATACAATCTGGAAGACTTAAGGTTGGTATGAGAATCGGTAGAGCTAAAAACAAATCTGTTATCTTAGAACAAGGGGATGTTTTTCATATACCCCCTGGATTGATGCATATGCGTATTGCCCTAGAAGATACTATTGTGATAGAATGGTCCAACAAAGACGATGATGAAGATTCAAATATCGTCGAAGATGGAAAAACTTACGTATTTGAAGAGGACAAATGAATTATCTTTTTGCCGACACTGCAAATCTTGCTGAAATTATTGAAGCAAACGAAATGGGCTCTATTCAAGGTGTTACCACCAACCCGTCAATTATTGCCAAAGAACCTAAGGGCAGTTTTGATGATTTGATTCTAAAACTTGCCGAATATTGTGGATCTGAAAAACTCTCTCTAAGTGCTGAGGTTTTTTCTCTTGATTATGAGGGAATGGTTCGCCAAGCAAATGAAATGTACGAGAAGTTTTATCCAGTGTGTAACCAATTCCATGTAAAAATTCCAGTTAGTTTTGATGGTCTTAGGGCTATTAAGACCACTTCTAAATCTGGAGTTAAGATTAATGCCACCGCTTGTTATACCGAACAGCAACTTCAAATATGCGCTTCAGCGGGTGCTCATTATGTTTCTTTATTCTATTGTAGGTTGAAGCAACATGGTGGTGATGTTGCTAAAGTTCTTCGAAGGACTAAAAATTATATTGTAGAAAATTCTCTTGAATGTCAGATTATTGCCGGTAGTATTCGAACTGGAGTTGATGTTGCTGATGCTTGGATGGAGGGTGCTGATATCGTTACCACTGGTATTTCGGTAATTCGGGAAATGGTTGAGCATCCTAAGACCACTGAATCAATTAAAAGGTTTGATGAGGACTTTTCAAGTTGGTTATCTAAATAACTGATTAGATTAGATTAAAAAGTATTATAAAAATTTATTTGAAGGTAGAATATTATGATTGGATTTAATCATTTGGGAAGACTTGGTAGACTTGGTAATCAGATGTTTCAGTTTGCTGCTTTGAAAGGGATAGCAAGAAATCGTAGATTTGATTTTTGTATTCCTTTCTACCCAGATGAGGTTGATGATGGTATTGGTAATATGTTAAAAACAGAACTCTTTAATGTATTTGATATTAATGTTGATCGTGTAGGACAAATTCAAGCTCCTATAGAAAAGGAACCACACTTTCACTTCTCTCAAGATCATTTTAACAACTGTCCCGACAATGTTTCTTTGTTTGGATTTTATCAAACTGAAAAGTATTTTCAACATATTGAAGATGAAATTCGTCAGGACTTTAATTTCAAAAAAGCAATCAAAGATTCTTGTAAACAAATATTTGAAAGTTTGAATTTGAATGATCCTATTGCTTTACATATTCGTCGAGGAGATTATACAATCAACTCTGATAGACATCCTGTTGTTCCTTTGGAATATTATGAAAAGGGATTGTCCAACTTTAAATCTGATAGAGAGGTGATTATTTTTTCTGACGATCCAACTTGGTGCAAAAAGCAAGAACTATTTTCGTCGGATAGATTTTTAGTTTCAGAGGGAACGGATGTATATCACGATTTGTGCTTGATGTCTATGTGTAATGGATTTATAATTGCAAATAGTTCTTTAAGTTGGTGGGGAGCTTGGTTATCAAATAGTGATGATGTATATTATCCATCTGTTTGGTTTGGTCCTGCCATAAGCAATAACACTAAAGATATGATTCCCAGCCATTGGAGTGAAGTAAAACTGTGAACAGGTTAGATAATACAACTTTTATTGTTCCTTTGCGAATTGAAAGCAAGGATAGGATGAGAAATATCATTACGGTTCTTTGTTTTCTTTTGGAAAACTTTAACTCAAAAGTTATCGTTCATGAAGTGGATACAAAAAAAATATTTGATGAGCATGTTCTCCCTCAAATATCAGATTTTTTGGAAAATAAGATTGAAAACCTAACACATGTTTTTGAAGAATCTGATAGCGTGGTTTTTCATAGAACCAGGATCTTAAACGAAATGATTCATTTGTCTAACACAGAGGTCGTGGTTAACTATGATTGTGATGTAGTTCTTTATCCTGACACATACTATAAATCTGTGGATATGATTGTAAATCAAGGGTATGACTTGATTTATCCTTATGGTAAAGGTAGTTATCAACAACAAGTATTTGCAACAGATGAGATTGTCTCTCAGTTCATCAGCGAAAATTTTAACTTTGATGTTCTTATGAAGAACAGTCAGAACTATTTGTCTGATCGAGGGCATGTTCAGTTTTTTAAACGATCTTCATATATTGAAGGCGGAATGGAAAATGAAAACTTCATTGGATCTGCTCCAGAGGATCTTGAAAGACATGATAGATTTATTAAATTGGGTTATAAAGTTGGGAGGATTGACGATATTATTTTTCACTTTGAACATAGTCGTGGAATGAACTCTTATCCGATTTCTGTTCAAAAAAGTCCTCACTGGAATGATAACTGGAATTTATATCAATATTTAAATGATATTTCTCCCAAAGAGTTGAAAGAATATTATAACACTCAAAAGTATCTAAAAAAATATAAGTAATGTATACTGCCTCTTGCCCACTTAGAATATCTTTATTCGGAGGATCTACTGATAATCCATACTTTGTTGATAAGTTTGGATATGGATCTGTCATTAGTTTTACTTGCGATCTCAAAACTTACGTAACTATTAGTAGGGATAAGTTTGGTTTTAATAAGGATCAGCACAAGTATATTATTAACTACTCACGTAGGGAAGAAGTATCGAAGATTCAAGAGATTCAAAATGATGTTGTAAGAGTTGTTCTTGAATACTTTGATATGCCGCCTATTCAAGTTACTCTTACTAGTGATGCATATTCTCAGGGTAGTGGTCTTGCCTCTTCATCTTCTTACATTATCAGTCTGATCAAAGCTTGCACGTTATTTCTTAATTTGCAGATGACTGACACTGAAATTTGTCAGTTGGCATATGAACTTGAACTAAAGTTTAATCCATATTGTGGTTATCAAGATCCTTATGGATGCGGTATTGGTGGATTCAAACGAATTGAATTTATTAAAGGTGGTATTGTAAAGTATGATTTTTTACCCACAAAACTTTTTGATCTTTATGATCTTCATCTGGTTTTTACGGGTGTCACCAGAAATTCAAAAAATATCTTGAAAGATGTTACCGAAAATATTGATAAAGCAAAACCATTATTGAACACTCTTGATAAGTCTTATACTGCTATTCGACAAAATGATCACGGTAACTTTTTGAACTATTTAAATAAGAGTTGGATTCAAAAGAAAAAAACAAGTTCAACGATCACTGAAAATATTTCTATCAAAGACATGGATGATTTTTTAAATGAGAATGAAACTGTCATTGCACATAAACTATGTGGTGCTGGTAATGGCGGATTTTTTCTTGTCTTTTCTGAAAAAGAAAACTTGAATATTCCCTATCAATCTGTTAAAATAAATATCACACCCAATGGAGTTTCTGGAACTAAAATATGAATCCATTCTCGGAATATATCAAAGCACTTGAATGTGCTCACATGGAAGAGGAGTTTGAAAAATTTTGTAAAGCGTTTGATAATTGTAGTAGAATTGTCATATTGGGCAACGGAGGAAGTAACTCTGTAGCGTCTCACATCTCCCAGGACTATATGAAATTTCATAGAAAGAAAGTTTCCATTCTTTCAGATCCTTCAATGATTACAATGTTGACCAATGATTTTGGGTATGAAAATGCCTATCAAAAGTTTTTAGAGTATTATGTTGAGAAAGACACTCTTGTAATTATTATAAGTTCTGGTGGTGAGTCTAAGAACATGTTAAACGCACAAGAGTGGTGTGAAGAAAATAAAGTTTCCTATGGAGTTTTGAGCGGATTCAAGTCCGACAATACTCTAAGAACTAATGCAACCAATGCTCTTTGGAATTATTACATTAACAGCACTGATTATGGTGTTGTTGAATGTGTTCATCAGATTTTTCTTCACGGAGTTATATGAGATACTGTTTTGATATTGATGGAACTCTTTGCTATACTCCAAATGATACAAAGGGAAAACCAGATTATGAAAATGCTCAACCCTTTCCGTTTATGGTAGAGCAAGTTAATCGTTTATACGATGAAGGAAACTACATTATCATGCAAACGGCTAGGGGTAAAAGTTCTGGTATTGATCACACAGATCTAACTAAAAAACAACTTGGTGATTGGGGATATAAGTACCATGAACTGTTTCCAATGTTTTCTAAACCAACTGCGGATATTTTTATTGATGATAGGGGTGTTAATGCGATTGAGTGGTTATCTCAACAACCCATAGTAAAAGGTATAGTTGCTGGTGCTTTCGACTTGATACACCCTGGATATGTTAGAATGTTTAAAGAGTGTAAAACTCATTGTAATCATCTCACAGTTGCCATTCATGAAGATCCATCTTTTGCTAGACCATATAAACTAACTCCAGTCCAGAGTTTAGAGGATAGAAAAGAAATATTGAGAGCAATCAAATATATTGATGATATTGTGGTTTATCAAGCAGAGGATACTTTCCTTTCATATCTTGATGACTATGATATTAGATTTTTGGGTGAAGATTATATTGATGGATCTTATACCGGAAAGGATTTAAAAATAAAAGTAGTTTTTATTGATAGAAATCATGACTATTCAACAACAAAACTTAAAAGAAAAATTTACGAGTCGTTAAAATGAAAGCATTAGTAACAGGTGGTGCAGGTTTTATAGGTTCAAATCTTGTTGATAAACTAATCGACATGAACTGGGAGGTTGTTGTGGTTGACAACCAATCTGCAGAATGTAATGAAAAGTTTTATTGGAATGAAAAAGCTAAAAACCACAAGTTAGATATTTGTGACTATGAGTTTACACGAGATCTGTACAATAATGTAGATTGTGTATTTCATCTTGCTGCAGAGTCACGTCTTCAACCTGCGATTGAAAATCCAATTAATGCGGTTATGAAAAATGCAGTTGGAACTTGCACTGTTCTTCAATGTGCTCGTGAAGCAGGAGTTGATCGAGTCATCTATTCCTCTACATCTTCTGCATATGGGTTGAACGTGCCACCAAACATTGAGACAGATTTTTTGGATTGTTTAAATCCATATTCTGTTTCTAAAGTTGCAGGTGAAGAACTTTGTAAAATGTACACAAATTTATATGGATTAAAAACAATCATATTCCGTTACTTCAATGTTTATGGTGATCGAGCTCCCACAACGGGACAATATGCTCCCGTCTTAGGTATTTTCTTTAAACAAAGGGAAGAAAAGATTCCTCTCACTGTGGTTGGTAATGGACTTCAGAAAAGAGATTTTGTTCATGTTGATGATGTTGTTTCTGTCAACATCGCTGCAACTCAAAATATTTCCCCTGAATATTTTGGACAAGTTTTTAATGTTGGTAGTGGAGAAAACATTTCTATTTTGGAAATTGCAAAGTTAATTTCTGATAACTATATTCATATTCCTGCAAGATCTGGAGAGGCAGAAACAACTTTAGCTGATATCACAAAAGTGAAATCTGCACTAAACTGGAAACCAAACGTAGAGATAAAAGAATGGATTCAAACTCATTGATGGACAAAAATAAATCCATTTATAAACTAAATGGATTTCCTACAATCTATTATAATAATCTGGACGATGATGTTGCTAAGAGAGAGTACATGGAGTCTCAGTTTGCATATTGGGAAATCACTAACTATCATCGCACATCTGGATATGATGGTAGAAAAAGTGATTTGAGTGAAATTCTTGTGGGAAAATATCCAGATCAGATGAACTCTAGAGATGTTGGAAGTGCCACGTCTCATATGAAGAGTATTAAGACCTGGTTAGAAAACTCCGATGAGTCTGAAAAGACAATGGTTGTCATGGAGGATGACTGTGATTTGAGTACAGTTAAATATTGGCCATTTGTTTGGAAAGATTTTACTTCAAAGTTGCCACCAGATTGGGATATTATTCAGTTAGCTGTTATCAATCCAGTTTCTATTACAATCAAGATTCATAAGACATATGTCTGCGACTATTCAAGTGCTTGTTATA
>Ga0194127_10006040_pt1 | contig 13945 bp, 12 predicted proteins | sample TA2KigC100mmetaG_FD_148624 | JGI IMG/M metagenome (GOLD analysis project Ga0194127, IMG submission 148624) | Freshwater microbial communities from Lake Tanganyika, Tanzania - TA2015036 Kigoma Deep Cast 100m | ecosystem: Environmental > Aquatic > Freshwater > Lake | place: Tanzania: Lake...
GGTTGACGCGGCCCAAGCGGTTCCTTGTAGTTGGATTTTCGAGGGAGTACCATGATTGCAGCGGCTGAAATCATGGAGATGCCCATGCGGTGCCTGCGGTCCGCCTTGCCTCAACGAATGATGCCGATCTTGACTGCCGGTCTACTGGTGGCTTTCTGGACCGTCGGCTGCACCGAGTCGAATCCGCAGCCATCGCCGGGGGCTGGTGATGTGGAGCGCGTTCCCACGGGTGCGGACGCTGCCAGCCTGCCCGACGTTGCCCACAAGACGGATGTCGGTCTACAGGACCTCGTCGCCGCGGATACCTGCGTCGCGGAGAACGACGCGAAGACGCCAGACGCGGACATCGTCGACAGCACCGACCAGACTGCTGGACCGGACGTCTGCCAACCCAACTGCCAAGGCAAAGAATGCGGAGATGACGGCTGCGGGGGCAGTTGCGGCACCTGCCCGGATATCGAAGTTCAGGCAAACTACTCGACCATGATCCAGGGGTGCGGTGCGGACGGCCAGTGCCATTGCGTTCGCTGCATCTACCCCTATTTCGACGAGCCATGGTCATGCGAGGCGGACTGCCAGATGATGTTCTGTATGCCGAACTGCATGGGAAAGGAGTGCGGCGCGGATGGTTGCGGCGGAAGCTGCGGCAAGTGTGGCTGGGGGGCCGAGTGCGGACCGAAGGGCCAATGCGTCTGTGCGTTCCCGTAACTGGAAACCGGGGAGATGACGGACATCACGCCGGAAGGCTTCGACCACTTCTACGAGATTGCTTGGCGCCCACAGTAGCGGGCGAGGAGGAGGGTCACATGCGATCAGCGCTCGCTCCGTTGTTCTTCGTGTCAGTGGCCCTGGCGCTATCCGGTTGCCCTTTGTCAGGTGGCGGCTCCGAGCAGGAGGCGACCGACTCGGCGGGTCTTGACGTCCCGGAAGGAACTCCAGCCGTTGTACCGGACGGACTGTTCCCGGACGTGACTGGGCAGAACGACGTCATGCCGACGACCGATGGGGTCAGCCCAGAGTTGGTGGGTGTTCCGTGCATCGCAGCGAGCCCCGGAGAACTGGATTTCGGCGGCGTGCAGTGCATGGGTGAGAAGACCCTCGTGCTTGCCATCGAATCGTGCGGGGGGGCTCCCCTCGAGGTGTACGATATCGGCCTCTCTCCCGAGTCGCACCCTGCTTTCTCGCTGGACCTTTCCGGACTTGCCCATGAGCCGACGCTGGGCGTACCGCTGACGATTGCGGCCGGGGCAGCTATCTCCGTGCAGGTGGTCTTCGCTCCGACCTCGCCCAGTCCGGTCGACGATGCCGGCCAACCTGTCCTGTTCAAAGCTGCTGTCCTGGTCGGCAGCAATGCCGGCGAGTCCCCTCAGAGCATCCAGGTGCACGGAGCGGGCGTGACCATCGAAGCGCCCGTCGCAGTGATCCAGTGCCAGGAGGGAAGTGAGGTCGTCCCGGGAACCGTGCTCCACCTCAGCGGCAACAAGAGCTACCAGGGATGCGAGACGGAAGGAGCCATCACGAAGTTGGAGTGGGATGTAGCTCGGCCTCAGGGCTCGGCCGCTCAGTTCGAGCCGTCCGCCAGTGTCGCCGATCCCACGTTCTTGGTGGACCTGGCGGGCATCTACACCTTCTATCTCGTTGTCTACGACGAGAGCAACACGCCCAGCTGCTTCCCCGCAGAATACCAGGTCTGGGTGATCCCTCAGGCCCACATCCACATCGAGCTGTTCTGGCACACTCCTTCGGACACCGATGACCCGAGCGTCGGGCCGGGGGCGGACCTGGACTTGCACCTCCAACACCCGTTCGGGTTCGGCTATGACCATGACGGCGACGGCCAGCCGGACTGCTGGATGGACGTGGATGCGAACTGCTTCTGGTTCAACCCCAATCCGGACTGGGGCGAACCCGGTCCCGGTGACGACCCCATGATGCTCTTCAACGACCAGGAGGGGACCGGGCCTGAAGTCATCTCCTTCGACAACCCGGAGGCTCTCGCCTACCTCGTCGGCGTGTACTACTACGACGACCACGGAGCAGGTGGCGCCTGGGCGACGGTGAGACTGTTCCTCTCGGGGCAGCTTGTGTTCGAGGTCAGCGACGTTCAGTTGGCTCCGTTCGACATCTGGACCGTGTTTCGCATCGACTGGCCGACCGGTGACGTAACGCCCGTCACCGACGAGGACGGTGGCTACGCCATCCAGCCGGACTTCAAGGAGGGCTACTTCGGCGGAGATCCGGAGATCTGCGGGCCATTCTGAATCTGGAGCAGACGTTCTGCGGGGAATGCCCCTCCGCGACACCAGCGAGCGTCGGGCAATTCGCCATGTCGACTGCAGGAGGCTCCCGCAGGGTCACCAGCACCGGTAGCGGCCGTCGGCATCGGCCCGAAGAACTGCGGCGAAGCACAACAGCACCCCCACCCCCACGAATCGGCCCAAGCCAGAACCACCCCGTCGACTGAACTCCGCCTCTCGCCTGTTCATCTTTTTCGCTTGCCTCCGCCTCCGCGTCCAGCCATCCACTCGCTGCCGGGTGACCCGGCGCCGTCCTCAGCAAAGCACGTGGCTACCGCATGCGGGAACCTGCACGTCCGCCAGCCTGTCGCGGATCATCGCTGACGAAGTCTTTGACTTCCGCTCTCGGTCTGCGGGATACTGGATTTGGAAGAGCCGGGCCAAGGACAATCGGTGATGTGGGAACCGACGTTTGACGGGAGGCCGCATACTCTTGACCGAGGAAAGGAGGTGGACCATGCGGTTGGGAACCAACGCGACACCAGGGGTCGCTCCGCCTGTGCAGGTTTCTTGTCGGAAGCTGGGGCTGCTGCTCTCTGCTGCTGCGCTCGTTTGGGCCGGAGGGGGGGGCAGCGCCCTGGCAGAAGCGCCCGCGTCGTCGAAGTCCGATGCATTCCCTGCACTCTGGGGAGACGAGGACCGTTCGTCCGAGAAGGGGGTCGATCTCTTCTCGAAGTCGTTCGATGAGCTGCTGCAGCTCGAGATCGTCACGTCGACCGCGGGCCCTCAGGAATCGCGCATGGCTCCCTCCACGGTGCACGTGATCACGGAGGAGATGATCCAGCGACGGGGGTACGCCAACCTGGCCGACCTTCTGGAGGACATCCCGCAAATCGAGATCCAGCGCAAGGCGATCGCTGAGTTCCGGGACATGGTCACCTTCCGAGGACTTGCGGGGAACAACCGCTTCATCGTGATGCGGGACGGCTATCGCATCAATGACGCGGCCGGAAGCCCGCACTCCATGGGCCACAATTACCCGCTCGCCAACGTCGCCCGGGTCGAAGTGGTGCTGGGTCCGGCGTCGGCCATCTATGGTGCCGACGCGTTCACCGGCGTGGTCAACATCATCTCCAAGAACGGCGAGGAGGCCGAGGGGATCAAGGTGACCGGCAGCTACGGCAGGTTCAACACCACCGAGAACACCCTGGAAGCCGGCGTCAAGCTCTTCGACGACGTCTCCCTCGCTTTGACCGGGAGCTTCTACTACTCGGACGAGCCCTTCCTCCCCGACTTCTACCCGGACGAGTTCTCGTGGTACACCAACCAGTACCGCAAGGACGGCAAGGCGCGGGCATCACCCTTCGCCCCGCCCGAGGCCACCGTTGACGTTCCGATCAAGCCCTGGGGACCTTCGACTCTCGCCTACTTCGCCGGCGCCCGCCTGGATGCCGGGGACTTCCGGGTCGGATACGACCGCCTCTACGACTCCTACACCAGCTCGGGGGGCGTGCGGCCGGAGTTCTCCCTGTACATCGACGAGGCGAAGTGGGCCTACACCATCCAGTCCGCGTACGCCCGGCACGAGCTCCGGAAGCTGGACGACCGCCTCCGTCTTCTCAGCTCCATCTCGGTGAGCACCTACGAGGTGGCCCCGGAGTCCCGCTTCGCAAACAGCTTCTGCGAGTACGGCGGCTACAATGCCTCGACCGGTGACTTCTCCGGAGGGTTCAAGTACCAGGAAGACCTGGCCTGGCTGGCGGAAGAGCGACTGTCCTACGACTTCGCCCGGTGGCTTTCCGGAAGCCTTGGTGTAACCTACCAGGACGTCATGGGGCAGCCCAAGTCGGCCGATCTCTATCAGCAGTATGACCCGGATGTCCCGGCCGGCCTGCAAGGACACGTCTACCCCGGAACCCGGGTTACCGATGCGGAAGGGAACGACTTGTCCGTCCCGACCGACTTCTACTACTTCCGCTACCAGAACCTCGGGACCTACCTCGAGCTCCAATCCTCTCCTTGGGACTGGCTCTCGCTCACCGCCGGCGGACGTCTGGACTACAACACCCGATGGGGGACCAACATGGCCCCCCGGGCCGGGCTCGCTGTGACCCCCTGGGAAGGAATGTGGGTCAAGGCACTCTATGGCGAGGCCTTCCTGGCCCCGTCCCCCTACTATGCGTTCAACCACTTCGGCTCGTTCTACCCCGCTACCGACGACGACGGCAACGTCACCGGTCTCCAGAGCGCTTTCTGGCGCGTGCCCAACCCGGACCTCGAGCCGGAGAAGCTGCGTACCGTCGAGGTGAACGTCTCGCAGAACTTCCAGGACATGATCGTGGTCGGGGCAAACGGCTACTACACCTGGGTCCGTGATCTCATCTCGGTGAACGAGAACCACGACGAGCTTTTCCAGGGGTGGCCGGTGGCTACGGTCCAGAGGCTGGTGAACCGGGGGGAAGCCTCCGCCTATGGAGCCACGGGACGGGTCGAGGGGATCTGGCGGCCTGCGGACTTCACCGTGAATCCGTGGGTTTCCTACACCTGGTCCGACGGCGAAGTGGCCGGCGAGCCGCTGCCGTTCAACGCCACCCACACGGTGAAGGGCGGTCTCGATCTGGCCTGGAAGGGGCTGTCCCTCTCCACCCGCGTGATCAACCGCTCCGAGAGCCTCCACCCCGTGCAGCGGGATGACAAGGGCAATGCACTTGCCGTGCCCGGAAGCACCGTGCTCAATCTTCACCTGCGTTACTCCCGGATCGTGGCCATCGACCGATTCCGCGTGTCGGCCTGGGTGAGATTCCAGAACCTGCTGGATTCACGCTACGAGCACGTGACGAACGAAAGCGACCAGTTCACCGGGGCACCGCAGGATCCTCTGCGAGTCATCGGCGGGTTGGAGCTGCAATACTAGAGTGGGACGATGAACCGATGCGGGGCACTCCTCGGCCTGGTACTGGTGGCGAAGCTGCTGCTCGCCCCCCTCGACGTGCTTGCCGACAGCAAGGGCCAACCCGCCGGCGAATACCGCGTCAAGGCGGCATTCCTCTACAAGTTCCTTGATTTCGTCGGCCTGCCGGAAAAGGCCGGTGAGGAGAAGGTCGCCAGCCTCTGCATCCTGGGCAAGGACCCTTTCGGCAGCTTCTTCGAAGCGGTGGAGGGCAGACCCGTCGGATCGTCGGGACGCGTGCTCAAGGTGCACCGTCTCGCCCGTGATGCCTCGGCGCAAGAGCTTCGGAAGTGCGCACTGCTCTTTGTCGCGCGCTCAGAGAGCGAATCGGTGCGGGACGTCCTGGAGAAAGTCCGGAAATACCCGGTTCTGACGGTCTCGGAAACGTCAGGGTTCGTGGAAGCGGGCGGAATCATCAACCTGGTGGTCCGAAACCGCAAGGTGCGGTGGGAGGTCAACTACGATGCCGTCGAGGAAGCCGGACTTCGACTGAGTTCGCAGATCCTGCGCAACGCGGTCCGGGTTCTCCGGCGGCAGGAGGACTAGCAGATGGATACCAATCCTGCCTCTGGAGGCACGGTCACTCCAGCGATCCGCAGGACGATCCGCGTACGGCTCATGACCATCATCATGCTGGGGTCGGTCACCGTCGTGGCGTTCACCTGCGTGGCATTCATCGTCTTCAGCATCCTGGACTACCGGCGGGAAGCCGCTGAAGATCTGTCGAGCCTCGCCCGCATTGTTGCGCACAACTCCACGGTTGCCCTGTCCTTCGGAATCCCGGAGGACGTCGAAGGTCTTCTCCTGTCGCTCGAGACCCGCCCCTCGGTCGTGCTGGGCTGCGTCTACGATCGTGAGGGCAACCTGTTTGCCCAGTATCGGCGGCAACGCAATCCGCTGCCCGGAGATCCGCCGCCGGTCCGGGAATCGGGCAGCTTCTTCGAGAATGGACGTCTGCTCCTGTTCGCTCCAATCCGACACCAGGGGAAGGTGCTGGGAACGATCCACATCCAGGACGATCTCAGCGCAGGCTGGCTGGTCTTCGTCCGGAACCTCCTGGGCGCATCGTTCATCATGCTCGTGGCCATGTTGCTGGCGTGGCTCGCTGCATCGCGTCTGCAGCGGGGCGTCTCGGGGCCGATCCTGGCGCTGACGAAGACTGCCAGGACCGTGCTCGAAAAGGGGGACTACTCGCAGAGGGCCGCCACGACGAGCGACGACGAAATCGGAGTCCTGGCATCCACCTTCAACCGGATGCTCCTGGCCATCGAGTCCAGGGACGCCGAAGTGCGCGGCGCCAACGAAGCCCTCCAGGCCGAGGTCATGCAGCGCCGTCAGGCCCAGGAAGCGCTCTTCCACGAAAAGGAGCTTCTCTCCGTCACACTTCGGAGCATCGGCGACGGGGTCGTCTCGACCGATGCCCAGGGACGTGTCACCTTCATCAACCGGGTTGCGGAGACGTTGACGGGGTGGACCGAGCGAGAGGCCGCCGGCCGGCCCCTCGACGCAGTCATGCACCTGGTCCACGAAGAGACCGGAGCATTGGTGGAGAACCCCGCAACCCGGGTCCTGGATACCGGTACCGTGTCCGGCCTGGCGAACCACACGATCCTCGTTGCCAGGGACGGAACCCGCCGGGCGATCGCGGACAGTGGCGCCCCGATCCGTGCTGAAGACGGCGAAATCAGCGGCGCGGTCCTTGTCTTTCGCGACGTCACGGAGGAACGGAAAGTGGAAGCGGAGATGACCCGAATCCAGAAGCTCCAGACGGTCCAGGTGCTGGCCGCAGGCATCGCCCACGACTTCAACAATCTGCTGTCGGCCATCCTCGGATTCGTGTCGTTGGCACGTCACAGCCTGCCGGCCGGCGGAGAAGCGTCCGACGGGCGGCTCCAGAAGGCCGAGGCCGCTGTGGCGAGGGCCCGGGATCTCACGCTCCAGCTTCTGACCTTCACTTCCGGCGGAGAACCGGTACGCGGTACCGCAACGCTCGACAGCATCCTCCGCGAGGCCGCAGCGTTCGCACTCCGCGGAGCGGACACCCGCTGCGACTTCGACATCGAGGACAACCTCTGGCCAACCAACGTGGATGCAGGGCAGATCGGCCAGGTCGTACAGAATCTCGTGCTCAACGCAGACCAGGCTTCGAACGAGGGGGGAACGATCCTGGTGGCAGCCCGGAACCGCCTCCTGACCTCGACCAGCCCGCTCCCCTTGCCGACAGGGAAGTATGTGGAAGTCAGCGTCACGGACCACGGAATCGGCATCCCGGCGGAAAACCTGCCCCGGATCTTCGACCCCTTCTTCACCACCAAGAGCAAAGGCAGCGGGCTCGGCCTCGCAGTCTGCTTCTCCATCATCAAAAAGCACGAGGGCCACATCGAAGTGGAATCCGCGGTGGGGCGGGGATCCGTGTTCCGCTTCTGGCTGCACGCATCCCACGGCGAACGGAACGTTGAGATGCCCGTTCTCGGCAAGCTGCCCCTCGGGAGCGGCCGCGTCCTCGTCATGGACGACGAGGAGGCCATCCGCGAGGTGGCCCGCGACATGCTCAACATCCTCGGATACGACCCGGATGTCTCGTGTGATGGAGCCCAGACTATCGAGTTGTACCGCCGGGCACTCCAAGAGGACAGACCCTACCACGTCGTCATCCTCGACCTGACCATCCCCGGAGGAATGGGCGGCAAAGACACCCTTCGGGAGCTCCAGAAGATCAACCCCGATGTCCGGGCCATCGTCTCCACCGGCTATTCCAGCGACCCCGTCCTGTCCAACCCCCTGGAGTATGGCTTCGCCGCGTTCGTCCGCAAACCCTACGACATCGGTGCCCTCGCCATGGTCATGGCCGGCGTGGTCCGGTCGGGCGGGTAGCTCATGCCGCCGTCTCGACGTGCCGGGACTTCCAGCGTGTCTTCCGACCTGGCCCCGGACAATGCCGAGCCCCAACGCGTCGACAGCCGTCTCCGGCCGCTCCGTCATGCTAAACATCGTCGTGTTGAGCGACGATCAAACATGGCCGATTTGGCCGGCAAGCACCGGCCTGTGGAACTGCATCGAGGAATGCCCGGCCGGCGGGGATTCCTCCTGCTTTGGTCTCTGCTACTTCTCCAGCACGACCGAAGCGCAACAGACGTGGGACGACTTCATCGATTGCCTCGAGCTGGGCGGCTACTTCGAATGCCCCGAAGGAGATGACCCCTGTCTTGACCAGGCATGGGAGGCTTGCGGTGCCGAGTTCGCTGCATGCATTGAATGCACTCCCAGCTGCGTCGGCAAGGAATGCGGCGATGACGGATGCGGGGGGACGTGCGGCACTTGCCCGGAGGGGAAGGCCTGCAACCAGTGGGGGAAGCTCGTCGGCCTCCTTCAGTAGTGCTCTGCGGAGCACGCCCGAAAAGCAGCTAAGGAGGCTGATCGAAATTGCTTCGCCAAGTGAGGCCGCAGCCGTCGGGACGAATGGCGAGCGCGCCCGGAGCGACCGACCGAGCCGTACCAGGAGGTACGGCGACCGAGCGAGCGCGGACGTAAGCCGCCAGACGTCCGGTGGATGCGGTCGTAACGGCGAAGTAATTCTGGGCAGCCTCCTAACCGTTGAAGACCAAAGGACCAAGTGGTATCTTGGTCTTGGAGGCGAGGCCTCCCGGAGGTGGTAGTCATGCCAAGAGCGGCGGCGAGGAAAGTCCGGGACGAGGAGGTCCGTGCCCGCATGGACCATCTCGCCCGGTTCATCACCCACATGGAGCCCGAGGAGATCCGGGGCCTGCTGGACTCCCTGTTCCCCGGACTGCCCGAGGATGACAAGGAAGACCTGTACGGGCTGGTCATCTGCAAGCAACGTGAGAACGAGACGAGCGGGCGCCCTGCCGAAGACGTCTTCGCTGAGTTGGAGAGCGAGCGAGGGCTCAACGGGTGAGCTACCGCGTCGAGATCCTCCCCAACGCCATCAAGGACTTGCGCAAGCTCCCGAACAACATGGTCTCCCGTATGAAGACAGCGGTGCTCGGTCTGGCCGAGGAGCCGCGCCCCGTGGGCAGCCGGAAGCTGGTCAACGTCCACCCAGAGACGTGGCGCATCCGAGTCGGCGACTGGCGCGCCCTGTACCAGATCGATGACCCGGCGGGGCTCGTGAAGGTTGTCCACGTGTTCCACCGCCGCGAGGCCTACCGGTAGGTCCGCACTACGCCTCATCGTCCCGCTCACCTGGCTCTACATCGACGGCCACGGCATCGATGATCTGGGCAGATCCGACCGGCCGCACAAGCAGAAATGGCAGGCTGGACATGAGCGTCCGAACGAGTAGTCCCGCCTACCGCTCCTCCCTCTGCTCGACCGCGATTCCCGGTTCGACCGCGCCCATGACGCGGCCGGACGCGTTGTTGCGGAGCACGGCTTCCCGATCTTCGGAGCACCCCTGCTCGATGGCTGCACGTGGGGCGAGAGCGAGTACGCCGGCTGCTGGACTGCAGGGAAGGTCGATGACGGGGAGGTGGTTGCATTCGCCTGCATGACGGTCGTGACGTGGGCGCACCCTGCCGACGAGCCCGAGAAGTGGTTCGTGTTTCCCGACTCGTGCGTGCCCGACGGCTGGGTGAGCGCGGAGCAGTCGCCGTGCGAATGAGCACCGGCTGCGCCTGCCCCGGTCCCCGAGTTTTTCAGCCACACACGCATATGCGCGCGTTACTCGAACTTCTCTACCGCAGGCCTCCTGATTTCGGAGACACTCCAGTCCTCATGATTCGTCTCCGCGCCGCTGGCCCAGAGTCCCATCACTTGATCATGGAATCGAGATGAATTGCCCGGCTATCGCCTTCGTGCGAGGGCTGCCTCGGTCGTCCGCCGTAGGAAGCTGGACCAATCGGGAACATCCTCGTCAAGTGCAAGCAGCAACCGGTCCCGGACCTCGCTGCGACCCTCAGGCGGCACCTCACGCAGGAACTCCGCAACCACTGAGCCGGCGTGCTCCCCGGGGAAGTCCGGTGCACACTCCAGCGCTCTCCCCACCTTCTTCTCTTCATCTGCCCGCCGAAGACCGATAACGATGCCCCGGCACATCGCCTCGGCCTGGGGGGCGAGTCCGAGTTGCAGCTTCCTCTTCATGTCATCGACATAGGCTGCAACCGTTTCCTCCAGTAGCTGCACGGCAGCATCGCCTGGGGCTGTGTAGCCCCACCTGGAGCGGCCGGAGCGGTCGTATGCTTCGTCCGCTCCGATCCCCGTTACTGCGGCGCAGACGTCGTCGGCAGCATGAACCGACAGGGCCAGATGACGATGACAAGGACCCGGCGACGGCAGCTCGTCCAACCACTGGCCGGACGAGGCACCACAAGGCTCAGGCCGAAGACCTGGATCTGAGCCGCGCGGTGGAACCACCAGGGGGGCCTCCCGTCGGCATAGCCGACCAGGTTTTCCACGCGGTTGACCTACCCCGCGTTTCTTCATACGATCTCCGGTGTTCGGTGGAGGCGGAATCATGGAAAGATGGGGAACAGGGCTGCTCGTTGTCTGCGGGCTGACGCTCGCCGCGTGCGGGGGGAAGGACAAGGCGGGGGAGGCGGACTCGACTGCGCCGCTTGCGGACGGGCAAGAGACCACGATGGCCGATGCGACAGCGGAAACCGTGAGCGAATGCGAGTGCTCGATCTGCCAGGCGGCTTGCGTCTCGGTCGAGTGGTTGCGGCAGGAGGAATGCCCAGTCCCGGAGCCCTGGCACTTCCAGTGGTGCGAACAGGCGCAATGCGGCCTGGTGAAAGGCCAATGTGCGCTCGTCGGGCCGGAACCGGTGGTGGACAAGGACGTGGTCCTGGAGACGGACCTGGTGGAGGACGTCCCGGACGCGGGACCCGGGCCATCCAAGGGACTTGGAGTGCCGTGCGAAGAGGATGCCGAATGCTTCGACGGGTTGGGAGTCTGCCTGGAAGTGTTCCCTGGGGTGAAGGTGTGTACAGCTGATTGCACCATGTTCGGAGACTGCCCCGAGGGGTGGACCTGCTGGTGCATGCCGCCGGGCTGCGAAGGTGGCACCTTCTGTGTGCCGGCAACACCTGCGTCTCTATGCCTGTCTTGCGGCACCCAGCAGGACTGCGTCTTCATCGACTGCGTGGATGCGGGTCCGCTCGGACAGGTCTGTGCGAGCCATTGCGGAAACATCTGGGACTGTCCCACCGGCTATGAATGCAAGGAGGCGACAACGGTGGACGGGCAGGCTGGCGAGTACTGCCTGCCGGAAGACAGTGCGACCTGCACATGCAGCCCGGAGGCGATGCAGGCGGGGACGAAGACCGGCTGCACTATGCAGAACGAGTTCGGCTCGTGTCCCGGGACGGCCAAGTGCCTGCCTGACGGGTCGATTTCCGAATGCGAAGGACCTGTGGCCGCGCCAGAGGCGTGCAACGGTCTCGACGACGACTGCGACGGGGACACCGACGAAGATTACCTGTCCTTCTGCAACGAGGACGATGATGGCCTCGCTCCGTGCGTGGACGATGACGACGACAACGACGGGGTGGAGGACAAGAAGGACAACTGCCCTTGCCAATACAACCCTGACCAGAAGGACCTCGACTGCGACACCCTCGGCGACGCCTGCGACCCGGACGACGACAACGACAATGCAAAGGACGAGGACGACTGCGCCCCGCTCAACCCCCTGATCTTCCCAGGGCAGGCAGAAGGTTGCGATGGCATCGACAACGACTGCGACGGTGATACGGACGAGGACTTCCCCGACGAGAACCTGGACGGCATCCCCGACTGCTGCCAGCCGCAGGACGACGGCGTAGACCCTGCCAAGGACAACTGCCCGTGGATGAAGAACCCGGACCAGAAGGACACAGACTGGGACGGTATCGGTGACGTCTGCGATGACGACGATGACGATGATGAATGGTCGGACTTGCAAGACTGCCTGCCGCAGAACCCAAACAGCCATCCCGGGGCAATGGAGATGTGCGACGGAGTGGACAACAATTGCAACGGCAAGATCGACGAGGGTTTCCCGGACGTGAACATGGACGGCCTCGCAGACTGCCTCGACATCGATGATGACGGAGACGGAGTGCCCGACTACAAGGACAACTGCCCTCTCGTCCCCAACATGTTGCAGGAGGATTCCGACGGCGACAACATTGGTGATGCTTGCGACAAGGACTGGGACAACGACGGCAAGCCCAACCTGGCCGACAACTGCCCGTTTGCCGCCAACCCGGACCAGGAAGACGCCGATGGGAACGGCGTGGGGGACATCTGTGAAGGGGAGGACCTCGACGGCGACGGCACTCCTGACGGGCTGGACTGCATGCCGAAGAATGGGAAGATCCATCCGGGAGCAGAGGAACTGTGCGATGCATGGGACAACGACTGCGACGGGGAGAACAACGAGGGCTTCCCCCATCCCGAGGCGTACCCCGTGTTCGGGAACTGCACGACTCCGGACGAGGACAAGGACGGGGTGGGCGATCCTTGGGACAAATGCCCCGGTTTGTCCAACCCGGGGAACGCCGACCTGGACAAGGATGGTCTTGGGGATGCCTGCGATGGCGACACCGATGGGGACGGGGCCTTGAATGCCGAGGACTGCGAGCCGGCCGATGCCGTGGTCTTCCCCGGTGCTCCAGAGAAGTGCGACAACAAGGACAACGACTGCGACGGCGAGACGGACGAGGGCGCGGCCGAGACCGACTGCCAGGACTGCGACCCTTGCACGTGGGACCAGTGCGACCCGGCAAAGGGCTGCCTCCACGGGCCGGTCGACTGCCCGGAAGGGAAGGCATGCAGCCAGTGGGGGAAGTGCGAGTAGAAGCTGTTCGGGAGGCGGCGTGATGGGTTGTTGCGGCGCAGTGAAGTAGTAGGACTCGTTGAACAATGATGGTTGGTCTGCCTGGGCAGACCGGGGCTTGAGACTGAACGTGAGGGAAGGGAGATGACGACGTTGAGGATTCGAACAACCGTGGCGGTGACGGTACTCATTCTGGCGGCCGGTGGATGCAACAGGGAATCCGCCGATTCACCCAAGCAAGGCAAGGCCCAGGGGGGGAATGTTGCCCCAGTCGAAGGAAAGCAGGCGGAGCAGGTCCGCAAGGCCGCTACCGACTGGCTTGGGCTGGCGGATGCGAAGGACTGGGGTGCAAGCTGGGACAGGTCGGCGGAGATGTTCCGCAAGGCGGTGAAGAAGGAGCAGTGGGCCCAGAGCGCGGACGCGGCTCGTTCCCCTCTTGGCGATCGGGTGTCTCGAAAGGAGAAGTCGTTGGAGTTCTCCGATTCCTTGCCCGGAGCGCCAGACGGGGAATATGCAGTCCTGCAATTCGCCACCGAATTCGCCCGGAAGAAGGAGGCGGTTGAGACGCTCAGCTTGCTGCACGAGACCGATGGACAGTGGCGGGTCGTCGGGTACTTCATCAAGTAGCCGGGGCCGGCGATCCGGCACCAACTCGGGGCACACCTTCGCAGAAGAGATGTGCCTGTGCACTGGCTGCGCCTGACTCCGTCCCCAGGGTTTTTCAGCCACACACGGATATGCGCGCGTTACTCGAACTTCTCTACCGCGGCCTCAAGATGGGCGTTGGGCCATAACCGGTCGGAGTCAAGCGCAAATCCGGCCATTCTTCAATCCTGAGGCCGTGGGGTGCCCGGCGGTGGAGGGAAGATAGTCCACCCGTTGCGCAGAGCCTCCCTCTCGTAGAACCGGCGGGCGTGCCCGTCCTTGACGGAGAGCAGTCGGACGTAGTGAGACCACGGCAGCGGGAGCGAGGCTGCTTTT